>ENA-UOJK01002060-UOJK01002060.1-human-gut-metagenome-genome-assembly--contig:-C116-NODE-2060-length-11570-cov-6.024316_pt1 | contig 11570 bp, 6 predicted proteins | sample MGYA00242348_ERZ723895 | MGnify/ENA metagenome assembly ERZ723895
TTTTTACGCTGTCTGCCTTACTCTTCCGGCATGGTCATGCACAGCCGCCGAAGCAGGCGGCAGGTCAGCTCCCACCATGTCAGCCGCTCGATGCCCTCCGGCGCGATGATGGGGATCTCGGCCAGCGTCTCGCCGTTGGCGGAGATGGTCAGCGTGCCGAGCTGCTGGCCCGCGGCGACAGGCGCTTCCACCCGCTCGGCCAGCGTGACCGTGCGGGTGACGGCGGCCTGCAGACCCTTCTCAATGAGGATCGGCGCGGCCTGCTGCAGCTCCGGCTGCACGGCGGCCTTCTGCCCGAGCGTGACCGGGACCGGCTGCAGCGGCTCGGGCATCTCGGCCGAGACGAGGGCATAGTTGGCAAAGCCGTAGTCCAGCAGGGCCTTGGCGGAGGAAAAGCGGTCTGCGGAGCTGGCGCAGTGCAGCACGACGGCGATGAGCTCGATCCCGTCGCGCTTGGCCGAGGCGGCGAGGCAGTGCCCCGCGGCCGAGGTATAGCCCGTCTTCAGACCGGTCGTGCCCTGATAGAAGCGCACGAGCTTGTTCGTGTTCGAAAGGCCGAATTTGCCGCCGCGCACTGTGTCCATCCAGATGGTCGTGTAGTCGCGGATGCGGTCGTGCTTCAGAAGCTCCCGCGAGATCACGGCGATGTCGTGCGCCGTCGTCAGGTGCTCCGCGGCCTCCGGCGCATCGTCCAGCCCCGTACAGTTGACAAAATTCGTGTCGAGCAGGCCCAGCTCCTGCGCGCGCTGATTCATCATGCCGACGAACGCGCTCTCGCTGCCCGCCACATGCTCTGCCAGCGCCGTGGCGCAGTCGTTTGCGGAGCTTACGACGACGGATTTGAGCATTTCGTCCATGCTCATCTCCTCGCCCGGCTCCAGATAGACCTGGCTGCCGCCCTTGGCACAGGCGGCCTCCGAGGCGATGACGGTGTCGTCCCAGCCGATGCGGCCGGTGTCCAGCGCTTCCATGACGAGCAGCAGCGTCATGACCTTCGTCACGGACGCCGGGCGCAGCCGCTCCGAGGCGTTCTTTTCATAGAGCACCGTGCCCGTTGCGGCATCCATCAGGATGGCGGAGGGCGCGGCGATGTCCGGCCCGGCGGCACGGACGGGCGGCGCGGCGGCCAGCAGCATCGCGGCCGCCAGAAGGGCAGTCAGCCATTTTCGCATATCCATCAGCTCCCCAGCTTGGTTTCTTGGTACAAGCGTATGCGGGGAGAGAGACGCCCATGCGGCCTTTGTGCAGGAAGCCGGGCTCGCATCCGGCTCCATCAACAATCCATAGATTTTTCCCGATGATTCGACAGGTTTTTTTGTAGAAATGGTGTATGATATCAGAAAAGAAAGATTGAAAATGCAGAATTCCTGTGTTAGAGTGAAAGGAAGACGGAAAATGCCGATTCAAAAAATGATGCGGGGTACGATCCTCCGAAAAGGAAAAAACGATTTCTATGCTCCGCCTGCCGGGCAGAGCTATCGCTGGAAACACTGGGTAACGGAACACGACATCAAAGTGTGCGTTGTCTGCAAGACGGCGCATGGAAAAATCTATGCTATGGACGAGACCGTGGATGCAGCGCCTCCGCTGCATTTCAATTGCCGCTGCGAAATATGCGCGATGAATTCCGTAATTGCCGGCTTTGGGACAAAAGACGGAACAGATGGTGCGGATTGGTGGATAAAATATAATGGGAGGCTGCCGGAGTATTATATTGGTTGGGAAGAAATGTATGCCCGCGGCTATAAACCCGGGAAACCACCTCGGAAATATGCACCGGACATGATGATTTACGGAGGGGTTTACAGTAACGATAATGGTCACCTCCCCTCTGCGCCGGGGAGAGTCTGGTATGAGGCGGATATAAACTACTACGAAGGACAAAGAAATCGGCATCGTATCGTTTGGTCAAACGACGGACTGATATTTGTTACATACGACCATTACGAGACGTTTTATGAGATCATATAGGGAGGGATTACCACATGGAAAACGACAAAACGTGCCCGGAGCATGTGACGGTTGACCTGACCGGGGTCGGCGGATGGGAAGATTTTTGGGGGCGTATCCAGACTGCATTTGGTTTTTCGGACGGATTCGGGAAAAACTGGGACGCCTTTTGGGACGTACTGTCGAAGGAGTGTCCGGCCAGTAAGGTAACGGTGGTCGGAGCGAATCGGCTTCCGGCGGCCTGGAAAAACTCGGCCGGAGTCCCGTTCCCTGAAATGATCCGCAGGATCCTGCAGCGAAATCAGGAATTCAGGGAAAAATTCAACGAGCCGTTCGACTACGAATTTGTCGATGCATAAAATGCTTGCCGCCATGGCAGCCGTTTACCGCAGAATTTTCTTCGCCTTGAGATAGCGCTCCTCCTCGGAGAAGACGCAGCCGCAGTATTTCTGAATGTACATGCCAAGCTCCCGCGCACGCTCCTGCCCGGCGCGAAACAGCGGGCGGAAATCGCGGTAGAGGAACGTCACGCCGTATTCGGCGGCGGCGCGCTCCGCGACCTCGCGCAGCAGCTCGTGGTTCTGATACGGGCTGATGAACAGCGAGGAGGTAAAGGAATCAAAGCCGCCCTCTTTGGCCTCGTGCGCGGCGGCATACAGGCGCATGGAGTAGCACTTGACGCAGCGGCCGTCGATGTCCTCGGCCACGGCGCGGACAAAGGGGCGCAGGCCGTAGTCGTTGCGCTCAATGAGCGGCAGCTCGATGGAGGCGGCGTAGTCGCGCAGGCAGTTGCGGCGGCTGCGGTATTCCGTGAAGGGGTGGATGTTCGGGTTATACCAGTAGCCCGTGACGGCGTAGCCGTCCGTGCGCAGCACGTCGATGCACTGATTGGCGCAGGGCGCGCAGCAGATGTGAAGCAGGGTGTTCATGAAAGCAGCTCCTTTCCGTGCCTCCATTATACACGGCAGGCGGGTATTGTGCAAGCACACAAAATCGGGCGTGGAAATTTGTGGAAAATTCCGGTTGCGAACGCATAAAAAATGTGGTAGTATGTATCAAATTCCACCCCCGCAGAAACCAGAAACGAAAGGATGTTGTGCATGGCCAATACCAACGAAACCTACGCCGCCCGGATCCAGCGGAAGCTGATGAAAAAGCAATATCTGGTCGAAGTCGCCACGGGCCGCCGGAAGGCAGATCTTGTGCTGAAGAATGCCTCTTACGTCAATGTGTTTTCCAATGAGCTTTGCCATGGGGATATTGCCGTGGCCAAGGGACAGATCGTCGGCATGGGCGACTATGCCGGTGAGGTGGAGTATGATGTCAGCGGCAAGATCGTTTGCCCCGGCTTCATCGACGCCCACATCCATCTGGAATCCTCGCTCGTCTCGCCCCGCGAGTTTGTCCGCGCCGTTTTGCCGCACGGGACCACGACGGTCATCACCGATCCGCATGAGATCACGAACGTCATGGGCACCGACGGCATTGATTATATGCTGCAGGCCACGGAGGGCCTGCCCATCGACGTGCGTTTCATGCTGCCGAGCTGCGTGCCCGCCACGCCGCTGGACGAGTCCGGCGCGAACCTCGATTACCGCGCCATCGACTCATTCTATGACCACGCCCGCGTGCAGGGCCTTGCCGAGATGATGAACTATGTCGGCGTCGTCGGCGGCGACAAGGAGGTCATCGCCAAGATCGTTGCGGCGCAGGCGCACCACAAGAAGATCGACGGTCATGCGCCCGGCCTGTCCGGCAAGGATCTGGCTGCCTATATCGCGGCGGGTGTCTATTCCGACCACGAGTGCTCCGATATGGACGATGCCATGGCGAAGCTGCGCAACGGCCAGTTCATCATGATCCGCGACGGCACAGCCGCCCACAACCTCGAGGCACTCGTCGATCTGCTCAGACAGCCGTATTACGACCGCTGCATGTTCTGCACGGACGACAAGCACCCGAGCGACCTGCTGGAAAAGGGCCATATCGACTATCTCATCCGCAAGGCCATCCACTACGGCATCGATCCCATCGTTGCCGTGAAGACGGCCTGCCACAACCCCGCCCGCTACTTCGCCCTGAACAACCGCGGCGCCATCGCGCCGGGCTATCTGGCCGATTTTGCCATTATCGACAATTTCGACGATTTTAATGTGGAGATGGTGTTCCGCAAGGGCATGCTGACGTGCAGCAACGGCGCGGTGCATGACTTCGAGGCCCCGCGCATCGAGGATTACCTCGTCGAGCGCGCGCACGACACGTTCCATGTTGCCCACCTGACGGCGGAGGACTTCCACGACGCCCGTCCGCGCGGCGTCATCGGGCTGGTCCCCGGCGAGATCGTCTCGACGGACGCGGGCTATGCCAGCGCCATCGACCCGGAGAACGACATTTTGAAGATCGCCGTCGTGGAGCGCCACAAGAATACGCACCACATCGGCATCGGCTATCTCAAGGGCTACGGCCTGAAGCGCGGCGCGGTCGCCACGTCCATCTCGCACGACTCACACAACATCATCGTCGTCGGCGCGAATGAGGAGGACATGGCCTTTGCGGCCAACCGCATCGTCGAGAACCGCGGCGGCATCACCGTCGTGGAGAACGGGACCGTGCTCGGCGAGCTCGTCCTGCAGATCGCGGGCCTCATGAGCGAGGACAGCCTCGTCGAGGTCAACGACCATCTCGAGGCCGCGAAGGAGCGCGCCTTTGAGCTGGGCGTGTCCCGCGGCATCGACCCGTTCATGACGCTGTCGTTCATGTCGCTGCCGGTCATTCCGGCCCTGCGCCTGACGACCCGCGGCGTCATCGACGTTATCAAGCAGCAATACATCTAAGGGACCTCTGAATCAATCGTCTGCGGTGGATGCCGGTTTAATCAGAGCTTCCCTAATTCAAGGCAGCCCCGCGCATGCTCTTGCTGCATGGTGCGGTGCTGCCCCTGGCACATATTCGGAGGACGCAGACGCGTCCTCCGATTTTTTTGCGCAGAGTTAACAAGCTCATCATGCAGACGGGACCTGCAAGGACTGCGCGGCAGGGAAAACAGAGTTGAATATTCAAATATCTCCGGAAAAGCGGTACCGATCCGCAGTCGGAGCTGCACAGAGCGGGAAAACAGGATTAACAGAGAAATAACGCCGGATCACGCATGCCTTTACAAATAAATGCTATAATCGGGGACGTGCCGGGGAAGACGTCCCCGCCCGCATTTTTCAAAGGAGTGATGTTCATGAACGCAAAGGTGCAGCGCGTATTGTGCTGCCTGTTGGCACTTGTGCTTACGGTTTCTCTGTTTTCGGCCATTCCGGCCGCTGCAGCGGAGCCTGCCACAATTGCCTCCGAGTCGCGGTCCGGCGCGGTGCAGGTGCAGCAGCCTGCCAATGCGCAGCTGATCGCAGCAACGAGTTATCAGCTCGTCCCCGGCGTAACGGAGACGCAGGTGATCCTCAATCAGAAAGAAAAAGAGGCGCAGGTCGCAGGCTTTCTGGCGACGATCGCGCCGGATGCGGATGTGGCATTCCGCGCATCCTATGCCGGATACTATACGGAGGACAGCACGGCTGCCAGCCGCAAAGAGGCCGCAAAGGATCTGAAGTGGAATCTGCAGACGACTACGAAGCAGGCCGCCGCCTATGAGGCCGCGACCGGGGAAAATGTCATTTTCGCGACAAACGGCGATTACTACAACATGCAGACTGCGCAGCCTCTCGGCTACCTCATTATGGAGGGCAATGTGATCCAGGGGCGCGGCGAGCCGTATTTCGCCGTTCTGAAGGACGGCAGCTACGCGCTGCGCGATGCCGGAGCGGACTGCAGCGATGTGCAGGAGGCCATTTCCGGCCCGTTCTTCCTCGTGCGCGGCGGTCAGATCGTTGTCAGCGCGGAGGATACGGCGCTGATGCCGCGCAACAGCATCGGCCTGAAGGCGGACGGCACGGTCGTCACCTTCGTCGCGGACGGCAGACAGGACCCGTATTCGGTCGGCCAGACCCTGTATGAGCTGGCGGAGTTCCTGCTGGCGCAGGGCGTCACGGATGCGCTTTATCTGGATGGCGGCGGCTCGGCGACGTATGCCACGCAGCGAGAGGGCGAGGATGCGCTCGTTATCCGCAACAGCCCCTCCGACGGGACGGAGCGCGCGGTCTCCAGTGCACTGATGCTCGTCTCCAGAGCGCAGCCGACCGGCGAATTTGACCACGCCGTCCTGAGCCCGAACAACGAGCAGTATACGCCGGGCAGCAGCGTGCAGTTCTCCGCAGTCGGTGTCGATGCCGCAGGCGGCCAGGCAGAGCTGCCGGAGGGCCTGCAGTGGAGCGTGACGGATGCCGCAGCGGGCAGCGTGGATGCAAACGGCCTGTTCACGGCAGCCGCGGGCTACACCGGCACCGTGACGGTGCAGCTTTGCAGCGGCGAGACCGTCGTCGGCAGCACCTCGATCGTGATCGCTGAGATCGATGCGCTCTATTTCACCGGCGAGTCCATTTCGCTGGACTTCGGTGCAAGCTCTGACCTCGGCCTCAATATAAAGGCCAACCGGCGCAGCATCGTCGCCCATGCCGGCGATTTCGGCTGGAGTATGGATAATGATGCGCTGGGCAGCTTTTCCGGCAATTTGTTCACGGCTGCAAAGGCCGACAGCACGCTGACCGGCAAGGTGACGGTGACGCATACGACGCTCAGCGGGAAGGAGCTCCGCGCCGACATCCAGGTCGAGGTCGGCAAAATGCCGGTCGTCCTGTTTGACTTTGAGCCCGACGAGAACGGCGAGGTCGCAAAGTGCGCGCATTATCACTGGGGCAGCTCCTATTTCGTCGACAACGGCACGACGGAGGGCTACCGCGGCGCTGTGGATACGGTCGAGGTGATCACCGGCGGAAAATACAGCGGCTCTCCGACCCGCGCGACCGTTTCCGCACCGTTCCGCTTCACCGGCAACTTTGATACGGCCGTTCCTGCTGCAGATATTTTCCGTGCAAACGGCTATGACTTCTACCTGTGGCCGGGCACGCCCCCTCTGACCGAGTATAACTGCGGCGAGCTGAAGATCACAAGATCGGACGCAGGTGAGGTGCGCTTCGGCGAGGCCGCCATGGAGCTGGACTATGACTATGCCTCCTATGACGGCTCCCGCAACGCAAACTATTACATCCGCTACTGCGGAGAAGACATCGATATCGAGGGCTATCCCAGTGAGATCGGCGTCTGGGTCTATGCCCCGGAGGGAACGGCAAAGTACACGCCGTACATTCAGGTCGCCGCATGGAACGGCAGCGACTATACTGCAAAGTATTTTCCGCTGAAGCGTGTGGATACCGGTGAGACCGGGATCACCTGGTCCGGCTGGATGTACTGCTATGCGGATCTCACCGGGATCTGGTCTATGATCAGTACGGAGCATCCGCTGAAGATCGAACCGGGCCAGGGCCTGATCTGGCTGTCCTACCAGCCGAAGAACGGCGGCGGCCGCTACAACGGCTCCCTCTATTTTGACAATGTCCGTGTTGTATACGGCACGAATATGGATGACCTTGTCAACCCCGTGATCGGCACGACGACGGTCAACGGCGCAGAGCTTGCCGAGGACGGCTCCACGGTCCTGAACAGCAATTATGTGGAGCTGATCACAAACTACGACGACCCCGAAAGCGAAAACCGGAGCGGCATCCACGCGGAAGCGACGATCATCACCATCGACGGCGAGCGCAAGAATGCCGATAAGTCCACGACGCAGACGCGTTCCAATGCCAGCCTGAACAACGGCGTCCACACGATCGGCATCACCGTGTTCGATACGTTTGGCAACAGTGCAACGAAGAACTACAGCTTTACGATCCGCAGCGATGCGCAGACGCCCGAGATCCGCCTTGCAGGCAGTGACACCGTCACGATGGGCGGTACCTATACCCTGACGCTGACGGCGACCGATGCCCTGAAGAATGCCACCGTAGAGCTGGCACAGCTCAACACGCAGTTCGGCGAGCCGACCGTTGCATTCGCGGCAGGCTACACCGGCAGCTATACCTATGAGGAGACGGGCTTCCGCAAGGCCGCCCTGCATCTGGAGGCGGAGCGCCGCGAGGAGACGGCGGGGACAGAGCTGTGCACCATCACGTTCCGCGTCCCGTCGGATCTTGACCCGGAGATCGATTTCTTCACCTATCAGCCTGTGACCATCCGCTATACGGCGGTCGACGGCGCGAGCTACTCTGCCGCACAGCCCTACCGCAAGCTTGCACTGTCTGCATATTATACCATCGTTCCCGGTATGCAGACGGAGGGCGACAGCAGCACCGTCACCGTGCTTGACAGCGACGGAAAGCCGGCTGCGGATGTCAGCATTTTCCTGAACGGAACGGAGATCGGAAAAACGGATGCGGCCGGTAAGCTGGTGACCGATGCCATGGCCGCTCTGCCTGCCGGGACGACCTACACCCTCACGGCAAGCAGCACGCTCGGCGTTTCGTTTGCGACGAAGGGTACGGTGCTTGCGCATGCCGGCGGCAGCGGAAAGCCGATCGATATCCACCAGAACGCCGTACAGGACGGCAGCACGCAGGCCAGCATCGGCTGGTTCGCCAATGCGGCTGCCGCGCAGCAGAAGGCTGTGATCCGCTATATGACGGCCGCGAGCTATGAAAATGCGCTGCGCGCCGGATGCACGGCCGATTCCTTCGATTTCAGCAAGGCCGTGTATGTGCAGCTCAGCGGCAGCAGTGAGAAAACGGCATTCCCGATCTCCAAGGATGCCGCGCTCGTCAATCAGGTACGCCTGACCGATCTGAAGCCCGGCACGACCTACTATTACTTTGTCGGCGACGGCACGGACGGCGCGTGGTCCGACCCGATGAGCTTTACGACGACTGCCAAGAGCAGTGAGGTCTCGTTCCTCGTCATCGGCGATACGCAGATGAGCGGCAGCCCCGCTGCGGATACCGATGCCATTTCCATCCTGCAGCAGATCGGCAGTCAGGTGAAGGGCAGGCAATTCAACTTCGCGCTGCAGACCGGCGACTTCGTCGATAACGGCGGCAGCTATGACCACTGGAACGAATTGCTGGAGCTGTTCCAGCAGAATTTCCGCGGCCTTACCTTTGCGCATACGCTCGGCAACCACGAGTACTATGGCGATGCGTCCGGTGATCTGGCAAACGCGATCCTCGATCAGCCGGCGCGGGATTATTATTCCGTAGAGTACGGCAATGTCTATCTCGCCGTGATCAACAACGGTGCAAAGCTCAGCGAGGCGGCGCAGTGGCTCATCCGCGATGCGCAGGCTTCCGACTGCACCTGGAAGATCCTGAGCGTCCACCAGCCTGCTTACTATACGAACCCGAACGGCGGCAGTGACGCTTATCACAATATCCTGCCTGCGGCCGTGGATGCCGCCGGGATCGATGCGGTATTCTCCGGACACGATCATTCCTATGCCCGCACGCAGCCGATGACGGGCGGGGAAGTAGACGAAAAGAACGGCGCCGTGTATTTTATCTGCGGTGATCTCGGCGAAAAGTCCCGTCAGTCCGATTATGCCATCGTCGACGATCCGGCATTCCACTTTGCCAGGACCTCGCAGGACTACAGCGGCCTCTACCTGACGGTGCATGCCACGGAGGATACCATGGAGATCACGGCGCATGACTGCGACGGCACGGTGATCGACTCCACGACGCTGGCAAACGGTGTGACGGTGAAGCAGGTCGAGGACCTCATCGATGCCATCGGCGCGGTCGACGAAAACAGCAAGGACGCCATCGACGCTGCCCGCGCTGCCTATGACGCACTGCCTACGCGCCTGCAGCCCGAGGTCAGCAACTACGACAAGCTCGTCAAGGCCGAGAAGGACTACACCGATCTGCTGACGGCTGTCGAGGCTGCACAGAAGGCCGCCGAGGATGCCCGCAAGGCATTCGAGAACGCCAAGGCTGCGCAGGAGAAGGCCGAGGCCGCGAAGGCTGCCGCCGAGGCTGCGCAGAAGGCCGCCGAGGAGGCCGCGCAGGCTTCCGGCGAAAACAGCGAGGCCGCCAAGAAGGCGCAGGCCGCTGCCGAAGAGGCGCAGGCCAAGGCTGAGGCCGCGCAGGCTGCTGCCGAAGAGGCGCAGGCCGGTGCCGAGGCTGCCCAGAAGGCTGCCGAGGACGCCGCTGCCGCCGCCGCCGCGAACAACGCCCTTGCCGCCGAGGCTGCCGCAAAGGCCGCCGAAGAGGCTGCGAAGTCCGCTGAGGAGGCTGCGAAGTCCGCTGAGGAGGCTGCGAAGTCCGCTGCTTCTGCAGAAGCGGCTGCGAAGTCTGCTGCCGACGCCGCCGAGGCCATGCTGAAGGCCCAGAAGGCCCAGAAGGCTGCCGAGGATGCCGAGAAGGCCGCCGAGGAAGCCGAGAAGAAGGCCGAAGAGGCCCAGAAGAAGGCCGAAGAGGCCGCTGCTTCCGCCGCCGAGGACCGCGAAGCCGCCGAGAAGGCCGCTGAGGAAGCCAAGGCTGCGCAGAAGGCCGCCGAGGAGGCCCGCAAGTCCGCCGAGGACGCCAAGTCCGCCGCGGAGCTGGCTATGCAGGCTGCCGAGCAATCCAACAAGGAAGCCGCCGCATCCGCTGCGCAGGCTGCCGAGTACGCAAAGAAGATGGCTGAGGCCTATGAAGAGATCGTCCGCATCAAGGCCGAGCTCGTCGAGTACCTCGCCAAGGCACAGGCCGAGGCCGAGCGCGCCGAGGCTGAGCGCAAGGCCGCCGAAGAGGCCCAGAGAAAGGCCGAGGAGGCCGCTCTGGCCGCTGCCAAGTATGCCGCCGCTTACGAGCTGGCTCAGCTCCAGCAGAACGGCGAGGGCCTGACCGGCCACGCGAAGGAAGCGTATGACAAGGCTCTTGCCGACGCCGCTGCCGCCATCGAGGCTGCAAAGACGCCCGCCGAGGTCGACGCCGCTCTGGCTGCTGCCCGCGAGGCTCTGAACAACGCCCTCTGCCCGAGCGCCGCATTCACGGATGTCGAGGAGAACGTCTGGTATCATGACGGCATCGACTTCATGGTGAGAAACGGCTACATGAACGGCGTTGCCGCCGACATGTTCGACGTTGATGGCAGCCTGACGCGCGCCCAGCTCGTCACGATCCTCTACCGCATCGCCGGTGAGCCCGAGACCAGCGCCGCCATCCCGTTCGCGGATGTCGCCGACGGCCAGTGGTACACGAAGGCCATTGTCTGGGCCGCCGAGAACGGCATCGTCAATGGCGTGAACGAAACGACGTTCGCCCCGAACGATCCGATCACCCGCGAGCAGATCGCCGCCATCCTCTACCGCTATGCGCACGAGGAGAACACCGAGGACGGCAAGCTCACGAGCTTCCCCGACGCAAAGGACATCTCCGGCTACGCGCTGGAGGCCATGAACTGGGCGGTCGCCAGAGGCCTCATCAACGGCTCTGACGGCAAGCTGCTGCCGCAGGACACCGCGACCCGTGCACAGATCGCCGTGATCCTTGCCCGGTACCTGAACGCCTGATCTTTCCCCCTGCTCCCCATGTGGCTCCGGCCGCATGGGGAGCGTTTTGCATTCTCCGGTTTGAATCTTCGCCGATATGGATATGCTTCCCACAGGATATTTCAGAAGGGAAGGATCAAAATGCGAAAAAGCAGAG
>ENA-UOJK01002063-UOJK01002063.1-human-gut-metagenome-genome-assembly--contig:-C116-NODE-2063-length-11554-cov-12.528046_pt1 | contig 11554 bp, 9 predicted proteins | sample MGYA00242348_ERZ723895 | MGnify/ENA metagenome assembly ERZ723895
CCTGGGTGGACTCCTTGCCGGCGATGAACTGGATATCGTCCACCAGCAGCAGGTCGGCCACGCGGTACTTCATCCGGAAGTCCTCGGTGCTGCCGGCGCGGATGGCGGCGATCAGCTCGTTGGTGAACTGCTCGCAGGTAACGTACATGATGACGAAATCGGGGTGGGTGCGCTTGATCTCGGTCTGGATGGCCGTGAGCAGATGGGTCTTGCCCAGACCGGAGCCGCCGTAGATGAACAGCGGGTTATAGGCTCCGGAGGGGTTGGCCGCAACCGCCTGCGCCGCAGCAAACGCAAACTGGTTGGAGGGACCCTTGATGAAGTTCTCGAAGGTGAACTCGTAATTGCCCTGGGGCGAGGCGGGGTTTGCCTCGTACTGCTGGGCCAGCACCACCTCATGGGGCGGGGTGCTGGGCACCACCAGCGTGATGTCCACGTCAAAGCCCAGCACGGTCTTAAAGGCCTCTTTCAGCAGGCCGAGGTAGCGGTCGGTGACGATCTTGCAGATGAAATCGTTGCGCACCGACAGGGTGATATGGCTCGAGTCCTCAAAGCTGATGGGCTCAAGTCCGTCGATGTAGAGATTATAGGTCGGCTCGGCCATCTGCGTTTTGCAGTATGCCTGGGCGGCCTCTAAAACGTCCTTGAAAGAATCCATAAAACATCCACTCCATTGAATTGGTCGAAGTTTTCAACAATGCTGCTGATACCCCGTTAGTATACCACAAAAATCTCCCTGCGTCTATATTCTATAATGTAATTTATAATACATAAGAAAAGACGCTCCATCGTGCCCTCGCGGCTCTTGTGTTCAAGGCGGTTTTTGGCCACAAGATATGGTGGAAGAAAAGTTTTCCACGGAGAACCGGTGAAAAAGTTGAAAGCTTTTTCACAAAGAAATTTGAAAAAAGTTTGCTGGAAAGTGAAAAAAATGCTTGACAGAAGGGGATAGTGTGCGATATACTGTTGAATTGCAAGCCTGTCCCCAATTTGGGACCAGAAATACCCCATTACCGGGGACGAGTTTTTACGGAGGATACAACCATGAAGAGAACTTTTCAGCCCAAGAAGCGTCATCGCAAGGAAGTTCATGGCTTTCTGACCCGCATGAGCACCAAGAACGGCCGCAAGGTCATCAATGCTCGCCGTGCTAAGGGCCGCAAGAGCCTGACCGTCTGATCCCGCTTTGCCAGGGATCCGGCGCAGAATTGAACATGCGCACAAAAGACTGCTGATCCTGAATTGGCGGTCTTTTTCTTATTTTGGACGTTCTGCGCGCGGAATAACTAAAAATTTGGCAAAAGATTTGGCACAAAAAACGCTCGGACAGCCTTTTCATGTCGGCGTTTTTTTGCTATACTGAATTTTGAACTTTGCCTTTAGGGAAGTTCTGCGATTTTTTAACCGAAAAGGAGGCGACGGAGCAGTGCGCTATCGTCCCATCCGCCGCAACAGCGAGTTTGGCCGCGTGTATGCCCGCGGCAAGTCCTATGTGAACCCGGCGCTGGTGCTGTATGTGCTCAAGACCCGCGGCAAAAAGACCCGCGTGGGCCTGACAGCCACCAAAAAGATCGGCCATGCCGTCCAACGCAACCGCGCCCGCCGCGTGATGAAGGCTGCCATTGATGAGCATCTGGATCAGAACATCGGCGGCTATGATCTGGTGTTTGTGGCCCGGGGCATGACCCCCCGCCTGAAGAGCTGGCAGCTCAGCGAAGTGGTGGCCAGGCTCTTTGCCCAGGCCGGCCTGCCCGACAAGGCAAAGCAGCCGGGCGCAAAGCCCCCTGCCACGGTCCCGCCCGCAGACCGGGCCGCAAAACAGTGAATCCCGTCTCCCGCGTCTGCCGGAACGCGCTCTGTGCGCCCATCCGGTTCTACCAGCGCTTTATCAGCCCGGGGCTGGGCCGCAACTGCCGCTTTACCCCCACCTGCAGCCAGTATGGCATAGAAGCCATCCAGACCCATGGCTGCATCAAGGGCTTGCTGCTCACCGCCTGGCGCATCGCCCGGTGCAACCCCCTTGGCCGGTGGGGCTTTGACCCGGTGCCGCCCAAAGGTCGCTGGGTGAGCCCGGAGCGGAGACTGTCCCCGGCAAAGCTGTTCCGGGGGCGGCACGGTTAAGCAGCGTGCTTATGATACACGGCTCCTTTGTACAACCTCTCCGTCATTGCTTCGCAATGCCACCTCCCCTGGTAGGGGAGGCTTTGGCAGTCCGATCCAGTTGACGGTTTTGCCAAGGGCTCCCCTATTAGGGGAGCTGGCAACGCCGCAGGCGTTGACTGAGAGGTTTCATCCGTTCTTATGCTTCTTGTGACGCTCCGCACTGTGGGCGGGGTGTCCTTCTCATAAAAATCTAAACGTCCCGCACCACAGGCGGGGCAGAATGGACGAAACTATGAATCCTTTGTACATCCTGGGCTGGCCCTTGGGCTATGTAATGGAGTGGATCTACAAGCTGATCCCCAACTACGGCTGGGACATCATCCTGTTCACCCTGCTCATCACCGTGATCAAGATCCCCCTCCAGCTCAACCAGCAGAAGAGTATGGCCCGCATGAGCGCTTTCCAGCCCATGGTGGCCGAGATCCAGAAAAAGTACCGCGACAAGCCCGAAAAGCAGCAGGAAGAGCTGATGAAGCTGCAGGAGCAGGGCTACAAGCCCACCGCAGGCTGTATGCCCATGCTGGTCAACTTCCTGGTCATGTTCGGTGTTATCGAGGTGGTGTACCGCCCGCTGCAGCGCATCTTCCACATTGGTGCCGATGCCCTGACCGCCGCAGGTGAGGCCCTGACTGCCATGGGCATCAGCTTTACCACCGTGACCCGCGACACCAACATCATTGCACAGGTCATTGCAGGCGAGAGCACCGTTTCCTCCTGCTTTACCCCGGATCAGGTGGCTACCATCACCGAGTTCGGCCAGCACATGGATTTCTTTGGCATCGACCTGACCCGTGTGCCCCAGTACAGCCTGGCTGCAGAGAACCTGCCCCTGCTGATCCTCCCGGTCCTGGCGATCGTGACCATGTTCCTGTCCACCTACATCAGCATGAAGGCCAGCGGCCAGGAGATGCAGGGCAGCATGAAGCTGACCATGTATATGATGCCGCTGATGTATGTCTTCTTCTGCTTCACCGTGCCCAGCGCTTTCTCTCTGTACTACGTTGTTTCCAACATCCTGATGACCGTGCAGAGCCTGTTGATGAAGAAGATCTACGACCCCGAGAAGATGAAGGCAGAGGTCGCCGCCGAGATGGCTGCCCGCAAGAAGGAGCAGAAGCGCGGTGTAAAGAGCACCACCATCAAGGTCACGGATGAAAAGACCGGCGAGGTCGTGGAGAAAAATATCTCCGCCAGCGAAATGAACAAGCGCCGCCTGGAGTATGCCCGCAAGCTGGATGAGGAGCGCTATAAGGACGAGCGCACTGTTCCGCTGAGCGAGCTGGAAAACAAGAAGGAGGATTGACGGTTATGATCCGTACTCAGGAAGCGACCGGCAAGACGGTCGATGAAGCCCGCGCAAAAGCCTGCGCCCTGCTGGGCGTGCAGGCCGACGACCTGAATGTGAGCTATGAAGTGCTCGAAATGCCCCAGAAAACTGGTTTTCTGGGCCTGAAGACCACCCCCGCCAAGGTGCGTGTGAGCGTGGAAGAGCCCGATGCCCCGGCCGCTCCCGTGGTGGAAGAGAAGGTGGAGCCTGAGGTGAAGCCTGTTGTGGAGGAAACTCCCGCTGAGGAACCCAAGGCCGAGGAGCCTGCCGCCCCCGCCGCAGAGGGTGAGGAGCCGGAAGTTCCCATCAACATCGAAGAGAACGCCAAGGTCAAGGCCGCTGTGGACTACCTGAAGGAAGTCATTGCCCTGATGGGCGTGGAAAATGTTACCTTCAGCGCCGTGCAGAAGGGCGAGGCTACCATCATCCGTCTGGATGGCGAGAAGCTGGGTGCCCTGATCGGCCGCCGCGGCGAGACCATGGAGAGCCTGTCCTATCTGGCAAGCCTGGTGGCCAACCGCCTGGAAGGCGATTACATCAAGCTGGGCCTGGATGTGGCCGGCTACCGCGACAAGCGTGAGAATGACCTGACCGTGCTGGCACAGCGCATTGGCAACAAGGTGCGCAAGACCGGCCGCAGCTTTGCCATGGAGCCCATGAACCCCTACGAGCGCCGCATCATCCACTCTGCCATCGGCAAGATGGAGGGTGTGCGCAGCGAGAGCAAGGGCGAGGGCCGTGACCGCCGTGTGGTCATCTACTCCACTGCTCCCGATGCCCAGACCGACAACACCTACGGCGAGCGCCGCCCGCGGGGCAATGGCCGCCGCCCCGGTGGCAACCGCAATGGCGGCTTCCGCGGCGGACGCGGCAGCAGCCCCCGGAATGGCGGTCCCCGCAATGGCCGCCCCGCAGGCAGCCGCGGTCCCCGTCCTTCCAGTGTGCCCGAGCGCACCTATGCTCCCCGTGACGCAGAAACTGCTGCACCCGTGGCACCCAAGCGCACCGAGCGCGTGGATGATTTTGCCGATTTCAGCTTCGGCAAGATCGAGCTGTAAACTCCGCTGAGTTTTGCACAATGCTGCCCCCTTCCGGTGGAAAACTGGAAGGGGGCTTTTTGTCTCTTTCCTTTTTCGTCGCTTCGTGATACAATAATTCTGATTCGAGAGTGGAGGGAGAGCACCAACATGGAACATTCAACGATCGCGGCCATTGCAACCGCGCCCGGCGCAGGCGGCATTGCCGTGGTGCGTCTTTCCGGCCCGGAAAGCTATGCCGTGGCGGCAAAGGTGTTCTGCCCGGCCAACCCGGCAAAGCGGGTAGAAGATGCCAAGGGCTACACCGCCCTGTTTGGACATTTCATGGAAGGGGAGGAAGCCTTTGACGAGGGCGTGGCCCTCTTCTTCCGGGCACCCCACAGCTACACCGGCGAGGATGTGGTGGAGCTTTCCTGCCACGGCGGCAGTGCGGTGGCCCGGCGGCTGGTGGAAAGCTGCATCGCAGCCGGTGCCGTCCCCGCCGCCCCCGGCGAGTACACCCGCCGCGCCTTCCTCAACGGCAAGCTGGGGCTGACCCAGGCCGAGGCCGTTATGGACCTGATCTCTGCCGATGGCCGACAGGGTGCGGCGCTGGCCAATGCCTCCCTGAACGGCGCGCTGGCGAAGAAGATCGGGGCTGAAAAGGATGCCTTGACCGCCCTGCAGGCCCATCTGACTGCCTGGGTGGATTTCCCCGAGGAGGACGTTCCCGCGCTGGAGGATGCCCAGCTGGTATCCACCCTGACTGCCGTGAAGGAAGAGCTGGACACCCTCATCCGGAATTATGATGCCGGTGCTGTCCTGCGGGAGGGTGTGGACTGTGCCATCGTGGGGCGGCCCAATGCGGGCAAGTCCACCCTGCTCAATCTGCTGGCCGGGTTCGACCGGGCCATCGTCACCCCCGTGGCGGGCACCACCCGGGATGTGGTGGAGCAGGCTGTCCGGCTGGGGGACATCCGGCTGAACCTGTTCGACACGGCCGGTCTGCGGGAGACCGAGGATGCGATCGAAGCCGAGGGCATCCGCCGCAGCTGGAAAAAGCTGGACGAGGCGGGGCTGATCCTGGCGGTGTTCGATGGCTCTGAGCCTCTGACCCGGGAGGATCTTGCGCTGGCGCAGCGGTGCGCCGGTCGCCCGGCCATTGCACTGGTCAACAAAGAGGACAAGCCCACTCAGTTTGACGCAGAGATCATTGCATGCGATTTTGCCATGGTGCTCCCGGTCTGCTGCCAGGAAGAGGGGAGCCGCAGAGTGATCGCTGCTGCCGTTGCCCGCCTGCTGGGCACCAACAACATCGACCCCCACGCTGCCAGCCTTTCGGGCCAGCGACAGCTTGCTGCCGCCACCCGCGCGCGGGATGCAGTGGCCGGTGCGCTGGATGCGGTCAGCGGCGGGTTCGGGCTGGATGCCGTATCGGTCTGTGTGGACGATGCGCTGGATGCCCTCTGTGACCTCACCGGCGAAAATGCGTCGGAGAATGTCATCAATGAAGTGTTTGAGCGGTTCTGTGTGGGAAAGTAACGGAGGGCAGCCCGTCTGGCAGCTTTCTCCTCGGACACGAAACGGGCCATTCCATCGCCCGCCCTATTGCCTGCGGCAACAGGGTCCCACCCCAGCGGACGGTCCTCGGAGAAACTTCCAGCCGCTCTGCCGGGTAACAGCAGATTGAACCATAGAGGAAAGTATAGGAAAAGTATGAATCATCTTGGAGATTACGATGTGATCGTAATAGGCGCGGGCCACGCTGGCATTGAAGCGGCCCACGCTGCTGCCACGCTGGGTGCCAAAACGGCGGTGTTTACCATGAGCCTGGATGCCATTGGCAACATGCCCTGCAATCCCAGCATCGGCGGAACTGCAAAAGGAACGCTGGTACGCGAATTGGATGCGCTGGGCGGTGTGATGGGCCTTGCGGCGGATGCCACCTACCTGCAGAGCCGGATGCTGAACAAGGGCAAAGGCCCTGCCGTTCATGCCCTGCGCGTTCAGACCGACCGCAAGCGCTACCACGAATATATGAAGCACGCCCTTGAACTCACGCCCGGCCTTGCCATCCATCAGGCCGAGGTGGTGGGCATTGAGGTGGAGAACGGCCATGTCAAGGGCGTTGTGACCCAGCTGAACGGGGAGTACAGCGCAAAGTGTGTGGTCATTGCCACGGGTACCAACCTGGGCGGCAAAATTTTTGTCGGTGATGCGTGGTATGCTTCCGGCCCTGACGGGATGCACGCCGCCAATGCCCTGACTGAAAGCCTGAAAGCCGCCGGTCTGCCTCTGCGGCGGTTCAAGACCGGTACGCCTGCCCGCGTCCACCGGAGAAGCATCGACTTCTCCAAGCTGGAATGCCAGCCTGGCGACCCGGACAGCGAGCTGCAGCCCTTCAGCTTTCTGACGGATGCACCCATGCACAACAAGGTCGAATGCTGGATCGCCTACACCAACCCCGAGACCCACCGGATCATTCTGGACAACATCCAGCGCAGCCCACTCTATGGCGGCATGATCGAGGGGATTGGCCCCAGGTACTGCCCCTCCATTGAGGACAAGGTGGTGCGCTTTGCGGGCAAGGACCGGCACCCCATCTTTGTGGAGCCCTGCGGCGAGAACACAGAGGAGATGTATCTGCAGGGTGCGTCCAGCAGCCTGCCCGAGGATGTGCAGAACGCCTTTTACCGGAGCATTCAGGGGTTTGAACACATTGAGATCATGCGCCCGGCCTACGCCATCGAGTATGACTGCGTAGACCCGACCAGTCTGGAGGCCACGCTGGAGAGCAAGGTGGTGCGGGGCCTGTATGGCGCGGGCCAGTTCAACGGCACCTCCGGCTACGAGGAAGCCGCCGCGCAGGGTCTGCTGGCCGGTCTGAACGCTGCCCGCAGTGCAAAAGGGGAGAGTCAGCTCATCCTGGAGCGCCAGACCAGTTATCTGGGCACCCTGGTGGATGACCTTGTCACAAAGGGGGTCATGGATCCCTACCGCATGATGACCAGCCGGAGCGAGTACCGCCTGACCCTGCGGCAGGACAACGCCGATCAGCGGCTGACCCCCATTGGCCGGGAGTATGGTCTGGTGCAGGATGACCGCTGGGCAAAATACCAGCACACCCAGAGCATTCTGGAAGCGGAGCGCCGCCGCCTGCACGAGACCCATCTGCGCACCGCTGACCTGCGTGCTGCCATGGAAGCAGCCGGGCTGACCCCTGCCGCTGAGGGCGGCATTGCCGAGGAGCTGCTCCGCCGCCCTGAGATCAGCTATCCGCTGTTGGCGGGTGTGATCGGCTGGGGTGAGGGCATCACCCCCATGCTGGCCGAGCGGCTGGAGACCGAGATCAAGTACGCAGGCTACATTGCCCGGCAGGATCGGATGATCCGTGACGTGGCCCGCCACGAAAAGACCCTGATTCCCGCAGATTTTGAGTATGCTGACCTGACCGGCCTGACGCTGGAAGCCCGTGAGAAGCTGACCCGCATCCGTCCGAAGAATCTGGGGCAGGCGGGCCGCATCCCCGGCGTTTCACCCTCCGATGTGGCGCAGCTGAGTATTGCGCTGGCTGCTGCAAAACGATAAATGGGGTTGCCCTCTCCGTCAGTGCTTTGCACTGCCACCTCTCCCAAAGGGAGAGGCTCTGGCGGTTTGATCAGAACGTAGAATCAACCCTGCCAATGGCTCCCCCTTTGGGGGAGCTGGACGCGAAGCGGCCTGAGAGGGCGAGGATGGTAAGAAAGAAGGGTTACTTTATGGAATTGGTTCTATACAAGGGCCGCCCTGCCGATTGTACGGGCAGGCTTGAAAAAGAGATCCGCACCTATGATCTGTTGGATGCGCTGGGGCTGGAGTACTGGAGCACTGACCATGCCTTTCTGCGGGCCGACACCATGGAGGACTGCATGGTCATTGATGACAGCCTGGGTGCCACGGTCTGCAAGAACCTGTTCCTTTGCAACCGGCAGAAAACGAACTTCTACCTGCTGATGATGCCGGGGGACAAGCCCTTCAAGACAAAGGAGCTCTCCCATCAGCTGGGCATTTCCCGCCTGAGCTTTGCCTCCCCGGAGGATATGGAGCAGTATCTGGATTGTACGCCGGGCTCCTCGTCTGTTATGGGGCTGGCGAACGACAAGGAAAACAAAGTTCAGCTTCTCATGGATGAGGATGTGGTCAAGGGGGAGTTTCTGGGATGCCACCCCTGCATCAACACCTCCTCGCTCAAGCTGTACACGAAGGATGTTCTGGAAAAGTTCCTGCCGGCGGTACGCCATGAGCCTGTTTATGTTGTTTTGAATGGAGACTGAGTTCTCTTTTGCCTGCCAAAAGAGAACCAGAAAAGCACCCGCTACTTTCGAGGCGCGGGAGGCACGAACCAGGGGCTGCTCGCCCCTGGTGACCCCAAAGAAGAAGGCTTCAAACAAAAATGCTGGAGATTCGTGCATTCGCACGAAAATCTCTTGACCGCATTTTTGTTCTGCGCCGATTTGAAATCGAGAACGAGAGGTGCGAAATGATCGATAAAGCGAGACTGGAGCAAAAATGTTCCATGTGGAACATTGCGCTGACCGGGGAACAGCTGGACCAGCTGGATGCCTTTGCGCAGATCCTGGTGGACTACAACCAGAAGGTCAATCTGACCGCCATTACCGACCCAGAGGGCATTGAGGACAAGCACTTCCTCGACAGCCTGCTGTTTGCCAGCCAGCCCGAGGTGGCAGGGAAGATGGTGGACGTGGGTGCCGGTGCCGGATTCCCGGGCATCGTGACAAAGATCTACAAGCCCGAGCTGGAGCTGACCCTGATGGAGCCCACCGGCAAGCGGGTGGAGTTCTTGAAGTATGCCTGCGCTCAGCTGGGCCTGACCGGGGTGGAGTTTGCCAAGGAGCGCGCTGAGGAAGCCGCCCGCAAAGCATGGCGGGAGCAGTTTGATCTGGCCTCTGCCCGTGCGGTGGCGGCTCTGCCCATGCTGGCCGAGTACTGCTTACCGCTGGTCAAGGTGGGTGGCAGCTTCCTTGCCATGAAGGGTGCTTCCGGCGAGGAGGAGCTGGCTGCAGCCCGCGGTGCCATCCGGAAGCTGGGCGGTGAGTATAAGGAGACCCGCACCCTGCATCTGCCGGGCGGCGATACCCGCACCCTCATCCTCTGCAAAAAGATTTCGCAAACTCCGACAGCCTACCCCAGAAACGGTGGAAAGATCGCAAAGTCTCCGCTGAAATAACGCAAAACCGCAAGATAAATGCCAAGCCCTGCCGAACGATTCTTCTGGCAGGGCTTTTTGATTTCTGGTACACTGGAACTGCAATGAGTGAGTTTTCCACCGTTTCCCGGGAAACAGTGGAAAACCGTGTCACATTTCAGCGAAAGGGGAAAGAATCATGTTTGAATGGAAGAAATCTGCCGGAAAGATCTACACCCTGCCTGTGGAAAGCATCCGTCCCTCGCCGTTTCAGGCTCGGACAGTTTTTGATGAAAAGGAGCTGGCGGGGCTGGCTCAGAGCATCCGGGAAAACGGCCTGCTGCAGCCCATCTCGGTGCGGAAGGTCGAGGGCGGTTACGAGCTGGTGGCAGGGGAGCGGCGGCTCCGTGCCTGCAAGCTGGCCAGGATGGAGACCATCCCGGCCATCCTCTGCGACTGCGGCGACCAGCGGACTGCGGCGCTGGGTCTGCTGGAAAACATCCAGCGGGAAGATCTGAACCCCTTTGAGCAGGCACAAGGGCTGCGGGATGTGATCGCCCTTTGGGACTGCACCCAGGCCGAGGCGGCCAAGCGGCTGGGCATGGCACAGCCCACCCTTGCCAACAAGCTGCGGCTGCTGCAGCTGACCACCGACCAAAGGCAGTTCGTGCTGGACAATGGCCTGACCGAGCGCCACGCCCGGGCTGTCCTGCGCCTGCCCGAGAACCGGCGGAGCGAAGCCCTTATCACCATTGCCAAGCGGCGGATGAATGCCCGGCAGACCGACCTGTACATTGAGCAGGTGCTCAATGCCGCCGCCCCGGGCAGACACCGCATCTCCATGGTCAAGGATGTGCGCATCTTTGTCAACACCATCGACCATGCCATCCGGCTGATGACGGACAACGGTGTGCCTGCCACGGCCCACAGGGAAGAGCGGGACGGCTATATCGAATACACGGTGCGCATTCCAACCGCAGCCGCGCAAAGATAAAACGCATCGCAATTTTCACAAAAAATGCAATTCCACAGGGTTTTTACGCAAAATAATCAGGAAACAGGTTCAAAAAGCCGCGCTGATGTGCTATACTAGTCTTTAAAGGGGCTTTGCTGGTGGGAAAACAGCGGGGCCCGGCCTCGAATGTTCCACGTGGAACAAATAATTTTCCCGGGAGGAAACAAAGAGCGTGGCTAAAATCGTTGCAATTGCAAACCAAAAAGGCGGCGTGGGCAAGACCACCACGGCCGTGAACCTTTCGTCCTGCGTTGCGGCTCTGGGCAAAAAGACGCTCATCGTCGATCTGGACCCGCAGGGCAATACCACCACCGGTTACGGCATTCCCAAGCGGAGTGTCGATGTGGGTACTTATGAGCTGCTGATCGGTGAGGCGGAGGCAAAGGATGCCATCCGCAAGACCGAGTTCCGCACCGATGTCATCGGTTCCAACACCCGGCTTGCGGGTGCGGGTCTGGAAATGATCGACCTGCCGGGCCGCGAAAGCCGCCTGCGCAAGGCGCTGGCCTCGGTGCAGAAGGACTACGACTTCATCTTTGTGGACTGCCCGCCCAGCCTGGATCTGCTCACCCTGAACGGTCTGTGCGCCTGCGACAGCGTGCTTATCCCTATCCAGTGTGAGTATTACGCACTGGAGGGCCTGTCGGAGCTCATCAGCACCCTCAAGACCATCCGCAAGAAGTACAACCCCTATCTGGACATCGAGGGCGTGGTGTTCACCATGTTCTCCGGGCGGTTCAACCTGACGCTGCAGGTGGTGGATCAGGTCAAAAAGTATTTTGGCTCCAAGGTCTACAAGACCACCATCCCGCGCACCATCCGCATCTCGGAAGCGCCCAGCTACGGCC
>ENA-UOJK01002081-UOJK01002081.1-human-gut-metagenome-genome-assembly--contig:-C116-NODE-2081-length-11508-cov-5.758579_pt1 | contig 11508 bp, 12 predicted proteins | sample MGYA00242348_ERZ723895 | MGnify/ENA metagenome assembly ERZ723895
CTGATGCAACCGCTAAATCTATTGGAAAGGAAGAACGTCGCTCGGTTTTCATCAGTCAAATATTTTGTAAAATAATTTGACATTACAGAGCTAAGCTTTTTACCGCCGTTTTTAAGCTGCATCATAATATAATAGGAATCGAGATCTCCATAAATATCCAGAATTCCGAAAGAACTTTCGTCTGGATCATCGTACTTGAAGTACTTACTATCTATCTCTGATACCATAGACTCAACACCAGATGCATCGACACCGTGTTTCTTCGAATATTCCATGAGATCACAAATATCCCCGGCCCAACTTCCGAAATCGGCGTTTGCTGCAGCAAATTTGTTATAATACGCCATGCTCAGAGATGCAAACATATGTGCGAACTCAACTGTTTGACCATTGGGGATCACAAACTCACCTATCCCCCTCAGACTCCTAACATTTGTTCCACACTTTTCATCCTGCGCCGCAACATATGCCGTAAACGCAGTATTTTCGACCCCCGCAAGTACACCCCAAGTTCCGTCATTATACTTTTCGATGCCTGTACGGATATAATTTATAACAAGACCAACTGCATCTTCGGCATGATTCCGTGCATAACTGTCGGCATATTTTTCGAGGTCTTTTAAATTAACAATGAACTCGTCAAAATTGCCTGCAGTGTCAGATCCATTCTCTGCAAATGCCGTCATCGGCACAAAAATGCCTATTATCATAATTAAAGCCAAAAGCAGAGAAACAAATCTTTTTTTTGTTATCCTGTTCATCTATATTCCTCCTGTTTATGTATGTATTACCAATTATAAAACTGCTATTTTTTCACTGACCGTAATATTGTGGCAATGCAATATCTCTGCCATAACCGTGTTGTTTATCTCTTGGCTATGGTTTTTATCAGCAAGTGCCTGTGCCTTGCTAACATATTTCTCATATAGATCTGGATTTCGGATCAAATGGCAAATTTTTTGTCCAAACTCTTCCGCTGATTCGAGAATAACCGCAACTCCATTTTCTTTCAAATATTCTATAGATGAAATATCAAGAGGACCATAAGCAAAAATACAGGCCCCGCTCCTGAGGCTCTCACCTATCTTAGTTGAAAGCGAGTATGCGGTCCTCGCCTTTGATACACTGTCAAAAGCTTCAACATGAAGAATAAATTTTGCGCGTCCAAGTATTTTTTCAACTTCTTCCGGATCTGCTGCTCCATGAAATCTTATTCCATTTTCTTCAACAAGAAGTTTCAGTGTATGTTCGTTTTTATCTCCCGAGTACACATCAATGCATTCATACCCACCCGGCTTTGCTCTGCTGAGCTGTCTTCCAAGTTCCAAAAGTGGTTCAATTCTGTTTACGCCTAGCCCTCCGACATATACTATTCCCGATCTTTCTTCTTTGGGCAGCATCTTGCTGTTTTTAGGTGCTGATATTCGTACAACACTTATCGGCTGCGTAAATATTGCGCCATAATCGCGCTTCATTTTGTCACTGATAACAACAATAGACTCTACTCGTTCCGAGATTTTCTTTACCCATTTCATTAGGTTTTTGTAACAATATCTTCCACCTAAAGTATTTGTATGTCTTTTTCCAATATAGAAATCATCGCAGCACCACATTACAATCGGAATTTTAAGCCGACGTGAAATCTCATATGTGATTTTATATGAAAAGGCATAATCACCTGACGCAAAAAAAATCAGATCTGGCGAAAAATCATTTATCCATTTCCAAAAATCTGTCGTATCCCATTTTCCCAGCTTCCACATCAAATTGCGCGCATTATATATCGACGGCGTTCTTTTTCTGGAAAATTGATAGATTTTTGAAACCAAGCCTGTATCGGTACGGATTTCTTTCACAGTATCCTTTATATCGCCACTATCAAAAACTCTACACCTGGTATTCCTTGTAATTACAGAAAATAATATATCCTGATCCCTTATGCGAAGATAATTTTCGCACATATTGGTAGTTGGTATTTCTGAATGAAAATAGAGCTGTGCCAAATTTTCTTTGTTTACACAAGAAAGCATACTCACAAGCGTTTTGCCCATTGCGCTTGAATTGCTAAACACATTATGACTAATTACCAATATGCGTGGTTCCGCTTGCACAACATTTCCACCTTTCATCTGTTATCTAATACTACCTAATGCTACGCGTATACTCAGAAAACTCCATAGACTTTTGCAATTCAATGTATTTTTTGTATGAATTATGCGGATCAACGATTTCCCCATGAACCTTGCAACCGCGTTTTTCTTCCGAAAGCGGTATCATATAGTCACCATAAAGCCTTGTCAATAATTCGTCATAATATTCCGAAACCGGTAACGACAAATCCTCAAACTGCATATCCACCGTTTTTTCAAACCACTTGCGTGGAAAAATACTTTTCTCATATCTTTTGCTTGCCGCCAAAAAAGAATGAACCATATCAGAGCCGCTGTCTTTACTGCGCACACAGAACCGCCTGAACGGCTCAAGCGGAAGCAGGCGGCAAAATTGCATAAAACATTTTTTAGCAATGCTGTCAGTCTCGTATCCGCGGGCATACAGCGCCTTTGCAATTACTATTTTTGAAGCCAAAAACTGAAGCTTTCTGACTGTTTTGTTATTCGCCAGGTTGTCACACGGAAAAATGTCTATATATACGCCCTGATGAATTTCGGGGTCTTTCGGATGATATTTCTCTATGCACGCCGTATTATTGAGCCGCAGCTTTGAGAACTGCATCGGCCAATGTGGGCTGAACTCCCGCTGAACAAAGTACTTCCCGGTATCAAAATCTTTCGCGGTACATTCAAAAAACCTCTCATATTCCGAGCGCAGCATAATAACATCTGCATCGTCATCCCACGGAATAAAGCCGCGATGCCTGACTGCCCCCAACGCAGTGCCCGCAAAAAGCATGTACTGAATATTATGTTTTCTGCACACGGCATCAAAGTCTTTCAGCATGGAAAGAAGCAGCTTCTGATGCTCACTGAGCGTATCTGCGGACTGCGTAAGATTCTCCATTTTGCTCCTCTTATATATGTTTTTTAAGCAGCTTTTTACACTTCTCCCAATCACGGTATCCACTGCCGAGCATATGCATATCGCTGCCGAGATATTTAACATATCCTTTTTTTATCCAGGATATATACCGTTTCCGTCGCAGAGGATTCTTGAAGCACTCGACATTCAGCTGCAACGGAATGTCTTCGCCTATCAGCCTTTCTATATCTTCCGGCGGGTATCTGTCGGCATGGGCAATAACTATCCGTATATCATCGCGGTCGTTGAGACAATCAACCGTCTCCCATACCGATTCCGGCCATCTATAGAACGGAAGCTCAAGCAACAGTTCTTTTGTCCCCTGACGGCACAGGCGATCAAGTCCGTCGAGCTGATCCATTCCGTCGCAGATCAGCACTTCCGCGCCGAGAATTATCTCCGGCGCACCCTCCGGCAGATTTGCTTTCAAGGCTTCGTAGGTTCTTTGCCGCCTCGCAAGAAATGATTCCACACTCTCCTTGTGCGGATAAAAATGGGGGGTCGCGCATATGGTTTTTATTCCCACGCTTTTAGCCATTTCTATCTGTTTTAGCGATGTTTTTATTCCGTCGCTTCCATGATCGCACCCGGGAAGTATGTGGGAATGATAATCAAAAGTAATATCCATTGCAGTATCACTCACTTAGCATTGTTCGGCATGTCCTCATATGAATATTTATAACCGTATTTATCTTTATCGCTATATTTATAGGAATATTTAAGCGATTTCATATTCATATCATTGACAACTACACCGCACATATTGCCGCCGGCACGATCAACTGCTTCGAGAGCCATACTCAGCTCGTCCGAAGTCGTCGAACCGGACTTTGCAACAACCACCACGCCGTCAACATAAGTTGAAATTATCTGCGCATCCGCAACAGTATTTATCGGCGGGGTATCAATGATCACATAGTCGTAGCTCTTCGTGTACCGTTTTATGAATTGCTTCATTATATCCGACGCCAAAAGCTCCGAGGGATTGGGCGGTATCGTGCCGGTGCACACTATCGACAGAGGCAGGTTCTCTACCTTTACAAGTTCGAGCGGACCCATACCGGCAAGAAAATCGCAAAGGCCCGTTGATATATCAACTTTCCAAAGTCTGCGCTGAGTCGGCTTACGCATATCCGCGTCGATGAGCAGCGTCTTTTTGCCGAGCATCGCATAGCTTATCGCAATATTTGCCGCCGTAAGACTTTTTCCTTCCGAGGGATTCGCGCTCGTTATCGCAAAGACCTTGCACGGACCTTCTTTGTCCGCCTTCATGCAGAACATCAGGCTTGTACGAAGCTTTACATATGCCTCTTTTATTGCAAAGGGGCTATCGTTGTTTATGAGCCTTTTCCTGTTGACTGAAACTGTATCAGTCGCTGTTTTTTTCCGATTTATCATCTTTATTTTTCTTATTTTCACAGCGTATCACCCCTCCTTTCGTAAGTTTCCAATAAGTATGTCCGTTCTCGGATACATCTATTTCGGGTATCTGACCCAAAACGGTTACGCCGGACAGGCTTTCTATATCTTCCGGCAGATATATCGTTGTATCCGAAAGCATCTTAAGTATCAGCACAACTGAAATTCCCATAACACCGACAAGGAAACCTATCGCCGTATCAAAAACGGTTCTTGGCGATGACTTTTCCGCTGCAACCTCCGGCCGGTCAACGACCTCGACTCCACCGGCTTTGGTTATTCTGACTATTTCTGTCGGTGCAACATTTGCAAATGATTTTCCGACATCACAGGCAAATTCCGCACTGTCTGATTTAATAATAACCTCTAACATCTGAGTATCCGAAACTACCGAGACCTCTATCATTTCGCTGAGATCTTTTCTGCTAAGGTCCGATTTATCTCCAAGATCTTTGAGCACCGCATCAAGCACCGAGTTGCTTTCAAGTATCTTTGAGTATGTAGTCGCAAGACTCTCTGCCGCCTGAAGGTCACTGTTGTTTATCGTGCTCGCATGATTTGATTTGTCGGCATTGTTATATACATAGAAGCTCACCCTCGACTCATATGTCGGAGCAATAAGAAATGTCGTAATTAGCCAAACTATGAGCGCACAGGCAAAGCCGGAAATGAGCAGCCAATAAAACTTGCCCAGCAGCAACCGTGCCACGCTCCATAATGTTATCTCGTTATTGTCCGTCACACCGGACGGAGTTTTAGTTTTCACCATATTTGCGATCTATCCTCCATTTTATCTGTATCAAAAATTTGTATCGATTTCACCGATAAATCTTTTTTCATTGGTGCCGGTTGTTTTTTGATCGGATTCCATCGGCTTATGAAGTATTTTTCGATAGATATACTCCTGTAAAAAATTCGGCGCCAAAAACACTGCTGTCTGTGCGCCGCAGGCAACTGCAAAATCCCATATGCTTGAATATCCGGTTTTCAAAGCATACCACCTGGTTTTTATAAATCCGCGATAAGTGGCAAATGAGGTTCTTCTGTCCGATCCCTTGTCCTTTATCCGTGCATATACCAGGCTTTCATCAATGTTTCGGCAATAAAAATCATTCAGTAGGAGTCTTATATACAGATCATAATCCTCCCCGCGCGTCATTGCTTTATAACCGCCGACCTTTTGAACCGCACTTTTTTTATATATGACCGTCATATTGTTGAACGGCTGCCTGCGTCTGGCATATCTTCTTATCCCGTTGTTATCACACGGAACCAGCCGTCTGCTTATCGGGTTATTTGTATTATCCGTAAACTCAATAATATTTCCGCCGAGTACCGTTAGCTCTTTATCTTTGGCAAATTCCTTTAGCTGCCGTTCGCATCTTGTCGGCACGGATATGTCATCTGAATCCATTTTGGCTATCAACTCGTTGCGGCAATGCGCGACACCGACATTCAGTGCTGCCCCGGTTCCTATGTTTTCGGACAGGCGAACAGGCTTTATTATTTCGGGATACTTCGACAGATGTTTGCAAAGCACGGCATTCAGTTCTTCTGTCAGCGGGCCGTCGCAAACTATCACAAAATCATTTGTCATGACGGTCTGATTCAAAATACTTTGAATCGCCTCATCAAAATACTCCGGTTTTTCTTTTGCATATACTGACATCAAAACAGAATATTCCATCATTCCGCACCTGCCTTTGCAAAAGAACAGCTGTATACTTGCGGTACGCATCGCGATTCCAATCCAAGCGTCCTACATATACAGGCAAATGCGTGCGATTTATTCCGGCAACGCGCCGATTTCATCTTAAATACAGACTCAGATAAAAACAAAACGAGACCCACGATATTATCTTTCGATAAATCGAAGGCTCGTTTGAAAAAACGGTATGTCCTTTCTCCCGAAGCTCTTATGAGCCCAGGACAAATTCTTTTCGAAATTTCAGATACATAGACCTCTGCCGCATTTGATAAATACTGTGCGTTTCCCGTTTCCATAGCAACCACATACTGAAAAGCCCACTGCTTTTCAGTATCCCCGGTCTCCTCTCTTCCTGTTTTCCCCACCAATCTCCTATATGACACCCGAGTGGCATCATTAGCCGTCAAACAGCTCATAAAAAATATAAAAAAACGAATGAGAACACCCGTTTTATACACAATACTTGTCAGTTTTCGTAGAGTTATCTCATCAAATAAAGCTTTGATTCGATTTTAGAAACCGATTGTTGAAAGTTTGTCCATATTCTCTTTTTTCATCTTCGATGAGGAGTGAACATACCTGTTGAGCGTTATTTTAACATCTGAGTGGCCGAGAATTTCACTCAATGATTTTATTTCAAAACCCACTTCAACGCACCGTGTTGCAAAAGTGTGACGCAACGTGTGAAACGTGACCCCGCTTATTCCGCAATCCCTTGTGTACTTTGAGAACCGATACTGCAAATTTCTGGGTTCCATGAAATGCATGCTGCTCCCGGTTAAAACATACGCCTCCGGCGATCCTATTCTCATTGCTGTGCACAATTCACGCACATTATCAGTCATTGGTATCCATCTGTCGGAAGAGTCGCTTTTCGGAGAACTTATCAGAACCTCTGTTTTATTTCCGATGTCTGAATCGGCTTTTTGAAGTCGCTGCATGGTATGACATATATGTATCACACCGTTTTCTATTGATATTTCACCCCATTTCAGCGCACATATTTCGCCGATTCTAAGTCCGGTATACATAGCGAGTATGACACCGAATTTGCAGTTGTCGATATCAATTGTCAGATATTCAACCAGCTTTTTCTGCTCCTCGGCGGTGAGAACTCTTATGTCTTTTTTTGGACGCTTCGGGTATGTTATGTTTACCGGCGGGAGGTCACGCTTATAAAAAAGTCTGATGTGTTTCATCACAGAATTTAAAACAAGCAGTATATCTTTTACAGTCTTGGGAGAAAGCGGGTTATTATTCTTTGATCCCGATTCCAAAAGCGTGTTTCCGAATTTCATAATAACAAGGTCATTTATTTCTTCCGGATGCATCTCACCCAAAAAAGGTAAGATGTAGTTATTAACAATATTGAAATATTTAATGTATGTCGAGTCTTTTATCCTTGTTTTTATTACCGAAAGCCAGTCTTTGCAGTAATATTCAAGCGTTTTTTCATGTGATTGAGCGTTTACGACAGTTACTTTTACCCGTAGATTTTTGCTGTCTCTGTGCCCGGCAGGATTTAAGTTAGCAGGGGGCAAACACCTTTTGATTTGTCTTGCAGTAATTACGGTCTTTTGTTTCTTCGCTGACATAAAAATTACCTCCAACGTCATTTGGTTTGACTATTTGCAAAAATAAATGTTGTGTATATTCGGGACAAGCATCAAAAAACGTTGATATTACGCTATTTTTCTCATCACTTTTTAGAATGAAAAAATTTTATAATAAAAATGAGTCTATTTGCTAAATAGTCATTGCGAATTTAGGATTATTGTGCTATAATTAGGCGAAAATAGGAATATGGTTATTTCATTGATGAGATAACTCTACGACATTATACGCATTTATTTACAAATTACAAAATAATTTATTGGACAGTAATTAAAATTTATACGAAAAGCCCGAAAAATCGGAAAAATCCGACTTTTCGGGCTTCAATTCTACCTCGTATCTACTTTTTCGTAGAGTTTTCTTTTGTAAAAAGGCTTAGCCTATAATCAGACACCGCATATAAATCATCTGCGCTTATTATATACGAACATCCCCACTCCCGCGCCGCAGATGAGGACATAGCCTATGACGCTCAAGACATCCGGCACATCACCGAAGACGAAAAATCCGAGCGCCGCGGCGAAGAGCACCTGCGTGTAGTCATAGACCGAAATCTCCTTCGCCGGCGCGCAGATATACGCCCGAGTTATTCCTATCTGACCGACGCAGGCGAAAGTCCCCGCGAGGACGAGATAAATAAGCTGCAGCGCGGTCATATGCTTGTAGCCCGCTATCATAAACGGCAGGCACAGCGCGCACGAAAATGCGGAGAACCAGAAGATTATCCGCTTGCTGTCCTCTTTTTTTGAGCCGAGGCGGCGCACGAAAGTATAGGCTATTCCGGCACCCGCTCCGCCGAGAAGCCCCGCGACAGCTGCGAGCACTTCGGGATTGTCAAATCCCGGCTTTATGATGCACATGCTGCCCGCGAACGCAACACACACGCCCGCTATCTGAACTATGCTCGGGCGCTCTTTGAGCAAAATTACAGAAAATATTATCGCAAAAAACGGCGAGAGTTTGTTGAGCATATTCGCGTCCGACAGGTTGAGTTTGCCTATCGCATAGAAATTACACAGCATGCCGAGAGTGCCGAAAAAGCAGCGCCCGAAAAGATCGGGGATATTCTTTTTCGCAGGTACGAATCCCGTTTTGTCGCGCAGCATCATGATAAATATAAAAATCATCGCGATAAAATTCCTGAAAAACGCCTTTTGAAACGAGGGCAGGTCCCCCGCGAGCTTGACGAACATCGACATCAGCGAAAAGCCGAACGCCGCCAAAATTATATAGAAAACACCTTTTGTTTTTGAGCTGAGTTTTGCCATAGGCTTCCGCCTTTGTATTTGATAGCGCGGTGCGCTTCGAATATTATTATACCACCGATGTCAAAATATAAAAAATCCGGAACGCCGAAGCATTCCGGACAGATTATCAAAGCTTCATAGCAGGCTCTCGCCGCGCTCTTCGAGAAATTTCTTAACTTCGTCAAGCGTCGGTATCGACGCGGACGCGCCCGGGCGCGAGACCGCGACAGCCGAAGCCGCCGAAGCAATTTTCAGCGCGCGTTCTGCGCCGAAGCTGTCGAGCATGGCGAAGAAAAATCCGAGAAAAGTGTCCCCCGCCGCCGTCGTGTCAACAACAGGCACGCTGAATATTTCGCAGTAGAAAGTACCGTCTTTTGTGCGGCAGAACGCGCCGTCCGCGCCGAGGGTCAGCAACACACTTGCGCGCGGGAATTTTTGCGAGAATACGCCGAGTATCTTTTCGGGCTCGGTCTCCCCCGTGAGTTCTTCTGCTTCAGTCTCGTTGACAACAAACCAATCTACATTTTCGAGCGGATAAGATAATATCTCTGCGCCGAACGGGCTGGGGTTGAAAACTATCTCCATTCCGCGCGCGTGCGCCGCGCCGATAATTTCAGAAATGTCGTTTATCTCGTTCTGCAAAAACAGCCTGCCGCCCATCGAAAAATTTCCGACGGCGTTTTCTATCTGCTCCGGCGTTATCTCCATATTAGCGCCGCCGAAAAGCAGAATGCTGTTCTGCCCGTCCCTGTCGACCTGAATTATCGCGTGACCGCTCGGGGATTCACTCTTTGTAACAAGCGAAGTGTCAACGCCGTTGTCGCGCAGAAGCGAAATGAGGCGGCCGCCGTCCGCGCCGACACAGCCCGCGTGGCAGACCTCCGCGCCCGCACGGGCGAGCGCGACGGACTGGTTGAGTCCCTTGCCGCCGCAGAAATAGCTAAGCTCCGCCGATGCAGTCGTCTCGCCGGGGCGCACGACATGATCGACCGAATAGACCATATCAATATTCAGAGAACCGAAATTCAAAACCTTCATTTTTCAATGTGTTTGAGCGTGAGCTCTATCCTGTCGTCAATATTTACTTTGCCGACGCCGAATATCTGCGTGTCGAGCTTGCCGTGGATAGGATCGGTCCACTCCCTGCCGACAGCCGATATTCCCTTCATCATGCCTATAACAGAACCCGCCGTTGCGGCGTTGCAGTCGGTGTCGAAGCCTGTCTGAACGGCGCGGCAGACGGTCTTTGTGTAGTCCCCGCCACCGTAGAGCAGAGCCGCCGTGACAATTTCGATATTAGAGAGCACATGGCACCAGTCGTGCCCCTCGTGCTCGTCCCAGCGGGAGTGAACCTTTGCAAAGCACTCGTTCTCACTGACCCCGCCGTCAAAATCGTTGACTACGGTCATAACAGAACGGATGAATCTCGACCTCTGCGGCACAAAATTCAGCGACGAAAGTATCGCCTTTCTTATATCATTCTCAATCGCCGCCTCGGCTATGAGCGCGGAGATGAACATTTCGCCGTAAATGCCGTTTTTCGTATGGGATACGCACGCATCGCGGTACGCCATATCCGCCTTACTCCGAGGCAGGCACAAAGGTAACGGTCGTTGCCATTGCGAAGCCCGGCTACAAGTTCAAGGAGTGGAAGGTCGTCAAGGGCGGCGTTGAGTTAGAGAACAAGAGCATTGCCACCTTCGAAATGCCCGCAGAGAACGTTATACTCGAAGCCATATTCGAGTCCGACGGCACCGAGGGCGACAAGCCCGATACACCCGATAAGCCCGGTACACCCGATAAGCCCGGCACACCCGACAAGCCCGGCACACCCGACAAGCCCGGCACCCCCGACAAGCCCGGTACACCCGACAAGCCCGGTACACCCGATAAGCCCGGCACACCTGATAAGCCCGGTACACCCGACAAGCCCGGCACGTCTGACAAGCCCGGCGCAACCGACGTACCCGACACAGGTGATACGACTAACGTACTCCTTTGGGCTGCAGCTCTGGTAATCGGCGGCGGTGCTGCGATAGGCACTGTTGTCAGCAAGAAAAAGAAGAGAGAAGAAAGCTAATCTTTCGGAACACTGAAAAGAGCGGTCGCTTCGGCGGCCGCTCGATTTTTATTTGGCGGCGGAAAAATACAAATTATTGCGCGAAAAATCCCGATGCAGTGCATAACCGCATCGGGATAAAACATGTCAGAATTTCAATTTAAAGCATTGACGCTGCCTTTTAGGACGCATTACTCCCCTATCGGCTCCGACTTCCGGGTGTTCGCGCCGAAATAGATACCGGAACGGCCGAACCGATTGGGAATCACGGTTTCGTGCTTTTATTTCAGGCCTTTTACAAGTTTAATAATCTGAACGGAGAAGGTCACAGATAATTCTGCAAGTTTATTTTTCTTTTATATTCGTATCACCTGTTTATATAGACAGTATATCCTAAATCCGAACATTGTTCAATAACGCCGACG
>ENA-UOJK01002101-UOJK01002101.1-human-gut-metagenome-genome-assembly--contig:-C116-NODE-2101-length-11423-cov-3.630366_pt1 | contig 11423 bp, 6 predicted proteins | sample MGYA00242348_ERZ723895 | MGnify/ENA metagenome assembly ERZ723895
CTTCGTTCGCTGGACCGCTGCCGAACACCGTGCCCGCTTTTTTCGACGCACTTTGCTGTTTCTGCTCCTGTCGGTTCCCTTCCTGAACATCCTCGCGTGGAGCGGTGTGCACATGACCCACGACTGGGCCATCCTTGTGGGACTCGTTCCGTTGCTGCGGGCTTTTCTGGCCATGGGTATCATCGTGCGGTGGCTGGTCCGCGGCAACAAGATACGACGGGTGTTCGTCGCCTATATTTTCACCGTGGTGGTCTTTACCTATATCTCGGGCCTCGTCTTCTATGACTACGAGGTGCTTGTCAACCCCAAGCTCCACGGCTTCGGCAATGCGCTCTGGTGGGCGTGGATGAACGTCACGACCGTCGGTGCGGAGATTTTCCCCGTCACGGCCGTCGGCAAGGTCTTCTGCGTGCTGCTTCCGTCATTGGGCATGATGTTCTTTCCGATCTTCACGACCTATGTCCTGCAGGAGTACACCCATAAGAAGGGGGAGTAGCTTTCTGTAAACCTCCCGGCCGTAACAACGGCCGGGAGGTTAAAATTGCCGGAACAGCGTTATTTTACGCTTTTCGGCACACGCGGCTCCGTCAGGACCGGGCGGCGATCCCGTTCAACCCGATCAGCTGCACACGCTGTTCCAGGTCGCCGACGTCGGGCCGCGAGTGCCGCTGGGTGAACGAGCGGTAGTTGTAGACGGTGCGGATCGAACAGTGCAGCAGCGCGGCGATGGTCACCGTGTCGGTGATGCCCAGGCGGATCAGCGCGTAGATGCGCAGCACGGTGGTCAGTTCGCCGTCGTGACGCCCCTCGGTGCGGGCCTCGTCGGCAAGCAGGCCGTTCATCTCGTCGATGAACGAGGGAAAAAGCCCGAGGAAGGTCTTGTCGAAAAGCGCATAGAACTCCTTCAGCTCGTCGTTGCGGACGTTGCTGCGGGCGTATTCGCGGCGGAGTTCGGCGATCCGGTCGTCGCGCAGCATCTTGTTGACATACTGATACGTACCCGAGAGTTTGTTGATATATTCCGAAATCGTCTGGAGAAAGCCCCCGATATAGACCTCCTTGATCCGGTTGGCATCGGCGATCCGGAGGTTCTGCGCGCTCAGGCGGTCGTTCGACTCGCGGAGGGTTTGCTGCACGGCGCAGAGCTTCCGGTTGCGGGACAGCACGTAAAGCCCCGCGGCGACGGCCGAGACGAAAAAGAGCAGGATGACGACGATCAGCACGATGTACATCGTGTGCAGGCGGGCGTTGCGCTCGCTGTAAGCCGCCTCGATCTGCGGCAGGATGGCCATGTCGCGCCACGAGCGGCTCGGGGAGTTGAAGAAACGCGTGTCGCGGATCGCCACGCGGATATAATCCATCGCCCGATCGACGTCGCCCCGGTTGAAAAGCTCCTCGGAGACGGCGCACAGCGACCCGTGGTCACGCACGGCGGACTGGATGTCGGCCATGGCCGAACGTATGAACCAGGCGAGTTCCTCGTCGGGACGCCCCGCCTTCCCCTCGAGCTGCGCCTTGTGGTTGGCGGCCTTGGCGTAGGAGCGGGAATCGGAAGGGACCGAGACCAGCAGGCTGTCGCAGAGGGTCGAAGCCTCGGACCAGTCCTTGCGAACGATGGCATCCATATACCCGTAGTACAGGCTCGTGAAGGTGTCCTCGCTGATTTCCGCCGCGCTGACCGCATAATAGTGCTCGCGCCGGCGGAAAAGGTCGCGGCGTTCGCCCGGCTCGGTCAGGGCGTAGAGTTCGCGGTTCATGCGATGCCGGGCGACATAATAGGATTGCAGCGCCCGGCGGCTGACGTGCACCGTGTCGCGGATGCCGCTCAAGATCTCCTCGGCCTCGTAGAAACGTCCGCCCAGGCTGTAACAGAGCGCAATCCCGGAGCGGGCACGCATGATCAGGTCGTTGTCGCCGGTCTCCTCGGCCAGCGCAAGAGTTCGCCGGAGGTAGAGAAGCGCGAAGTCGCTCTGGTAGGAGTTGTAATTTTCGGCGAGCCGCTCGGTCAGGTCGAAACGCTCGCGCAGCGAAAGCCCGTCGCGGGTCAGGGCGCGCTTGAGCGAATCAATGCGGGATTCGCGCCGCGCCGTGTACTCGCCGCTGCGGGCGATCACCCGGTCGAGACTGCGGAACAGCTCCTGCAGGTCGGTCTTTTCACCCGGGGAAGCCGGAGCCGCGGACAGCGCGGAGAACAACGCTGCGGCAAGAAGGAGGATTTTCATTTCAGGTTTCGGTTTAATGCAAACATAGCGTTTTAATAACACAAAAGCAAATCAGAAGAAAGGGCCTGCGCATTACAAATGTATTAAAAAGTAAAATATCAAAGTTTCAGCATTTACATAACGCACGGGGGTGCAAAAATCGAACATGCTGACAATAAACAAGTTAAGATTTACATTCATTTACATTTTCGGGCAAGGCCCTTTCCGCATATTTATTAAGGGCTATCTTTGTAATGAAAATATTTTCAATATTCACCCGAAATTTAGCTAAAATTTTCCAAACTTTTTCAGACCAATTAACCTAAATGCTATGAGAACAACTCTATCTCTGAAAATCCCGAAGAGGAGCGTCACCCCGCTGATCGCGGTACTGCTGCTGACCGGCACGGTATCTCTGGGCACAGCCTGCGACGACGACAAGGACTACTCCCGCAGGGAACACATCGAGTGGTCGAACTCGCCCGAGTTCGAAGAAGCGCTGACGGGAACCCTGCACATCCCCGTCAGAGCGTCGAAAGAGCAGGACGCCACTCCGTTCAAAAGGTCCATCTATATCAGAAGCAATGTGGCTTATCAGGTCGGATTCGAAGGCGAAAAGGAAGAGTCCGGAGAACTGCCGGCCGAGGAGTGGCTCAACGTCGACGAAATCAAACGCGGCGTCAGGCCCGGAATCGACGAACTGGTCCTGCTGATCACCCCGCACACGGAGTCCTACGTAGAACGGAAAGGGTGCATCTCGCTGCACACCGACGTCGAATTCCTCAATGAATTCATCGCCGTGGTGCAGGGATTCCCGAAATACACCAAAGATTACGAGGGCAACTTCGACTGGCTGAAGTACGGTTCGGCGGAACCTCTGGAGACCCGGGGCGAAACGCCGATCGACAGCTGGACCGCCGACCAGAAGAAAATGGGGCTGGAATCGACGCCCGCACAGGAGGGAGGCACGGCCTACTGCTACGGCAAAAACGGCTACGTCAAGCTCGGCGACGACGCCGGACACGGAGCCAACCTGCTGACCCCGTACGATCCGGGCATCCGGAACGACACGGCCGCCATGGTCCGTTTCAACGCCATCGCCTATGCGGCGGCCGACGGCACGAAAGACAACGACGAACTGACCGTGCGGATCACGGGAGGCGGGCAGTTCGCCGACGGAACCACCGAGAAAACCGTCCGTGTGGGACACCTCGATCCCACGGCTGCGGAGCTTCCGACGGCCATGTGGAAAAACTCCCAGCAGGAGTTCATCATCTTCTCCCACCCCAAAAATCCCTTTACGAGCAACACGCGCATGGAACTGATGGCCGGCAAATACGAGATGGAGAGCGGCAACACACGCATCTTCATCGACAACCTCTACGTGCTGCGCCTGAAATGGTACGATTTCGAAGACCTGTTCGGCAAACTCCCCTGGGAACAGAATGCCCCGCGACACTAAAAACCCAAACTACGACATACGATGAAAAAATTCTACACCAAGCGCTTCAGCCTGATCTGCGCCTTCGCCGCCTCGGCCCTATTGCTCGGGGGGGGTGCAGCGAGGATGAAACGGAGCCGGCTATCGGCTCGAAAGGCGTCAGCAGCGAAGTCTTCGTCTCCAGCGACGCAGGCTCCCGCACCATCAAGGTAGAGACCTCCGGACCGTGGCAGGCGCGGCTCACGCCCGAGACCAGACTCTGGGTCTCGGTCGACGGCGCCGACAGCGGCGAAACGGGCGGCTCGCTCAACCTCAATTACCGGACCAACAACTCGCTTCCCCGCAAGGGAACCATCCTCGTCTCATCGGCCCGCCAGCAGGTCGTCGACACGATTTACCTGATGCAGTACGGCACGACGCCGCTCCTGGAGTTCAAGTACATCGGAAAACAATATTCGTCCGTTAGCACGATTGACTCCGTTGCGATCGACACCAACATTCCGCTGTCCAAAAAAATCTACTGGACGGTCGTTTACGACGAGAATTCCGCTGCCGAGCCGTGGGCCGACAGCGTCAGCTACGCCCAGGATTTCAAATATTTCCGGTTCCGGATCGCCGACAACAAGAAATTCGAGCCTCGCACGGCGCGGTTCCGGCTCCGATTTCAGGACGACTGGGGCGAAGATCACACAACCTATTTCACAGCCTATCAGGGTATCCCGGGCGGTACGGCGGAGACCCGCGAGATGACGTTCGAGGAGGTGCGGGGGCTGTTCGGGGAGGCGGAAGTCGATATCACGCACGATCAGGACATCGCCTTAAGCGGCACGGTCATCAGCGACTGGGCCTCGCCCAACATGGCCGGAAGCCCCATGCCCAAGGCCGCGGAGAAACCCGATCTGGGCATCAACGACTGCACGGCCTACATGCAGAACGCCGACGCCTCGCTGGGTCTCGCTCTGGTCACGACCGACGCCCAGCAGAACAACCTGCAACGATATGACAAACTCAAACTCTGGTGCAAGGGCCTCACGCTGACCAAGCGGAGCAACCCCGAGCGCTACACGCTCAGCGGCGTGACGCAGGACCACATCGTCACCAAAGAGGCCGGGACGGCCGAAGAGCTGCCCGCGAAGCGGCGCTTCATCGACCAGCTGACCGACGCCGACATCTACACCCAGGTGACGCTCAAACGCTGCCAGATGGCCGTGCGCACCGGACGTTTCATCCCCGTGCACATCAACTACACCAACAGTTTCAACAACTACTACCCCGCAGCCGTACTCGACCGTCACGGCGACATGATCTACCTGATGACCAACCACGGCTGCGACTGGCGTTTCAAGGAGATGCCCGACGGCGAGGGAACGATCACAGGCATCATCGTACACGAGCCTTACACCTTCTTCGAGCGGGGCGGCGACATCGGCCGTTACCAGATCCGCAACGTGACGCGCGAGGACATCGCGCTGGACGAATCGGCCGACAACGTCTTCTCGGCCGTGGCCGTGGAGTGGAGTCCCAACGGCAGCAAGGACCCCCGCGCTTACGCATTCCCGCAGTATCCGCATCCGGCAACCGACAGCGGTCAGGCGCATTGCGTGGCCGCAACGACGGGTTCGGGACCTACGCCTGGCTGGCCGTCGGCAGCGCCTACCGGGCCGCCGAAAACGGGCTGACCATCAACAACGCCTCGTGGGGCCACAAACAGCTGTGGGACACGGCGAAGAACACGGGAAACTCCCTGATCTTCGAGTTCTCGACGCAGGGCGTCAGCTCCACGCAATGCTCCTTCGTCTTCACCTGCCGCTACCACTCGGCACAGGGCGGACTGCGCTACTGGACGGCGGAATATTCGCTCGACGGCGACAACTGGAAGAAGCTCACCGATTTCACGGTTCCCGACAACGGCAACTGGGGCAACATGCAGCTTGAGCAGCTTTCGGGCGACAAGAACGTGTGGATGCAGGTTCCCACCGAGATTCTGGGACAGAGCGTGGCATGGATCCGCCTGCGCCCCGTGCAGAACAAGATCGGCACGGCGACGGCCTACGACACCGCGACCATCGCATCCAACGGACAGGTAGCCAACGCATTCACCGTCTCCTACGCAGCCCTGCGTTACAACAAATAAACCAGCGAACGACATGAAAACATACGACACGATACAGATGCTGCGCCGGCTGGCTTTCGGGGCGACGCTGCTCACGGCCACGGCCCTGCTGCCCGCCTGCGACGACGATCCCGCCGCACCGGACGAGGAACTGACGACCGATCCGGGAACGAGCGTCCAGCCCGAAACCCTGCGTTTCATCAGTTACAATATTCTCGAGGGCATGAAGCTCGACAAAGCCCAGAACTTCGACAACTTCGTCGACTGGGTGAAGGAGAAGGACCCCGACTTCATGGCCCTCTGCGAGTGCAACGCATTCACCGAGGAGTCGCTCACGGCCCTTGCCGGCCGCTACGGGCACCCCTACGCCGTACTCTGCAAGGAGAGCGGATTTCCGGTGGGGCTGACGTCGAAATACCCCATCGAACTGCGCAACCGCCTGCTCGAAGACGTTCCCCTCTGGCACGGAGCCATCCACACCCGCATCAAGGACATCAACGTCGTGGTGCTGCACCTCTATCCCTTCGGAACCTATCCCAACGGGCAGGGCGCAGCCGGGACGGGCAACACCTACCGCGACCGGGAGATCAGCTGCATCCTCGACAGCACCATCCGCCGCTATCCGGTGGAACCGCTGTGGCTGATGGCGGGCGACTTCAACTCCTATTCGCCCAAGGATGCCGACGCGATGCCCGCGAACACCTATTTCGAGACGCATTCGATCGTACTCAAGAGCGGCTACTGCGACGCCCTGCGCGACCGCCACAGCCAGTTCTTCCACACCGTTCCCACCCCCTACAACGGCGAATCGACGGCGGATCAACGGCGGATCGACTTCATCTACGCCTCGCAGGCCGTGATGCGTGAAATAACCGACTCGCGCATCATCTACGACGAATTTACCGCCACGCATTCGGACCACTACCCGGTGATGATCGAATTCCGCCACTACCCCTCCGGGAAGCAAGCATCAGGAGTTGCACTTAAATAAAAATTCGCATGAAACAATATATCATATTACTGATCCTGCTGGTTTCGGGAGCGCTGACGGCAGCGCCTGCCTTCGCGCAGAAAAGCGGAACCAAACATACCGTAACGGGCAAGGTTACGGACCAGAGCGGCGAGCCGCTGATCGGCGCGACCGTACTGGTGACGGGCACGACGAACGGCGCCAGCACCAACGCCACGGGCGATTATTCGATCCAGGTTCCCGAAGGCGCTTCGCTGACCTTCCAGTACATCGGCTATGAAGCCAAAACCGAAAAGGTCGGCGCGCGCACGAAGGTCGACGTGAAACTCGAACAGAGCAAGCAGACCATCGACGAAGTGGTCGTGATCGGCTACGGCACGGTGAAGAAAACCGACCTGACGGGTTCGGTGGCCAACGTCAAGATGAGCGACATCAAGGACGTGCCGGTGGTTTCGGTCGACCAGGCCCTCCAGGGCCGCATCGCCGGCGCCGACATCATGGCCACGACCGGAGAGCCGGGCGCCACGACCTCGATCCGTATCCGCGGCACACGCTCGATCTCGGCATCGAACGAACCGCTGATCATCGTCGACGGCGTCATCGACGGCATTCACGACCTGAACGACATCAACTCCGCGGACATCGAGTCGATCTCGGTGCTGAAGGACGCCTCGTCGACGGCCATCTACGGCGCGCGCGGCTCGAACGGCGTGATCGTGATCACGACCAAGAAGGGCCGCGGCATGGACGGACGACCCAACATCTCCTTCAAGACCGACCTGGGATTTTCGCAGCTCCCGCGTCAGCTCGACATCATGGATGCCACGGAGTTCGCCCGCTACCGCAACGACTACGCCTATTTCTTCTCAAGCGCCGACGGCAACGATAAAATCGAACCCGACTCGCCGATGTCGAAATACCCCTTCCCCAACCCCGAGGCCAAAGGCGTCGGCACGAACTGGATCGACACCATCACGCGCACGGCGCTCTATCAGAATTACGACCTTTCGATTTCGGGAGCCTCCGCGAAAAGCTCCTACTACGCCTCGGCCGGATTCAACGAAACGCAGGGAATCATCGACAACAGCGGGCTGAAACGTTACTCGGCGCGCCTGAAGGTCGACCACGAGTTCGCCAAATGGCTCAAGGCCGGACTGAACCTGAGCTACACCTACCGCGATCAGGACGAAAACCTGGCCACCATCGGCGGAACCAACTGGTGGAACGCCGCCGTGTTCCTCAGCCCGTTCCTCTCCCCCACATCCGACATGAACGACCTGTGGTACTCGGGACAGAAATTCAACAACCCGCGCATCATGCTCGACCACTGCCTCAAGAACGCCCGGCGCATTTCGCTCAACAACAGCGCATTCGTCGAAGTGACCCCCGTCAAGGGGCTGAAGCTGCGCAGCCAGTTCACCTACTACTCCTACCAGCGCCACGGACGCTACTACGAGCCGGGATACCTGCCTGCCAAGAAGGAGAACGAAGGCGGTTACGCCAGCCGCGACGAGTACGACGACACGAGTTTCTCAAGCGAAAATACGGTCTACTACGAATTGCGCCCCAAGAGCGGCCACAATTTCGACGTGCTGGGCGGATACACCGCGCAGATCAAGTACGACAACAACCTGAGCATCACCGGGCGCGGCTATACGCTCGACGAACTCACCTGGAACAACATGGCCGCGGTTCCCGACAAGCAGAACACCTCGATCAGCACCAACCACACGGACTGGACCAAGATGTCGGTGTTCGGACGTCTGAACTACAACTACAAGGAGCGCTACTACGTTACGTTCACGGCCCGTTACGACGGCGCCTCGAACTTCGCCGCCAACAAGAAATGGGGATTCTTCCCCTCGGCGGCCCTTCGCTGGAACATCGCCAACGAGAAGTTCCTGCAAAAAGCCAAGTGGATCGACGAACTGGCCCTGCGCGCCAGCCTCGGACGCACCGGCAACGACGCCATCTCGGCCTACCGTTCGCTGGCGGCCGTCGGCAACTCGACGAGCGGCTACCTGATGGGAGGCACGCAGCAGCTGGCGGTCTACCCGTCGCGTCTGGCATCACCCGACCTGACGTGGGAAACCTCCGACCAGTATACCCTCGGAGCCGACATCTCGCTGTTCGACGGACGGCTCAACGTCACGGCCGACGCCTATCTGATCAAGACCCGCGACCTGCTGCTGACCGTACAGGTAGCCTCGCAGACGGGTTACACCAACTACTTCGCCAACGCCGGACGCACCACCAACAAGGGGTGGGAACTCACCGTCGAAAGCCGCAACATCGTCCGTCCGAAATTCCAGTGGTCGACGACCCTCACCCTGTCGCGCAACAGGCAGATGGTGGACGCCATCGCCTCGGAAGACTTCGTGACAGCCTACTCGTCGCCGTCGTCGTCGGGAACCACCTACATGATGTACGGCTACAAGAAGGGCTACACGCTCAACGCCCTCTGGGGATTCCGCTACGGCGGCGTATGGCACAACCAGGAAGAGGTCGAGCGCAACAAGATCACCAAGGCCTACGCCTCGGCCAGCGGCAACACCTTCAAGCCCGGATACGCCCGCTATCAGGACATCAACCACGACGGAGCGCTGAACAGCGACGACCTGGTCTACCTCGGATCGGCCGACCCGGACCTCTACGGCGGTATCCAGAACACGTTCAACATCCATAACTTCACATTCAGCTTCTTCTTCAACTACTCGATCGGCGGCAAGATCTACAACGTCGCCGAACTCTGGATGGGCAACGGTTCGCCCTATACCAACCAATACAAGTACATGCAGAACTCCTGGCATCCGGTCCGCAACCCGAATTCGAACCTGCCGATGGCCGGCAGCTACGACGCCCTGCCCAGCGACCGGCTGGTGCACGACGCAAGCTACCTGCGGCTGAAGAACATCTCCGCGAGCTACACGTTCGACATGCGCAAGGTCACCAAAAACCGCCTGCGCGACATCCGCGTAAGCGTCAGCGGCGAGAACCTCTACCTGTGGAAGAAATACAACGGATTCGACCCGGACGTTTCGACATCGAGTTCCAACTCGGCCCTGCGGCGCGTCGACATCGGCGCTTACCCCAAGCCCCGGACCATTATTTTCAGCCTCCAGATCAGATACTAACAGCCAAGACCATGAAATCATACAGTTTCCTGAAAAAATACCTGCTGGCAGCCACGGCAACCGCCGCCCTGCTGTTCAGCGCGTGCGACCTGGACGAACACCCCACGTCGTTCGTAGGACCCAAGGAGTACTACAAGACCCGGGCGCAATGCCTGGCGGGCCTGAACGCCTGCTACATACCGATCAACAGCATCTACGACTACTGTTTCCTGATTATGACCGAAGGCGTCACCGACCTGATGTACATCGCTTCGGGAACCAAGGACGCCCAGCTCGACATATCCCCCGCGAAGCCGCTCAACGGCCAGAAGATATGGACCCAGTGCTACAAGGGCGTCATGTACTGCAACTCGACCATCGCCGCCATCGAACGTTCGCCCCTGAACGACATCAAGGAGTCTTCGGAAGCCGACAAGCTGCCGCTGCTGGCCGAAGGCGTGGTCATCCGCTCGTTCTACTACTGGCTGCTGACCTGCATCTTCGGCGACGTGCCCTTCTACACCAAGGAGGTCGCCGACCAACAGGTGATGCAGGAGATCGCCCACATGGGCCGCATGTCGGCGAAGGAGACCCGCGACTACCTGATCGACGAATTGCAGCGTTACGTGCCCTCGATGGACCAGGTGCGTTCGTCGGAGGTCGCAGACAACCGCATGGGCGCCGCGATGGGCTGGATGATGATTGCCAAGCTCGCGCAGTGGAACCACCGCTGGGACGACGCCCTCAAGGCGCTCGGCGAACTGGAGAAAATCTACGGCGACCTGCAACAGTATCCGCTCGAAGACATCATGTTCCGCAACAAGAACACCCCGGAGTCGATCTTCGAGGTGCAGCGCACCTACACGCCCGGCGGACTGTCCGTCACGACCAACGTGGCAGCCATCACCACTCCGTACCACAACGGCAAGGGCATCTACGACGGCGTGGAGATTCCCGAAATGGGCACGGGCATGACCACCTGGACCTCCATGCGCCCCAACAGCTACTTCTGCGACGGTCTCCAGACCAAAAAAAGCAAAGACAAGCGCAAAACGCTGAACATGGCGTGGGAATACGACGGCAAGCCCATCTCGGCCGTGGGATCCCGGCCGTGGCTCGGCCCGAAATTCTGGTGTCCGGGGATGCAGAACACCGCCGACTTCTCCAACCAGAAGGTATTCCGCTATGCCGACGCCATCCTGATGATGGCGGAGTGCTACGCCGAGACGGAGGACTCCGACGAGGCCGTCCGCTACCTGAACATGGTCCGGGAACGCGCCGGAACCACCGCCTACGTCTTCAAGAACAAAGATGCGCTTCTGGAGGAGATCCAGAAGGAGCGCGGACGCGAACTGCTGGGCGAATTCCAGCGCAAGTTCGACCTGGTACGCTGGGGAATCTGGTATCAGATGACCTACGAATACACCAACTACCCGACGCTCAAGGACAACATGCTCCCCTGCCACGAATACTACCCGATCCCCGACAAGGAGGACGTCAATTCGGGCGGCGCGCTCGCCACCAAGGCGTATAACTAATACGCCATGTAAGGACGACGGAACGAACAAAAAAAAACAACAATGAA
>ENA-UOJK01002102-UOJK01002102.1-human-gut-metagenome-genome-assembly--contig:-C116-NODE-2102-length-11420-cov-3.756269_pt1 | contig 11420 bp, 8 predicted proteins | sample MGYA00242348_ERZ723895 | MGnify/ENA metagenome assembly ERZ723895
ACGGCTCGCTTAAGTAGCCGCGCACGTACAGACCTTCGTTTCCACTGACCTGGATACAGGCGCTGCCGTCGTTGGACGGGTTTTCTGCATTTCCAACCTTCTTTACCACACCGCTGATCGTCGCTTTTACGGTCTGGGAATCCAGGGATTTCTGCGTATTTTTGACTTTGAGTTCCTCTTCCTTCTGATCCAGCTTCAGATTACGGATCTGGCTTTCTTTTTAGCTCATGTCTTATTTCAACTCATCTTTTGTGTAGGTCATCTGGGTATCATCACCGGAAGAAGTATTGTTATTTGCGCTGCTTCCTGTGGATGATGTAAAGAGGGACTGTACCGATGCTTTTTCACCGTAGAATACGGTTTTTGCTGTCGTCTGCACTGCTTCCGGCGCATCTTCGCTCTGCGGTTCCGCTTCCGGTTCTGCCGGGGCTTCGGTCGGCGTCGGCGTTTCCGTCGGAACTGGGGTCTCGCTCGGCACCGGAGTTTCTGTTGGAACCGGCTCTGTGGTCGGAATCGGTGTTGTACTTGGTTCCGGGCTGACGGTCGGCTCTGGAGTTACACTCGGTCCCGGCGTAACGCTCGGGGTCGGAGTTACACTTGGTGTCGGGGTAATCGTTCCTTCTTTTACCGCCACATTTGCAGTGCTGACTGCCATGGAAGTACCCTTGTCATTTTTCGCTGTCACTTCTACTGTATAGATTCCGGCATCCTCTTTTGTGATATTTTCTTTTGTGTAAGTATCCTTAAAATCTCCGTCGATTGTCTTTCCGTTGTGTTTCCAGACGTATGTGTAAGTGACATCCGTTTCGGTGTTTTCCGTGGAATCGTCTGCCTCACCGCTTCCATTTCCGGCTTCACCCGGCTGTGTCACATCGTCCTCGGACGGACTCTCGGTTCTATCATCCGTTTTATCGTCGGCTTTCTCATCCGGCTTCTCTTCGGTATCTTTCTTCTCATTGATTCCGATTTTCAGCTTCAGCTCGCCGCCCTCTGCCACCTCTGTGTTGGCAAGCGGCGTGGTGATTTTTATTTCCGGTGCATCCGCCGCTTCGGATTCTTTCAGACTCAGGACTGCTTCATACGAAGTCTCGTATGCTTTCGCAATCTTCGTTCCATCCTGCTCCCACACGGTTTCCAGCGCCTCTGCGGCTTTGTTTTCTTCATGAATCTCCAGGCGGAACCAGTATCCTTCGCTGTCCTCTTCTTTTTTCGTTCCCTTTTCATCCGCGTATCCTGCCATCTGATTCAGGAATCCGCCTGTCAGGACTGTTCCCGGTGCGCAGAGATAGGTGTATGGGTCTTCCTGCGTTCCTTCTCCTTTGTATGGTTTGGAACCAAATACAAGCTTATTCGTACTGCTGTACAGAACAGCATCCTCATACGTCGGCTCCGGTTCCGGGGTCGGAATCGGTTCGTCCGGGAAATCCGGATCGATGGGTTCATCTGGAAAATCCGGGAAATCCGGCTCCACCGGATTCAGCGGCGTATCCGATACCGGTTTTGTCTTTTTCAGCTTTTCCAGTTCTTTTTCACTCTGCTGGATTTTCAGCTTTGTCTGTGCAAGCTGTAACTGCTGCGTTTCCAAATCCAGCTCGATCATGCTGGTATCGTATGGCATCAGCGTGTCTCCGGCATTTACCACATCGCCCTCTTTGACGAGAACCTGGGAAATGGTCTGGCTGTCGGTAAGATAGATGTTCTGGGAAGCCGTCGAGGTGATCTGGCCTTCCATGTTCATGCTGTCTCCCCAGTAACCACTCGTAAAGTCACTGACCGGATACACTTTTACGGTCGTCTTCTGCGCCTGGCGGATGCCGTAATAACCGCCGACACTGACACCGCCCACGGCAACTGCGGTCACAACTGCAATCGCGGCTTTCTTTGCTGCTTTTCCTTTTTTCATGTTTCGGCCACCTCCTTCGATTTCATCATTCCGTCGCGGATCTCCACGGTGCGCTGTGCCATCGATGCGATCTCCGCGTCATGTGTAATCATCAAGATGCTGACGCCCTCGTCGTTCAGGCTCTGGAACAGCTCCATGACCTGCTCGCCGGAATGGGAGTCGAGCGCTCCGGTCGGCTCATCAGCCAGCAGAATTTTCGGATGGTTGACAATCGCTCTTGCAATCGCCACACGCTGTTTCTGTCCGCCGGAGAGCTGGGTCGGTTTGAAACTCATACGGTCGCCGAGCCCCACCCGCTCGAGGGCAATCGCTGCCCGCTCTCTTCTCTCTTTTTTCGGCACGCCCGCGTACGTCAACGGCAGGCATACATTTTCCATTGCGCTCTGTCTTGCAAGGAGTTGGAAGTTCTGGAAGACAAAGCCGATTTTCTGCAGGCGGATGTCCGACATCTGATTGTCACTGCATTTGCTGATATCCTGTCCGTCGAGGATCAGCCGTCCGCTCGTCGCCTGGTCGAGACAGCCGACAATATTCATCAGTGTTGTTTTTCCGGAACCGGAAGGACCCATGATCGCAACGTACTCGCCTTCTTCCATGGAGAAGTTGATGTTTTTCAGAACCGGAACCGGGATTTTGCCCTGCATATATTCTTTACAGATATTCTCTAATTCCAGAATCACGGCTGCACCTCCCCGTCATCTGCTGATCCGGCTTCCTGTGTTTCTGCCGGTTCTGCCTCACCATTGTCGGCGCCGCCGATCACGTTCGTTGTATCTTCCTCACCGCTGTACTCTGCGCCGTCCATGGTATTGTCGACCATGCCGTTTTCATCCTGCGTCATACCATCGTCGACCATTCCATCGTCGTTGTCAAGCATACCGTCATCCTCCATTCCGTCATCCTCGCCGCCGGCCGGATTGCTCTGTCCCAGCGAACCATCGGTACTAACAACGGTCTTCATGCCCTCTTTGAGACCATCAGTGATCTGATATTCCATCATATTTTCATCGTGTGTTCCCAGCGTTACGCTTCGTTTTTCCAGTTTGCCGTTTCCATCATCGGCCCAGACGTAAGGGTTGCTGTCGACATCGTTGATAAAGTAATCGGACAGCCAGATTCCTGTTTTGACTTCCTGCTGGCCGATATCCGGCTCTACGTAAACGTGCTGGCCGAGCATCAGGCCGTTCGTTCCGTCGAGCTGCACATAAAACGGATAGTTGCTTGACTGCGTCATACTGTCTCCTGAACTGCTGTAAACGTTATTGCTTCCTGTCCGTGCATTTTCCCGATCAATCTTTGTCACGGTTCCAGTCCAGGTCTGATTCTCATCTACACGAGAATGCACGATCACCTGGCTTCCTTCGGTAATCGAACCGTCGCTCATATTCTGTTCATTGATCTGGCCTTTTACACGGAAATCTCCCGTTGCAAGAACGGTCAGGAAGGAATTGTCGGAGTTGTCACCGGAGTAAGCGCCGGCGCTGCTGTCATCGTTGTTGATTGATTTTACAACACCTGCGATTTCGCTGATCACGGTCGCATTGGTGATGTTATTGTTTAATTTATCAATCTCCGCCTGTTTTGATTTTCCTTCATATTCTTTTTTCTTTAAATCCAGCTCCGCTTCCTGAATTTCCAGTGTGATGCTTGCCTGCTGGTCTTTTGATGCCTGCTTTTTGTCTTTGTAAAGCTGGTCGATATTGGTATTCATACTTGAAAGTTCATTGTTTATGCGTTCCAGATCCAGCTGCGCCTGCTCGAGGTCACTCTGGAATTTCTCGGTATCGTAGGAGAACAGCGGTGTTCCGACCTGAACCTCCTGACCGACTTCCACATAAACTTCCTTTACCGTTTTCTCGCTGTTTTTCTCTACCTTCCAGGTATTTTCCGACTCCACAACACCGGCATAGCGGTTTTCCATTCCATTTCCGGTTCCCAGATTGGTCAGGGCTTTTACAGTATTGACATAGACGACGTTATCGTCCTCTTTTGTACTGTTTCCAAGGAAATGCCATGTCACTCCCCCTCCGGCTGCCGCCAGCACTGCGACTGCGCACACAATCGCGATTATTTTTTTCTTCATATGCTTCCTCTCACTTTTCTATTTTACATATTAATTTTCTGCTTTCCCAATTTATTGCTTTCGTAGCACATTTTGTTTTTTGTTTTCTTACTTTTTCCTTACTCTTTTTTTAGCAAATACTGGCTTTTTCTGAAAATAGATTTTTGTTTTTGTCATTAAAAACCTGCCTCCGTGTTTATGACGGAAAGCAGGTTTTCTTTCGAATCTGTTAGATTTTATTTTTTATGCTACAAGTTTCATCTCCCGCAGAATGCGGTATACGAGATAACAGATCAGCGCTGCACAGACCAGTTTGAACAGAAGCGGAACGACGGCGAACACGATTTTAAATCCAAGCCAGATCACGCCGATCGGGAGAAGAATAGTGGCGCATGCGCCGAGGACTTTTCCTCCAAATTTCAGCAGAAGTCCGACGATCCCAAATAGAATTCCAATTCCGCAGAGCAGACCAAAACAGGTTGCCAGCATGACTAATGTAACTAACATAGTGATTCCTCCTTGTCTTTTTCTCTATGTGTTCCACTTGCTGTGGATGTTTCCGTATCTTTCTTACAAACCATATTGTAGCACTTTTTTCCAGCAAAACAACGGGGAAGACGGGGAAGAATTTCTTAAGTTTTTCTTTACACCGATCGAGTGAAACCTAAAAAAGGACAGACAACGCTGCACTTCTGCAAAATTGTCTGTCCTGTAAATTACAAAATTTTCTTTACTCTTCTGTTGTCTCTTCTTCTGCCTGCGGCTCAACCTCAAGACCAAGCTCTTCCAGCTGTGCTGCGTCAACCGGTGACGGAGCCTCAGTCATCAGACAGGAAGCATCTTTTACTTTCGGGAATGCGATGACGTCGCGGATGCTGTCCTCTTTTGCCATCAGCATAACGAGACGGTCCAGTCCGTAAGCCAGTCCGGCGTGAGGCGGAACTCCGTATTTGAATGCATCCAGAAGGAATCCGAAACGCTCATGTGCCTGTGCTTTTGTGAAGCCAAGCATCTCAAACATCTTCTCCTGCACATCGTTCTGGTGGATACGAACACTTCCTCCGCCGATCTCGGTACCGTTCAGGACGATATCGTAAGCTTTTGCACGAACTGCGCCCGGATCGGTGTCCAGAAGCGGCAGATCCTCGTCCATCGGCATGGTGAACGGGTGATGCATTGCGGTGAAACGGTTCTCCTCATCGGACCACTCCAGAAGCGGGAACTCGGTAATCCATACGAAACGGTACTCGTTCTTGTCGAGCAGTCCCATCTGCTCTGCCAGTTCCAGACGAAGTGCGCCAAGAACGTTCCAAACAATCTTGTTGCGGTCTGCTGCGAAGAGAAGAAGGTCTCCAGCCTGTCCGTCCATGGCTTTGATGAGGGCTTCCATCTGCTCCTCTGTCATAAATTTGGAGAAGGAAGATTTCCAGCTTCCATCCTCATGGATTGCAATGTATGCAAGACCTTTTGCACCGTAACCTTTCGCAAACTCAACGAGCTTGTCGATTTTCTTTCTCGGCATTGCGCCCTGTCCCTTTGCGTTAATACCGCGGACAGAACCGCCGTTTTCAAGTGCGCCCTTAAATACAACGAACTCGGTATCTTTTACGGTCTCGGAAACATCAACCAGTTCCATACCGAAACGCAGGTCCGGTTTGTCGGAACCGAAACGGTTCATAGCCTCTTTCCAGGTCATTCTCTGGATCGGGAGCTGTACCTCAACGCCGAGCACCTCTTTGAACAGGTGTGCCAGCAGTCTCTCATTGACATCGATAACATCATCTACATCAACGAAAGCAAGCTCCATATCGATCTGGGTGAACTCCGGCTGACGGTCGGCACGCAGGTCCTCGTCACGGAAACATTTTACGATCTGGATATAACGGTCATAGCCGGAGCACATCAGAAGCTGTTTGAACAGCTGCGGAGACTGCGGCAGTGCGTAGAAGCTGCCTGGATGAACACGGCTCGGTACCAGGTAATCTCTGGCGCCTTCCGGTGTGGATTTCGTCAGCATCGGGGTTTCGATCTCAAGGAAGCCTTCTTTGGACATGAACTCACGGGTGAGCATTGCCACTTTGCTTCTCATGATCAGGTTTCTCTGGATGTCCGGGCGGCGCAGATCCAGGTAACGGTATTTCAGACGGAGCTCTTCTCTCGTCTTGGAATCCTCCTCAATCGGGAACGGCGGCGTTTCTGCCTCGGAAAGAATGCGTAAGGACTCAGCCTTTACTTCGAGCTCTCCTGTTGCCAGATTTTCATTGACCGCGCCGGAGCGGGCCATAACTTCACCTTCTACGGCGATAACGAACTCGCTGCGCAGTTTTGCTGCTTTCTCAAAACCTTCCTCACTGATCGGGCCGTTCTCAAAGATAATCTGCATAATACCGCTTCTGTCACGCAGATCGACGAAAATAATTCCGCCTTTATTACGGCTCTTCTGTACCCAGCCCATCAGGGTTACTTTTTTTCCGATATCTGCTTTTGTGACTTCCGCACAGCGGCAGGTTCTCTTTAGGCCTTTCATGGATTCAGCCATTTTCTTGTTCCTCCTATTTGGAACTGCGGACACAAAGAATCTGCATCCGCAGCACATCGTTTTTTCATGCGATTACTATTATTGGATATTCCTTACATTTTGTCAACAAAAAATTCTTCGATCTCAGTGTAACCCTCGCTGGCAAGCTGCTCTTTCTGGAATTTCTTGTTCTTCTTCATCACGGCGATGTTGATGGCCGTGCCTTCACTTCTCTCTTTTGTCGCCTGCTGAATGATCTTCTGCATTCCCTCTGCCGGCATGTTTTTCTCGATCAGGTACGCTTTTTTCTTCTGTGCGCCCGGGATCTGGTAATCTCTCTCAAGCAGAAGCATAACGATACGCTCAAATCCGATGGAGAATCCGCATGCGCAGGTCTGGTTTCCGGTGAATTTTCCGATCATTTCATCGTAGCGTCCGCCGCCTCCGACAGATCCGCCGTACTCATCCATAGCGATCTCGAAGATCGGTCCGGTGTAGTAGGACATTCCGCGCACCAGAGTCGGATCGAAAGCGATCTTGAATTCTGCGGTCTTCACGGCATTAACACTGTCGATGATGGTCTTCAGGCCGTCTGCGTACTCTTTGTCAAGGAATCCCTCGAGTTTCTCACGGCAGTACTCTACGCCTGCGGTATCCGGGGTGATCTCCTCGAACATTTTCAGGTATTTCTCTACGGACTCTTTTGCAAAGCCGGCTTCCTCGAGCTCTTTGGCAACGCCCTCAAAACCGATTTTATCCATTTTATCGAGGATAATAAATACGGTGTCATAGGACTCCTCCGGGAATCCGCTGTAGGCTGCCATTGCTTTTAAGATGCGGCGGTCATTGATACGGATCGTAAAGTTCTTGAAGTCCAGTTTTCCAAGCAGTGTGGTGGTAGCAAGGATCAGCTCAATCTCTGCGAGGTTGGTCGGCTCGCCGAGGATATCGATATCGCACTGCATGAACTGACGGTATCTTCCTCTCTGCGGACGGTCTGCACGCCATACATTTCCCATCTGAAGTGCTTTGAACGGGGACGGAAGCTCGTTTGCGTTGTTGGAATAGTAACGGCAGAGCGGAACGGTCAGGTCATAACGCAGGCCGCTGTCTACGAGATCGTTTTCTTTCTCAGCGGTCTCGAGTTTCAGCTTCTCTCCTCTTTTTAAGATCTTGAAAATCAGTTTCTCATTCTCGCCGCCCTGTTTGCTGTTCAGGTTTTCGATGTGCTCCACGCAAGGGGTCTCCATGGAGGTAAAGCCGAAGGTTCCGTAAGTTTCCTTGATCAGACGGATCACGTAGTCACGGATTGCCATTTCTTTCGGTAAAATATCTTTCATTCCGGTAACCGGTTTCTTCTTTAATGCCATTTTCTGTTTTCTCCTTTATGATTTCCTGGATCAATTCATCAACATCAGAAAGCTCGATCGCTCTCCGGCTGCCGCTGTGGATCACTCTCTGAAATGCCAGGAACATTTTCAGATCGAAATTTTTGACTTCTTCTGTCATAAGCTCCATCGCCTGTTCCCGCGTAAACGCACTCCGGTACGGGCGGTCGGAGGTCAGCGCGCAGTACACATCACAGATGCGTAAGATACGCGCCCCAAACGGAATCTTTTCTCCCGCCAGATTGGCCGGATACCCGGTTCCGTCATAATTTTCATGGTGATACAGAATACTCTCCAGCACAAAATCGGAGTAGCCGCGTCCCTGCAGGAGTTCATAGCCCAGTGTGGAATGGGTCCGCACAAAGCGCATCTCCTCGACGACGAGCGTATCCTGTTCTTCTACGTAATTCTCTAGTACAATCTTTCCGATATCGTGGAGAACGCCCGCTTTTGCAAGCTCATAGCAGATTTCTTTCTCATACCCCAGTTCCCGCGCAAGATCGTAAGCTAAATTGCTCACTTCCATGCCATGGATGAGCTGCTCGGTCAGGGTATAGCGCAGCATGTGAAGCTGCTGACTGGAATTTTCTTTCATTTTGGCAGATACTTCTCCATTCCGATACGCTTTCTCTCGATCATTTCATCGATACGCTCCACGTAGTTTTTCAGATCCTTCACGTTCTCCACCCGCTCAATGCGCTCTCCGTGTTCAAACACGAATTTCGTGGACGCTCCGGCTCCCGCGGCCAGAATGGACTGTTTTTCCTCCATAATGAGGATGTTGTAGATGCCTGCTTTTCCTTCACGGGAGTAGCCGACATTCTCAAAGTTACCCGCCATATTTTTCTGGCGGTACATGTAATACGGTCCCATCTCCATGCGGTGTGCGCTGTCCATCGTCATTTTCATGATCTCGGCAGAGTTTTCAAACGAGATCTCCTGATATTTGTCTTTGAACAGGTTGAGTCTCGTTGCACGCTTTAACGCAAGGGAATGGACGGTCAGGGAATCCGGATTCAGCGCTTCCACTTTTTCCAACGTATGCGCCACTTTTTCCTTGTCCTCACCCGGCAGACCGACGATCAGATCCATGTTGATGTTGTCAAATCCAAGGGAACGCGCCATGCGGAACTTCTCCTCGATCTCCTCCACGGTATGGTGGCGTCCGATCAGATCCAGCGTTTCCTGGTTCATGGTCTGTGGATTGATCGAAATACGGGTGACCGGGAATTTGCGGATGGCTTTTAAGACCTCCTCATTGATCGTATCCGGCCGTCCTGCCTCCACGGTGAACTCCTGCACCTGCTCCATCGGGACGAGCTCTGTCACTTTCGTGAGCAGGCGCTCCATCTGTGCCGCATTCAGCGTGGTCGGCGTACCGCCTCCGATGTAGATCGTATCAAGGGTGTAATCCTTCATGTTCTCACTGATAAAGATCAGTTCTTTGATCAGTGCATCGAGATACGGATCTACCATATGCTCCCAGCGGCTTAACACATGGGAGCCGAAGGAACAGTACAGGCAGATGCTCGGACAGAACGGGATGCCGATGTACAGGCTGTAACCGTGTTCGTAGTCGATCGTCTTTAAAATGTCCTTTTCCCGGTTGGCAATCGTGATCGCAAGTGCCGTCTTTTCCGGGCTGGTGTAGTAAGTTTCGCGCATGTATTTCGCAATCTCTACATTTTTTTTACCCTCTTCAAGCATCTTCATCGGAATTTTCGTCGGACGGATGCCGGTGAGATCGCCCCATGGAAGTTCTTTGCCGCTCACTTCGGAAAGCGTGCGGTATACCATCCGTTTCAGGACATTTTTCGTTTCATGGCGGTCTTTTTCATATTCCACCGCCTCACACTGCGAAGCGAGCGTCTCATGTTTCTCGTCTGCAATCGAAAAACAGATCTGATCCGCCTCGTATGTGATCGTATCATAATATGCAAATTCCCCGTCCGGCGCCCCATCCTCTTCGTACCATGAGGTAATCTCACAGCCCGGATAGAATGCCTTGATCAGGGAATACACATCGTATTCAAAATCTTTTCTATTAAAACAAAGGCTGATATTAAGCAAGGGGATTGTACCTCTTTTCATGTTCAATCGTAGTTTCATCGTTGTGGCCCGGATACACGGTCACATCCCCGGGAAGCTCTTTTAACAGGCGCTTGACCGACGCGATCAGCTCTCTGCCGGAGGATGTCGGGAAGTCGTATCTTCCGTAGGACTCGCAGAACAGCGTATCACCGGAAAAAAGTGCTTTCTCTGCCGGAATATAGTAGCAGACACCGCCTGCCGTGTGCCCCGGTGTCGCAAGAACGTGGATTTCAAAATCTGCGAGATGCAGCACATCGCCCTCTTTTACGGTTTTGTCCGCCTGCATTGTGTACGGTTTGCTCCAGAGCCCGGAAAGATTTTCCTTTGGATCCCCCAGCAGGTGCTGCTCTTTTTCATGGACATAGACCGGGATATGGTATTTTTTCCGCAGCGCATCCGCTGCCAGCATATGGTCGAAATGGCCATGGGTCAGCAGAATGGCCTCCGGGTCGCCGTCGATCTCATCGATCTGGCGTTCAATCTCCAGCGGCGAATCGCCCGGGTCCACGATCAGCACCTTCTGGCTGTCCGGATTTTCCACAACGTAGCAGTTTGTCGAGAGCATTCCAAGTGCCCGGTAATTTACCTTTATCATACGCTTTTCTCCTTTTTATCCTCTCGATCTCTGAATATCGATCACGCTCTCCACCTGGCGCACCTTCTCGATGATGCTGTTCAGCTCTTCGTTGTTGTGCACGTCGAACGTCACATCGATGGAAGCCGTTCCCTGCTTGCTCGTTCTCACGTTCATCGCCGCAAGGTCGATCTTCCGCTCGGTAAAGATCTTGGAGATATCCACCAGAAGACCGGTACGGTTGTTTGCGTAAACGCTGATCTCCACGGTATAGAGAGAGCCGCCGTTGTCCTCTGCCTGCCATTCAGCATCAATGAGGCGCGCCCGCTCAGATTCCGGCAGATTCAGGACATTGACACAGTCGGTGCGGTGAATGGTCACGCCGCGTCCTCTTGTGACAAAGCCCACGATCTCATCGCCCGGGATCGGATTGCAGCATTTGGAGAAGCGAACTGCCACATCGTGGATACCGCGCACGACGATGCCGCCCTTGCTCTTTCCAACCGGCAGAACTTTCTCTCCGGATGCCGCCTCGAGCACCTGCTCGTCGGTGATCTCTTTTTTATGCTGCTTTTCGTACGTCTCAATCAGCTTGTTGAGGACCTGGCCCTCTTTTAAGCCGCCGTGGCCGATGGCCGCAAGAACGGAATCCCAGTCGCGGAAGCCGTACTTTCTCATGACAGCCTCTTCGTACATCGGTTTCGTATAGATTCCAAGATTTTTGCCCTTCAGCTTTGCATAGTTGGTGAGCATTTCCTTGCCTTTGACGATGTTGTCCGTCTTGTTCTGCTGGCGGAACCACTGGTTGATGCGGCTCTTTGCCTGGGAACTCTTCGCAATTTTCAGCCAGTCGCGGCTCGGTCCCTTGGAGTTCTGCGAGGTGA
>ENA-UOJK01002105-UOJK01002105.1-human-gut-metagenome-genome-assembly--contig:-C116-NODE-2105-length-11399-cov-17.690850_pt1 | contig 11399 bp, 9 predicted proteins | sample MGYA00242348_ERZ723895 | MGnify/ENA metagenome assembly ERZ723895
GCGCGTCGAAATCGCTGGTGCTTTTCTGGTTCTCTTTTGGCACGCAAAAGAGAACGTAGCTTAAAGGAAGAAGAACCTTCCCTTTATCAAAGGAGAACCAAAAATGAAAGTCTTTGATCTACATTGTGACACCCTGAGTGAGCTGCGCTACGCCGAAAAGGCGGGTACGCCCAAGAGCTTTGCGCAGAATGATCTGCACATCGACTTGCAGAAACTGAAAAAGGGCGACTATATGCTGCAGTGCTTCGCCGCCTTTGTCAATCTGGGCGACAAGACCCCCGGTGCCGACCCGCTGGTGACGGCGCTGGAAGAAATCGACGTCTTCAAACGCATCATGGAAAAATACCCGGAGGATATTGCTCCGGTGTATCAACCCTCTGACATCCGCAAGAACGCCGCCGAGGGCAAGATCAGCGGAATGCTCACCATTGAAGAGGGCGGCTGCTGCAAGGGCAGCATCGGCGTGCTGCGCCGGATGTACGAGCTGGGCGTCCGCATGATGACCCTGACCTGGAACCACGAAAACGAGCTTGCCAGCCCCAACGTCGTCCCCGGCGGGGGCCACAACATCTGGCCCTGCGCCCCCAACACCGAGACGGGCTTGAAGGAGAAGGGCTTCGAGTTCCTGGCCGAGATGGAGCGTCTGCACATCATCGCAGATGTGAGCCACCTGTCCGACAAGGGCTTCTGGGACATTGTGGAGCACTCCACCCGCCCCTTTGCGGCCAGCCACTCCAACTGCCGCGCCCTCGCGCCCCACTGCCGCAACCTCACCGACGAGATGATCCGCGCCCTCGCCAACAAGGGCGGCCTCGTGGGTCTGAACTACTGCAGCGGCTTCCTCGACAACCAGCCCGAAGAAAAGCTCTGCCGCAGCACTACGGCCCTGATGGCAAAGCACGCGGCCCACTTCAAGCAGGTGGGAGGTATTGAGATCATCGGTCTGGGCAGTGACTTCGACGGCATCGGCGGCAAGCTGGAAATGGACGACTGTTCCAAGCTCCCGCTGCTGGCCGACGCACTCCGCCGCGAGGGCTTCACCGAGGACGAGGTGGAGGCCATCTTCTACCGCAACGCCCGGCGGTTCTTCGAAGAAAACCTCTAAATAATGGATAAAGCGATAGGGAGATTCCAAAATGGATAAAAACATGACGCTGGAAAAGCGTATTGCCGCCGAGCTGTATTCCTATCAGGGCAAGATGAGCGTCTTTGTGGACGACCTGCACGGCCACACGGTCGAGATCGGCGCTGACGAGGAATTTGAGACGGCTTCCACCATCAAGGCATATATCCTCGCAGCCCTGTATCTGCAGGCCAGCCGGGGCAAAGCCAGCCTCGAGGAAAAAATCACCTACAAGCCCGAGCACTTTGTGGACGGTTCCGGTATGCTCCGGGCGCTGGGCGTGGGCGCAAGTCTGAAAGTTAAAGACGCCGCCACCATGATGATCATCTGCTCCGACAACATCGCCACCAACATGGTCATCGACTATCTGGGGCTGGACACCATCAACGCCTGCATCCGGGAGATGGGCTTTGCCCACACCGTCCTGCACAACCCGCTCCACTTTGATATTTACAACGACCTCGGCACCACGACGCCCCGGGACTACGCCTCCCTGTTTGCGCAGGTGGCAAAGGGAACGCTCGTCAGCGCTGAGGCCAGCGCTGAGATGCTGGCCATCTTCCGTCAGCAGCACTACAATACCATGCTGACCCACGACTTCCCGCAGTTCTATCTCGACTGCGAGGAGACCGGCGAGCCGGAACTCATCTGGGTGGCCAGCAAGAGCGGCAGCATGAACGCCTGCCGCAACGACGGCGGCATCGTCCACACCCCCTACGGCGAGTATGTCATCGTCCTGATGAACAAGGACTTCCACGACATCATCGAGTACAATGACCATCCCTCCATGGTCTACGGCGCCCGGGTGTCCCGGATGATACTCGACCAGATTTTGGCCTGCGAGGGTGAGCTGTACAAGTAAAATCGTGGAAAAAATAGGAATATTAAGGGGAATCATAACAATGGGTATTCAAATCAGCCTGCCGATGATGGCATTTCTGGTGTTCATGACCGGCTTTGCGGGCTTTGTCGATTCGGCAGCGGGCGGCGGCGGACTCATCAGCCTGCCGGCCTATCTCTTCGCGGGCCTGCCGCCTCACTATACTTACGCCACCAACAAATTCAGCGCCGCCTGCGGCACGACGTTCGCCACAGCCAGCTTCTTCAAGAACGGCGCGATGAACCTCAAGGTCGGCATCCTCGCTGCCATCGGCAGTTTTGCGGGCAGTGCCTTGGGCGCACACATCGTCCTGATGCTCAGCGATGAGGTGCTGCAGATGATGATGTTTATCATCCTGCCCATCGCGGCAGTCATCATCCTGTGGCGGCGCAACCTTCCGGACGAGAACCGGGACGACGGCACCCTGAATTTGAAAAAGGCCCTGCTGGCCCTGGGCATCGGCCTCGGCATCGGTCTGTACGACGGCATGGTGGGGCCTGGCACCGGGACCTTTGCCATCATCGCTTTCACCAGCCTGATGGGCTTCGACCTGCGCACCGCCAACGGCAACGCCAAGGTGCTCAACCTCGCCAGCAACTACGCCAGCCTCTTCACCTATCTGAGCAGCGGGCTGGTGGTCTTTCCGGTGGGCATCCCCTGCGCCATCAGCAACATCGTCGGCAACATCATCGGCTCCCACTTCGCCCTGAGAAAGGGCGCAAAGTTCATCCGCCCCATGATGCTCGTGGTGCTGGTGCTCCTGCTGGGCAAGCTCATCACGGATATGCTGTAAGGAAAAACGAAAAGAGGCTGCCGTGCATCTGCACGGCAGCCTCTTCCTATATACTCTTAGTCGATGACCAGCCCGTTATCGAAGAAGGCCAGACCAAACGCACCGGGACCGGCGTGGGTGCCGATGACGCAGCCGATCTGGCGCACCAGCGGCTCGGGAAGGCCGAGATTGTCCACCAGATAGGTCTGGATGGGGTTCACCTCGCGGGTGCTGATGGTGTAACCGGCCAGAGAGGGGAAACGGGGATTGACGCCGCCCAGCTCCTCTATCTTCTTGAAGAGGGCGACGTATGCGCCGGGCAGGCCCCGGGCCTTGCCGGCCATGGCGACTTTGCCCTCCTTGATGGTGATGAGGGGCTTGATGCCCAGCATCCCGCCGGCCACGGCCACGGCGGCGGGCAGACGGCCGCCCTTGCGCAGATACTTCAGGTCGTCGATGGCGGCGACGAGGTGCAGGTGCTCCTTGGCGTGCTCGAGAGTGGCGGCGATCTGGACGGCAGACTTGCCTTCATCCCGCAGGTGTGCGGCCATACGCACCAGCAGACCCTCGCCGAGGCAGACATTGGTGCTGTCCACGAAGAGGACGTTGTCCACATTGGCCAGATCTGCGGCCAGCTTCGCACACTGATAGGTGCCGGACAGCTCATGGGACAGGAAGATGCCCACGACCTCGTCTCCGGCGGCAGCAGCCTCGGCGTAGAATTTTTCGAACAGCTCAGGGCTGGGCTGGCTGGTGGTGGGCAGCTTTTTGCAGCCGGCCATGTGCTCGTAGTACTCGCTGGGAGTCAGGTCCACGCCGTCCCGGATGACGGTGCCGTCCTCGAGGGTGACGTTGAGGGGGATGACGTCCACACCCAGCTGCGCGGCCTCGGCGGGCAGGATGTCGGATGCGGAATCGGTAAGAATGCGTATCATATAGCTCGTACCTCCATGGGTGCGTTCATCGTGTGTCTTTAGTAAAACGACAAATCTATAAAAAAGTCGTACAAAGTATACCAGAACGTCGGGCGGAATGTCAATCTTTTGAGTGAAATTTCTTCGAATGAACGAAAAACTGCTTGCAAAACGGAGCGGCAGTATGGTACAATGTCCGCCGACAGGAGGGTGCGCCGTGAAAAGACTGATAAGGGAAACGGAAAAGCCGTCTTTTCCGGCGCAGTGCCGGGTCCTGGCCGAGGCGGCCGTGCTCTGGGCGCTGCTGGCGGCGGGAGCACAGCTGCTGCTCCCGGCAGAAAAGACGGCTCTGCCCGAGGGCGCGGCCCTCGCGTGGGCTGCGCTGCGCATCTGCCTTGTGACCCCTCTGGCGGAAGAGCTTGCCTTCCGGGGCGGGGCGCTCTATCTTTTGCAGCCGCTGGGCGGCGCGGGGGCTGTGGTGGTGCAGGCGGTGCTTTTTGCGGCCCTGCACGGCAGCTGGACGGCCCGGGCCTATGCGCTGGGCATGGGGCTCATCTTCGGCTGGGCGGCTCAGAAAGCGAAAAGCGTATGGCCCGGCAGCGCGTTACATATTATAAATAACTGCCTCGTGTTTGCCGCACGGCTGGCAGAAAGGGGAATGGGATGACCGATTTTGAGCTGATGGGCGCGGCGCTGGAAGAGGCCCGGAAGGCCGCTGCGCTGGGCGAAGTGCCGGTGGGCGCGGTAGTGGCGAAGGACGGAGAGATCATCTCTGCCGCCCACAACACCCGCGAGACGGAGAAAAACGCCCTCCACCACGCGGAGCTGCTGGCCATCGACGCGGCCTGCAAAAAGCTGGGCGGCTGGCGGCTGTGGCAGTGTGAGCTGTTCGTGACGCTGGAACCCTGCCCCATGTGCAGCGGCGCCATCATCAACAGCCGCATCAAGCGGGTGGTGTACGGTGCCGCCGACGTCAAGGCGGGCTGCTGCGGCTCGGTGACAGACCTCTTCGCCCAGCCCTTCAACCATCACCCCGTCATCGAGAAGGGACTGCGGGCCGATGAGGCACAGCAGCTTTTGCAGGAATTTTTCGTTTCACTGCGGGCCAGACGGGCCGCAAAGCCCCGCTGGAAGCCGCCCGTGAACCCCTGAATCTGTGAAAAAAGTGGGAACTGCGTGAAAAAATCACCGGTGACCACTTTATTTTTTCGCCCGATTGTGCTATATTATTCAATGGAAACTTGTCGAAACCACACAAATGCCGCCGGGCGCGCCGCAGAGCCGGACTAGACCGGAAAAAGTGAGCAGAGCGCAGCTCCGGCGGGGTGGGGGAAGCTGTTTCCTTTCCCGCCGCAGAGGCTTTGACACGAAGAGGCGCTGCGGCCGAAAATAGTGGACAGGAGGGTTTGACTCTTGTACAACGACGAATTTGAGCTGACATTTGACCTTGCAGACGCAGGGCCGAAGAAAGAACAGCGCAGGCCGACCCTGCCCGAGCCGGAAGAAGCGGCTGTGGCCGCACCGCCGGTGCAGGAAACGAGGGAAACGCCGGTCAGCGCTGCGCCGGAGAACACACCGGCACCGGAACGCGAGCCGGAACCTGCGGCAGAGCCCCAGAGCACTGCCCCGGCGGCGAAGGACCGCACCGTCCTCATCTCGGGCGGCGACCGGGGCATCGGCGCAGCAGCAGCCCGCGCATTCTACGCGGCGGGGTACCGGGTGGCAGTGTTCTACCACACCAACGCCGAGGCCGCTGCAGCCCTGCAGAAGGAGCTGCCGGGCGTACTGGCCATCCAGTGTGACGTGGCCAGCCGGGCCAGCTGTGAGCTGGCCTTCCGCGCCGCCGAGCAGGCGCTGGGCCGGGTGGATGTGCTGGTGAGCAACGCGGGCATCGCCCAGCAGAAGCTGTTCACCGACATCACGCCGGAAGAGTGGCAGCGGATGCTGGACGTCAACCTGACCGGTGCGTTCAACCTCTGCCAGCTGGCCCTGCCCGGGATGATACGCCGCAAAGCGGGCCGCATCCTCACCGTGAGCAGCATGTGGGGCCAGACCGGCGGCAGCTGCGAGGTACACTATTCCGCCGCCAAAGCGGGCCTCATCGGCCTGACCAAGGCGCTGGCAAAAGAAGAAGGTCCCAGCGGCATCACCGTGAACTGTGTGGCCCCCGGCGTCATCGACACCGATATGATGGCCTCGTTCACTGCTGAGGACAAAGCGGCATTGGCCGAAGAGACCCCTGTGGGCCGTCTCGGCACCGCCGAAGAGGTGGCAAAGCTTCTGCTGTACCTCGCCGGAGAAGACGCCGGCTACATCACCGGCCAGGTGTTCGGCGTCAACGGAGGTCTTGTCATTTGATGCAGCAAGGCCGAAACTATGAGACAAGTTCACTTGCGGGGCGCTTCCCCCGCAGTGAGAAGGAGAGAGCGAAATGGGCATGACTTTGAAGGAACTGTTGACGAAAGGCGAAGGCACCCTGTCAGCACAGGAGGCCAAAACTTTGGCTGCACAGTGCAGGATGGATGTGGAAACGCTCTATACGCTCCTTGAAGAGCGCGGCATCAAGATCATCGAGGACGAGGCCGACGCCGATGTGAATCTGGACGTGGACAGCATCATCGCCGAGGTGGAAAACGCCGAGAACAACAGCGACGAGCTGGGTCTGGGCGGCGACGACGAGGAAGAAGCCGCCGAGGAGAACCCCGCCGACCTGAAGGCTGCGATGGATGAGCTGCTGGACGACCCCGTCAAGAACTACCTCAAGCAGATCGGCCAGATCCCTCTGCTGAGCGCGGAGCAGGAAGTTGACCTGAGCAAGCGCATCCACGCCGGTGCCGAGGCTGCCCATATCCTGCAGGCCGACCGCCAGAAGTACGGTGCGCCCGAGTACATCAAGAAGAACAGCGCCCGCTTCTCGTTCGAGGAGGATGAGAACAGCCGCAGCTACACCGAGGACATCGACGAAGAGGGCAGCGAGAAGCCCAGCGTGGACGCCGAGGAAAAGGCCGCTGAGGAAGAGGCCATGGAGGCTGTGGAGAACGGCCCCCTGACCGAGGAGCGCCGTCAGGAGCTGCTGAAGACCCGCCGCGACGGCCTGAACGCCCGCCGCAGCCTGAGCGAAGCGAACCTCCGTCTGGTGGTCTCCATCGCCAAGAAGCACGTGGGCCACAATCTGGCCTTCCTCGACCTCATCCAGGAGGGCAACATCGGCCTCATCAAGGCGGCTGAGAAGTTCGACTGCGACCGCGGCTTCCGCTTCTCCACCTATGCGACCTGGTGGATCCGTCAGGCCATCACCCGCGCCATCGCCGACCAGGCCCGCACCATCCGCATCCCGGTGCACATGGTCGAGACCATCAACCGGATGCGTCAGGCCACCAACCAGCTGGTCTACCAGAACGGCCACGAGCCCACCCCGGAAGAGCTGGCAAAGGCCATGGACATGAGCGTCGAGCGTGTGCGTGAGATCCAGCGCATGGCACAGGAGCCCGCCAGCCTTGAGAGCCCCGTGGGCGAGGAAGAGGATTCCTCTCTGGGCGATTTCGTCGCCGACGAGAACGCCGAGGCTCCCGGCAAGGCTGCTGACCGCGCCATGGTGGCCCAGCAGATCAATCAGGCCCTCAAGAGCCTGACCCCCCGTGAAGAGAAGGTCATCCGTCTCCGCTTTGGTCTGGACGATGGCCGTCCCCGCACGCTGGAAGAGGTGGGCCGCGACTTCGGCGTCACCCGTGAGCGCGTCCGCCAGATCGAGGCAAAGGCCATCCGCAAGCTGCACAGCCGCAAGTGCCTGGCCCTGCTGAACGGCCTCATCGAGTGATAGTTTCAACAATGCAGACGGCTGCCGTGGAAAAACGGCAGCCGTTTTTCTGCATCCGGGCAGAAAAACGCAAAATGCCAGATTTTTTTGCAAAAAACGCTTGCAATGCGGCAGAGTTTATGGTATTATAATTGAGCTGTGAGTGTGCTGCTATAGCTCAGTTGGTAGAGCGCATCCTTGGTAAGGATGAGGTCTCCAGTTCGAATCTGGATAGCAGCTCCAGCTCAGAATACCCTGAAGCCATCAAGGCTTCGGGGTGTTTTTTTGTTTGCTCCGGCCGGGCGGAGCAGGGGCGGCAAACGCACCATCGTGATATTTTAGCCGGGATACATGGACGATAACGCTGTTGGCCTGCACAAAAGGTGCGGGCCAACGGCGTTTTTTGTCATTTTTGCTAAAAAAAGTGGAGCAAGATTGTCCAACTGTTATATTGCACAGATCGTAGGGGGGGGGGGGGTATAATAAATTTGGCAGAAAAGCCACAAAATACAAAACGGGAGGTAAAAATCATGCGAAGAAAAAAATTGCTCCGGCAAGTCGCGGCGGCGGCCGTGGCCCTGAGCATGGCGGTATCCCTTTCCGCCCCGGCATTTGCGGCCACCTTTGATCTTTCCAACGGCGGCCTTGTGATCACGGCAGGTGAAAGCGGCATCACCGTGACGCAGGATGGTCAGACGGGCTCCACCAGCGTCAGCTACGATGATACGATCGAGATCAAGGGCAGCTATAGCTCCCCTAACGGAGCTGCGCTGACCGCTGAGGAGAACCAGCAGGATGAAAACCAGCCTGTGACCCCGGCCAAGGCTCCGGCTAAGGCTTCGGCCAAGGAGGAGACCCCGAAGGAGAACTCGGAGGAGACCTCGGGGGCAGAGAACGCCCCCGCTGCTGAGGAAAAGCAGGAGCAGAAGGATACCGAAAATCTGACTGACCCTGAGCAGAAGACCGAGACCGAAAATAAGGACAACAACAGCGACCCTGCTGACGAGGAAAAGAAGGAGCAGAATGCCCCTGCAAACGGGGAGCTGAATGCTTCCGCTGGCGAGGGGCAGGAGTCCAAAGCAGAGGACGAGGACAAGCCCAAAACAGAGGCCAAGGCTTCTGCCGAGGCTTCTACCAGCGCCTCTGACGACGCCTCCAATGGCTCCCGCAAGGCTCCGGCCCGCAGCAGCGGCGAGAAAAGTGAGATCAGAGGCATCATCCAGATCTTCGCCAACACGCTGGTCAAGCTGACGCTGAAGGATGCCACCATCGACCAGCCGAATGCTGCTGATACGAGTGTTCGTGGCAGGGCAGCCATTGATATTCAGGGCAGCGGCGATGTGGAGATCACGGTGAAGGGCTATAACACCCTGAAAGGATGTGGAGGCGATGCCGGCATCCAGAAAAACGATAATGTCAGCACCGGCACGCTCACCATTACGGCAGAAGACACAAACCAGACCCTTAACGTGAGCGCAGATACCAACGGTGCTGCCATTGGCGGAAATGGATATAGTGGTGACAGCCATGGCACCAAAAACATTGTGATCAAAGGCGGTACGGTGAATACCCAGGGCCGGATCGGCAGCGGATGGAATGGCGGTTCGGCTGAAAATATCGTGATCACAGGCGATGCGGTGGTCGACGCCAATGGCGGCATCGGCGGAGGCTATGGAGACGGGAAAACCAGCATAACCATCTCCGGCAACGCTAAGGTGACCGCTACGGATAAGGCGGAGACCGGAGCTAAATTCTATGGTGGCTCCACCCCTAACCTTGCAGTGATCGGCAGCGGTGGCGGCACAGCCGAGATCACCATCTCCGGCAATGCAGTAGTGAACGCAAAAGCCGAAAATCGTGGTCTGAACTATTATACCGGTGCGGTGATCGGTGGTGGCTCAGGCTACAACAGCAACCAAAAAAGCAGCGCTAAGGTCACCATTGAGGACAATGCTCAGGTAACGGCAGAAAATAGCGAGCACGGCATCGGTGCCGGCATCGGCGCCGGCGCATGTGGCACCGGCGAAGTGATCATTGGCGGCAAAGCGCAGGTCAAGGCCACCGGCAGTGCCGAGTACCAAGAGGGGAGTTTCCATTATGGTGCGGGCGCTGCCATTGGCGATAGCGGAACGGCTGTTCAGGGCAGTGGTACTGCCCAGAACGGCGAGAATAAATTTATTACTGCCGACGACATCCAGGACGGTGCAAAAGTAGAAATGACCAATATAGGTCATAATGGCTCGAACACGGTGACCCAAACACGTCAGAACGGCGAATGGGTGACCAAATGCAGCAATCATGAGTTCGTCGAGACCACCGTTGCCCCCACCTGCACGGAAAGCGGCTACACGGTACAGAAGTGCAGCGTCTGCGGCGAGGAGACCGGTGAGCGCACCAATCTCGTTGCCCCTCTGGGCCACGAGTACAAGAACGGCGTCTGTATCCGCTGCGGCGCACCGGAGCCTCAGGAGAACGGCGGCTCGTCCTCTGCGGCCCCCAACTACACCGTGACCGGTGCAGAGACCTACGAGAGCTCTGTGGTGGATGGCCGGTACATCATTGCGGTACCCTCTGAGGATGCCGCCCTCAACGCTGTGCTGGGCGACCTGCGGGCCATCAAGGCACAGGGTGCCGATGTGGTGGTGTTCCGCACCCGGAGCCGGGAGTCCAGCCTTGTCATCGACGAGATGCTGGCCATGGGTACCGACGTTACCCCCTTTGTGCTTGCCCACAACGGCGGCGAGGCCCGGCTCACCATCAACGGCGCAGCTCATAACGAGCTGATCCACTAACTTACCCCGGCGGGGCGTACCGCATCGCCCTGCTTCCTCCATATTGCAAAGCCCCCCGGCACGTCCGCATGGTGCCGGGGGGCCTTTTTGCGCAGCAAAAAGAAAAACCGGGTGGTAAAAATGACCGGAAATAACAAAAACCACCTGAACCGCAAGGATTCAAGTGGTTTTTCTCGATGGAGCTGCTATCCAGATTCGAACTGGAGACCTCATCCTTACCAAGGATGCGCTCTACCAACTGAGCTATAGCAGCAAATGGCGACCCGGATCGGGCTCGAACCGACGACCCCCAGCGTGACAGGCTGGTGCTCTAACCAACTGAGCTACCGGGCCATGATCGCTCAAGTGCATCGTTTCTGGCGGTTGACCGCTGGAACGTGTGTTATTATACCTGAGAAACGCGCGGTTGTCAAGCATGAATTTCGGAAAATGTCAAAAAAGTTTTGGAAAGTCCGACATTCCGGGAAAAATACAAAAACAAAACGCACAGAGTACTCTCTGTGCGCTTGTGGCAGGGGTAGTAAGTCTCGAACTCACGGCACGCGGTTTTGGAGACCGCTGCTCTACCAACTGAGCTATACCCCTACAGATATTCCGCATTCGCTGAATGCTTGATTATTATATAAGATTCTGTGCGGAATGTCAAGCATGAATTTCGCTTTTTTTGCAAAAAGCGGGAGACAGGGAAAGCTTTTTCGCAAAACGACGCCGAAAACAGGTGGAACTTCGGCTTTCCACCTTGAAGGAAAGCGGGAAATAGTGTATTATAAGGGGTATGAAAAGTGTAATTCCGGGCTTGCTATGCCCTGACAGGGGGAACGCCACTATGGCAGATAAAAACTTTTTGACCGAGATCATTGACGCCGACCTCGCCGAAGGCAAAATCAGCGAGATCCACACCCGCTTCCCGCCGGAGCCCAACGGCTACCTGCACATCGGCAGCGCCAAGGCGATCTATATCAACTGGTCCATCGCAAACCAGTACGGCGGCAAGTTCAACCTCCGCCTCGACGACACCAACCCCGCCCGCGAAGGGGAGGAGTATGTCAACAGCATCATCGAGGACCTGCACTGGCTGGGTGCCGACCCCAACGGCGGCATCTTCTACGGCAGCGACTACTT
>ENA-UOJK01002120-UOJK01002120.1-human-gut-metagenome-genome-assembly--contig:-C116-NODE-2120-length-11327-cov-9.780962_pt1 | contig 11327 bp, 9 predicted proteins | sample MGYA00242348_ERZ723895 | MGnify/ENA metagenome assembly ERZ723895
GGCACAGCCGCCATTTCAAGCCAGAGTACCGCTTCTGCTGCCGGTCGCTGGCCGCCATGGAGCAGATGGCGGCGTCATCACCCACGATGACCAGCAGTTCTCTGGCCCGGGTCAGGGCCGTGTACAGCACCCCCCGGACCATAAGGCTGGGGGCGGAGGGCATGGCCGCCAGCACCACGCAGCGGTACTCGCTGCCTTGGGCCTTGTGGATCGTCTGGGCATAGGCCAGGTCGATCTCACTGAGCATTTCCACGCTGTAAGGCGCTTTCCGGCCGTCAAAGTCCAGGGCCAGCCACTCGCCCCCGGCGTCGATCTCCGCGATGCGGCCTACGTCGCCGTTGAACATTCCGGTACCCACGGTGCCGTCATCCTTCTGCCAGACCACATCGTAGTCATTCCGGGTCTGCATGATCCGGTCCCCTACCCGGAACACCCGCTCCCCCCACAGGATCTCCCGCTTGCCGGGTGTCCGGGGGTTCAGCGCCTCCTGCAAGAGCCGGTTCAGGTTAGTGGTGCCGCAGGGCCCCTTCCGGGTGGGGGTCAGCACCTGGATCTGCTCCGCCGGGATGTGCATATTGTCCGGCAGGCGGGTCTTGCACAGCTCCAGCACCGTTGCCACCGCCCGCTGGGCGTCCCGGCGGCAAAGGAAGAAGAAATCTCCCTGATTCCCCTTCAGGTCCGGGCTTTCGCCCAGATTGACCCGGTGGGCGTTGCGGATGATGGCGGACTGCTCCGCCTGCCGGAACACCTCCCGGAGAAACACAGTCTCGATCTTTTTGCTGCGGATCAGGTCGGAAAACACATTTCCCGCTCCCACGGAGGGCAGCTGGTCCGCATCTCCCACCAGCACCAGCCGGGTACCGGGGCGCAGCGCCCGCAGCAGTGCGGAGAACAGGGACACGTCCACCATGCTCATCTCGTCCACAATGACGGCCTCGGCCTCCAGTGGCTCCTTTTCCGTTTTCTGGAAGGTCACCTGATGAGCCGCCTCATTCCACGTCATACCCAGCAGCCGGTGGACCGTCTGAGCCTCCATGCCCGTCAGCTCGCTCATGCGCTTCGCCGCACGGCCCGTGGGGGCCGCCAGCACGATGTTCAGCCCCATTTTCTGAAACAGGGCCACGATGCCCCGGACGGTGGTGGTCTTGCCGGTGCCGGGACCGCCGGTCAGTAGGATGACGCCAACCTTCGCCGCCAGCTCCACCGCCTGCCGCTGCAAGGGGGCGTAGGTAATGCCCTGTTCCTTCTCGATTTCCGCCACGGTCCGGTCTGCAAACCGGCTCTCATCGGCGTCCATTTCCAGCAGCGCCAGCAGCCGGGCGCAGGCGGAGGTCTCCGCCTCCCACAGCCGCCGCAGGTACACCGCCTCCACATTGGCGATCCGCTGGATCACCACGGCGTGATGCTCCGCTAAGGCGTCCAGTGCTGCTTCCACCTGCTCAATCCCGCAGCCCAACAGCTGGCAGGTGGCGGCAAGCAGCTTATCCTTCGGCAAAAACACATGGCCGTTATTCTCGTTATAGGTCAACTCAAAAGTGAGGGCCGCCTCAAGGCGCTCCGTGCAGTCCTCTGCAAATCCCATGGACAGCGCCATGGTGTCCGTCACGGAAAAATCCACGCCGCACACATCGTCCGACAGCAGGTAGGGGTTTCTCTCCACCACCCGGATGGCCCCGTCCCCATACTGCTGCCGCAGCCGGATGGCCAGCACCGGCGGCAGCTGATACCGGGAGAGAAATTCCATCAGCCGCCGCAAGCCCATGTGCTGACGGAACAGCTCTCCGATCTCCATAGCCTTTTTCGCGGTAATGCCCTTGATCGTCTGAAGCCGCTCCGGCTCCGCCTCTAAAATATCCAGAGTCTCCAAGCCGAACCGGTCCACGATCCGCCGGGCGGTGGTGGGTCCCACGCCCTTGCAGATGCCGGAGGACAGGTAGGCGAAGATATCCTCTTCCTCCTCCGGCAACGTCCGCTCCAGCTCCTGCGCCTTCAGCTGCTCGCCGTGCTGGGGATGGACCTCCCAGGTACCGGTAACGGTCAGATGCTCTCCCGGCGCTACACAGGGGATACAGCCCACCACAGTAACGACCTCCCCCTCCTCTGTGAGGAGGCGGAGGACCGTATATCCATTTTCCGCGTTCTGAAAAATGACGCTATGTACCGTGCCCTCCCGGCAGATCAGTTCTTCCATGACTTCCTCTCTTTAACGTGCCGATGCAGCCCTTCTTACGAACGGCCCTTGACCGGCATTTTTTATCTCTCGTTCCCGGCGTCCAGCCGGAAGTCCGCCCCGTCCACCACGGCGGCGTTGTCCTCCCGCTCCGCCAGATAGTCGGCAAGTCCCCTGGCCTCCGCCGTCAGGCCGCAGTCGACAATGACGATCCGTGCCCCCGGTAAACTGCTCCGCACCCGGCGCAGCTCCCGGACATCGTGCTCCAGGGCCAACGCCTCGCCCCGCACAGGCAGTACCAGTAAAAGCCCCGGGATCGTGGGCCGCCCCGCGTGGAGCACCGCTCCCGCCAGCAGCCACACCACCGTGGTCATCCCCACGGCGGAGAAAAAGGCGATCACGCCGTCCCGAAATACGTTCATCCCATCACCTCAGTCCAGAATATGAGGGGATGCTTTCTTTGGTGACAATGTTGGATACCCACAACTTTTCAAAAGCCGAAAGCTCGTTACTCCTGCTTATTCTCTTCTTTGGGTTCGATTTCTTTTAGCTTTTTCAAGATTTCCGCCTGATTCTCCTGAATTTCTCCCTGTTTTATGTAGATCTTCACCAGCAAAGCAAACATCAGCGCCACAAATAGAAAGCAAGCCACATACAGTCCACCGTCACCCATCAGCATACTGCAAATCCACATCAGGATAAACGTTCCTATAACGCAAAGGATCATACTTCCAATAACAATAGACATATTTGCTTCTCCTTTTTTGAAAATCATTTGTGTCTGCGTTTTTTCAATCCTCCCTGCTGATCCCCAGCTCCGCCAGGATGGCTTCCTCTCTCCCCCGCATCTGCTTTTTCTGGGGGCCCTCGTCCAGATGGTCATAGCCCAGCAGGTGCAGCATGGAGTGGACCACCAGATATGCCAGCTCCCGGCGGTTGGAATGGCCGTACTCCTTGGCCTGAGCCGCCACGTGCTCCATGGAGATCACCATGTCCCCCAGGGGCACCAGTCCGGTGCCGGGGTCGGCGTCCTCTTCTCCGGGCAGCTCGCCGGGCTGTAGGTCGAACTCCGGGAAGCTGAGCACATCCGTGGCCCGGTCTACTTCCCGCATATCCAGATTGATTTGATGGATGGCCTCGTCATTGGTCAGCAGCACGTCCACCTCACAGGGAAAATCCACCCCCTCTGCCGCCAGAGCGGTGCGGATGACCTTACGGATAAAGGCCCGCTGGCCCTCATTCACCCCCGGCACATCGGCGGTGATGGGAATATAGTGCCGTTTTGCCATTATTTCTTCCCCTTTCCGCCGTTTTTGGCAGTTTCGTATTCTTCATAGGCCTTCACGATCCGCTGGACCATCACATGACGCACCACGTCGGCGTTGGTCAGCTCGCAGATACCGATGCCCTCCACCTTTTTCAGCACCCGCATGGCTTCCCGCAGACCGGAGGGCTTGCCATCGGGCAGGTCGATCTGGGTCACATCGCCGGTAATGACGATCTTGGAGCCGAAGCCCAGACGGGTCAGGAACATTTTCATCTGCTCCCGGCTGGTGTTCTGAGCCTCGTCCAGAATGATGAAGCTGTCATCCAGCGTCCGGCCGCGCATATAGGCAAGGGGCGCTACCTCAATGTTGCCCCGCTCCAGATACTTCTGGTAGGTCTCCGCCCCCAGCATATCAAACAGGGCATCGTACAGCGGCCGCAGGTACGGGTCCACCTTGCTTTGCAGGTCGCCGGGCAGAAAGCCCAGCCGCTCCCCGGCCTCCACCGCAGGACGGGTGAGGATGATGCGGTTCACCTGCTTTTCCCGGAAGGCCTGCACTGCCGCCGCCACCGCCAGATACGTTTTGCCGGTACCGGCGGGGCCTACGCCGATGGTAACGGTATTTTTCAGCACCGACGCGATATATTCCTTCTGGCCCAGCGTTTTCGGCTTCACCGGGCGGCCCTTGGCGGAAATGCACAGCACATCCCCCGCCAGTTCGCTGATCTGCTCTTCTTTTCCGGTGCGGACCATGTCGATGATATAGCGGACGTTCTGCTCCCCCAGTGCCTCCCCCCGGGAGGACAGGGTCAGCATGGCCTGCACCGCTTTGGCGGCGTGCATCACGTCCTCCGCCTCGCCACTGATCCGCAGCTCGCCGTCCCGGTTGGTCACCGTCACATTAAATTCCTTTTCCAGCAGGCGGATGTTCTCGTCAAAGGAGCCGAAAATATTGACTGCCTGCTCCATCCGCTCAATGCTGATCCTCTGTTCCATGCCATCACTCCTAAAGTTATCCGGACGCGCCGTCCGGTTCATTTGCTGTATAAATAGGGGCCTGCGTCCCGAGTTCCTCCCGGCACTCCGCCGTCAGTGTCACCGTCAGGACATCCCCCCGGAGCCGGGAGGTCACCTGACTGGCCGTTACCTCGCCGTAGGGGTCTACAAGGCTGTGGAGATACGCTTCCAGCGCCGCCCCCGTCTCCTTCTGCCGCCGGGCCTGCGTGACCGTCACCGGCTCCGTTTCGTAAAACCGGAGAGTCTCCGTCTCCCATATGACCGGCAGCGGGAGACCGCACACCCGAACCGGCGTTCTCTCGGTTATTTTATCACACTGGCCGCTGTCAATGCTACTGTTTGCAAAGAATTTTATCCGGCGGCTGCCGAAAATCACGGAATGGAGCCGCTTTTCCCGTCCGGTATACCGTTTTTCCGCTCCGGTGAGGGGCACATTGGCTGTCAGGGTGTACCACGTCCGCCCTTCCACGGACCCAAGTCCCGCTGTGAACCGGGTACCGAAGGTCCCTGTGTCCTCCACGCCGGAGATCAAGAGCTGCCCCTCCGTCACCGACATTCCCTTCATCACCTGAGGGACGCCCCCCAGTGCCTGCACCCGCAGCACCAGTCCGTCCCGCCGGGCCACTAAATTGCACGGTGTTTTCCGGTCCAGTGGCTTCGGGGCCGTCCGTCGCTCCCGGACTTCCACGTTGGCCCGGCAGCCGGACACGTTCACCGCCACCCAGCTCAGCTCCGGGATCTCCAGCAGCACATGGTTGCGGATGTCCTCCCCATTCAGGGCGAAGCCGAAGCACCCCCGATGAACGCCGTTGTTCTCCAAGGATCGCAGGATCACCTCCCGCGGCACCGTTTCATTCCCGGCAATCTGAATATCCCACACGAAGAAGGACCCGATCAGCACCGCCGCTCCGCACGCCGCGATGCCTACCGCCAAGGCCTGACGGTGCCGCAGCTTTGCCAGCGTGTAGGGCGCGCCCTCCCGCCGCACGATTTCGATCGTACAGTCCAGCTTTTCCGCCGCGCGGCTGAGGATGCGGTGATCCCCCCGGCTCATGCGGCAGGTAAACGTCTCCGTCCCTTCCCATTCCAGATCCCAGAAGGCCAGCTTCCGGGCGGAGCACAGATTCAGCACCCGCTCCGGGTAGGGACACGTCACCCGGAGCCACACCTGTCCTCTGGCCCTGTTGATAAGCTCCTTCAGCATGGCACCCACTCCACGCCGTTGATTTTCCCGCCGATCCGCAGTTCTTCTCCCGTCATAGCCACCAGCGTCAGCCGTTCTCCGCGAATTCGCAGAACGCCGAAGCCTGTGTTGGCATCGATTTGGGTATCGCTGTAAGCCAGCAGGCCCGTGTGGCGTTCCAGATATAGCTGCCGGTTCCCGATCAGCTCCAATCGGGGCAGGCCCGCCACCACATCCACCGGCAGATCAAACAGCTCCGCCACGCCGCCCAGAATACCGCCCTGCTCCCGGTCCCGTTTTTTCTCCATGCTCTCACCTCACCGAACTCTATGCGGAAATTCCCCCCGGCTTGCCTGTCCCGCCGTATGAACCGCCCCCGCCCCGCATAGGGTATAGCGGGTGATGCGTATGAAACGGCGGATACGGACGGATGTGTGCCTGATCCTGTGCGGGATCCTGGTCTGGTTTCTGGCGGATGCCAGACAGCTGCGGCTCGAGGCAGCCAAGGCCCTGACCCTCTGCGCCGGGACGGTGATCCCCGCCCTGTTCCCCTTCATGGTCGTCACCGGTCTGCTGGTGCGGCTGGGCTTCGGACAATGGCTGGCGCCCGATATGGCTGGCCTGATGGCGTCCCTGTTCCGCTTGCCCGGCTGCGCCGGGTCCGCGCTGCTGCTGGGGCTGGTGGGAGGCTATCCCATCGGCGCCCGCACGGCGGCGGAGCTGTACGCCTCCGGGGACCTGACCCGGCAGGAGGCGGAGCGGCTTCTGACCTTCTGCAACAACTCCAACCCCGTGTTCCTCATCAGCGTGCTGGGCGTGGGGGTATTCGGCAGCGTCCGGGCGGGACTGTGGCTCTGGCTGATCCACGTCTGCGCCGCCCTCCTCACCGGGCTGCTGTTCCGGGGACTGGGCCGGGGGCGAAAAACCGTTCCCCCCGCCATTTCCTTTCAGGCCCCCTCTCTGCCAGCGGCCTTTGTGTCATCCGTCCGGGACAGCGCCGGGACCATGCTCTCCGTCTGCGCCTTCGTCACGTTCTTCTATGTGCTGATCTCGCCCCTGACGGCCCTCCCCGGCCCATGGGCGGCTCTGGCCGTGGGCTGCGGGGAGCTGTTCTCCCTGACGCCCCTCCTGCCCTGTGACCGCACCGGTTTCCTGCTGGCCGCCGGGTGCGCCGGATGGGGCGGGCTGTCCGTTCTCTGCCAGACCGCCGCCCTTCTGGACGGCACGGACCTCCCTCTCGCCCCCTGTCTGCTGGGCAAGCTGACCCACGGCCTGCTGTCCGCGCTGCTGGCCGCCCTCGTCTCCCTTTGGCTGTTCTGACATTTTTCAACAGGTATCGCGGGCAAAACGCGGCAAAACGGGGCGTCGGTTTGGAAAACCGGCGCCCCGCCTTGCTTTGGAGAGGTCATGTATGAAAAGATCTATCAACACGCCGCTTGCCCGCGGCGGGATCGTTGGTCTGCCGGTTTGGGACTCCTCCCGGGCGGGCAGTGGGCCGTAGGGGTGTATTTGAAAGAATGGCTTTTTCTCTCGGATCAGCGGCGGGGCCGGGAAACGGCTCTCTCGCCTGCTGATGTACGCAGTATACACCCCAAATCTGAAGGGAAGATGAAAAACTTGTAAACCATTTGTGAACGGTGCGGCGGTTTTTTCACTTCCGTTGCACGAAACCGTGCAGCAAATGCCCCTCATACAGGGTGGGCACACGGCGGCGCCCCCAAAGTTACATCCGTGTGACAGGAGGATGTTATCTATGAACAAAACAGCCAATTTTCAGTTGACCCAGTGGGAAAAGACGGACCGTATCATGATGGAGGACTTCAATCGCGACAACGCCGCCATCGACGCGGCGCTGAAAAGCAGCGCCGACGCCGTGGCGGCGGAGACAGCCGCCCGGGAGGCGGGGATCTCAGCGCTGCAAACGGCGCTGGGCAAAAAAGCGGGCTTACAGCTGATCCAGACCGTTCCCTTTCCAGAGGGAGGTTCCTCAGCTGACAAGCCGCTGACCATCCAGTGGAGTGATTGGGCGATCGTGCTGGCGGTTTATCAGGAACCAAGCGACGGCCGCAGCTATACCCTCTCCTTCACAACCGCCAACGCAAAGGTGCATCCGATCATTTATAACGGCCCTGACGTGCAAACCTGCGCGCTCTATTTCCCTTTGTATGACCAGAGCCGTCCGGTCCGCGGCCTTCTTTGGAGCGCGGAAAAGCTATCCTACACCACCACTTATGAAGCACTAACGGGTATTCAGCTGAAAGCGGACACCGACAGCGGCTCCATCGCCGGGGCAAAGGTAACCTTTTACGGCATCCGGTAATCAAAGCAAAAACAGGCCCCCGCTCTCTCGAGCGGGGGCCTGCTCTTATTCAACATGTGCCATGTTGATCATTGCGAAAGTAAATTACTTCACAATGAACTCGACGTTGCCCAGAGTGTTAGCGGCGAAAGGAACACGGATCATGGGAGCGCTGACCAGAGTGTACAGGTCTTGGCCAGCGGAACCCTTGAGCATTTCCTTATTAGCATTCACGGTAACATAGGACTTGCCGCTATCAGCCTTCTGCTCAGTCAGCAGCTCGGTAACAACCACAGTGCCGTCAGCCAGCTTGTAGCTGACCTGGATATCCATGGTAGCCTCGGGAGCGGCGTTGACAGTCACAGAAACCTTGTTGGACTCCTTGGTAACGTAATCCTTGCCGTCAACCTTGTCGTTGAAGAAGGTGATCTTGCAGACGTACTCAGCAGTGGCAGCGGCCTTGGTGGTAGAAACGGTCAGGGTCTTGCCGGTCTCGCCGGTCAGCTTCTTGCCGTCCTTGAACCACTGATAGGCGTAGACGGTATCATACTTGGTGGTACCCTCGCCCACGGCGGTCAGAACCACGGTGTCACCCTCGGTAGCGGTAACGGGGCTGGTCGCGGTCTCGCCGTTGACAGCAGCAGTCACGGTAGCAGTGCCGTTGGCATCGTCCTTCTCGGTGGGCTCTTCTTCGATGACCAGGAACTTCACCAGGTTATCCTCAACGATGGCATAGACACGGTCGTTGTCATCCTGAGAGATGGACTTGTAGCTGGACTCGGAGATGTTGCCGTCTTTATCCACATAGTAGATAGCGGCCTTGTCATCAACGGTAATGACATAGTCATAGGTCACCTTGTCATTTGCATCCTTGTGATAGCCAACGCTGATGGTGTACTCCTTGGAGGTCTTGTCGATACCCTCCAGACCATTGATGATCTGCTTGGTGTTGTTATTAGCCTCATTATAGGTGGGATACGCATCGCCCAGCTTGGTGATGATGCCATCCTTGACGGAGTAGCTCTTGTAAATGGAAGCGGTACGGAAGTTGGGGGTATGGTCCTCATCCACCTTGACAGTGGTGATCTTGCCGTCGACAACAGCCTGATAGGTGAAGTAGTTGCCGTCCTTGTCGTGATACAGATCGGACTCGGACTTCTGAGCCAGATAGATCATGTCCTTGCCGTCGTCGGTGACGTCGCAATCCATATCGGGCAGAACGAACATGACGGTGACCATCTTGCCAGACTTGCAGTAGAAGTACACGCCAGCCTTGCCGGAAGTAGCATCAATGGAGGGAGCGTTCTTGATGCCGGTGTAAGCGGTGTAATCGTCGAAGGTGCCGTCCTTGGACCGATCGGCAACCACGAACTGGGTAGCGCTGTTGGCAGTGACCTTGGAGGTGTTCAGGCTCTTGTCGTTGGTGTCAGCCTGAACAGTGATACCGGCCTTGTCGTTGGTCATGACCAGAGCATTGTCAGCATCCACATAGGAAGTCTTAGCGACAGCAACAGCCTTCAGAGTGTAGGTGCCGTCATCAGCAACCTTGTAGGTCACGATCACGGGAGCCTTCAGAGCGCCGGAGATGGGGGATTTTTTATCGCGAGCATCCCAGAGCTTCTGGTCGTCCTTATCATACTCACCATCGCCGTTCAGATCCAGCTTCAGGTTGGAAACCTTGGAGTAATCCTTCTCGGCAGTGACGACCTTGGTGGTGCCATCGGTGAAGACCAGCTCAGCCTTCTTGCCGACGAAGGTGCCCTTATCGGCCACGTTCACCAGCAGAGCATAGTTGCCGATCTCCTCGATCTCCTCAACATAGATGGCATAGCCATACTGGTCGAGGTAAGCAGTGTGATCTTCCTTGACGGAGATCGCGCCCAGCTCCTCACCGGAGTAAGCAGCGGACATCTTGTAAGCGGTGCCAGCGAGGGTCAGGCCGTTGTTCTCATCCTTGTCATCAGACTTGTTGATGGTCTGAGAAACATAGCCCTCCACCTTCTCGGCCACGGCGAGGGACTTGACCTCGTCAGCGGTCTGAGAATAGGTGTACAGGACATAAGCATCGTCCTCAAACTTCTCATCGGTCTCGAACTCGAGGGTGCCGGAGACGGGCTTGCCGGTCAGGTCAGAGGGAACAGCCATCACGTTGGCGTTAGGGCCATCCATGGGCAGCCGGTCGATGACCACATAGGCATCCTTGCTGGAGGTAGCCTTCACGGACTTGTTGATCTGGCCAACATAGGTCACGACCTGGGTGATGATAGCAGAATCATCGTCCTTATCATAGAAGACCTCGGTCAGAACGCCGTTCTTGGCAGTGCTGTAAGTATTACCGTTCTTGGTCAGATAATCCTTACCGATCTTGCTGTCGCTGCCCTTCTTCAGAGCCACGGAAGCATCCTCAGCCTTTTCGCCGTTGATGTAGACGGTGACATCCTTCTTATCAATGGTGGAGCCGAGAGCCAGATCCTTGTAGATATCGCTGGCCTTGACAGCCTTGGTGTAGGTCAGGTCGGGCGTGTCGGTGTACTTGCCGACTTCCTCAGCCTTGATCTTCCACTGAGTGGCGGGACGAGAGAAGTCGTCAGTAGCGCCGAACTTCTTCAGATCCTCAAAGTACTTCTCAGCGAACTGCATCTTGCCGTCCTTGTCGATGTTGCCATCGGTCTTGCCGGTGTTGGCCATCTCCTTGGCGTCGGACTGCTCCTTGATGGTGATGTTGCCGACGATGACGGTGGAGTTCTTGTCATACTCGACCATGGTAGCCTTCAGGGTGTTGAAGGCATACAGGCAAGCCTCTTCACGAGTGACAGCCTTGACACCGTTGAAGTCGCCCACCAGATCATCAGCCAGGCCGATGTTCAGAGCGCGCTTGGCAACCTGGATGGACCAGTTAGCGCCGGTGTAGCCTTCCTGCTCAGCCTTGTAGCCCAGAGCGCCCAGCAGCATCTTCATGAAGGCATAGCCGGTCAGGGAGTTGGCAGGCTTGAAGCTGCCGTCAGCATAACCGGAGATGATGCCGGTCTTCTGGCAGTAGGCAATGTAGCCAGCGAAGGTGTGGTTGGTAGGAACGTCCTTGTAAGGAGCAGCATCAGCCACCAGGGCGGATGCGGTGGTGGGGCCAAGGATCAGGTTGCAGATGATCTTGGCAGCAGCGCCACGGGTCAGGGTGGCGGTGGGGTTGAAGGTACCGTCGGTATAACCGTCGATAACCTTAGCGGCGGACATCACGTCAACAGCTTCAGCGTACTGGATCTTGCTGCTGTCAGTGAAGTCCTTGGCACCAGCGCTGACGGTGACCAGAGACATGGTCATCACCAGAGCCAGTACCAGAGAAAGGAACTTCTTCATGGGGTTTCCTCCTTTTAGATTCTCCCGTTCGGGAGTT
>ENA-UOJK01002123-UOJK01002123.1-human-gut-metagenome-genome-assembly--contig:-C116-NODE-2123-length-11320-cov-13.350999_pt1 | contig 11320 bp, 10 predicted proteins | sample MGYA00242348_ERZ723895 | MGnify/ENA metagenome assembly ERZ723895
CGCGCGGCGACTGGTACCGCGAGCAGAACAAGGAGCGCCAGCTCACCGTTCTTTATAAGATGCACGAGCTTGGCAAGATCAGCGACGAAGAGTATGAGCAGGCAAAGGTCGAGCCGCTCGTCTTCTCCTGGGACCCGGGTTTTGTTCCTTCTGCGGGGGTTGCAAGCAGGGTGGATACCGCCTCGAGCACGGAGTATGACTCCTACTTTGTTGAGCGCATGTTCAACGACATCGTCGCCGATATGCACGAACAGCTCGGATATGATGAGTCGGTCGCAAAGGATCTGCTCTACACCGGCGGCTACTCGATCTACTGCACGGTCGACCCCGAGGTGCAGTCGATCGTGGAGAGCGTTTACGCCGACCGCAATAACCTGAACTACACCTCGTCCAAGGGCCAGCTGCTCCAGTCCGGCGCGACGATCATCGACAACACGACGGGCGACATCGTCGCCGTTGCGGGCCGCGTGGGCGAGCGCGAGGGCCGGTTCCTGCTCGACTATTCGACCGTTGTGCGTCAGTGCGGTTCTGCCATCAAGCCTTTGAGCGTTTACGCGCCCGCGCTGGACGCCGGCGTCATCACGCCCGCGAGCGTCATCGACGATTATCCCGTTGAAATGCTCGGCGGAAGCATCTGGCCGGTGAACGCCTACTCGGGCTACCGCAGCATTATGACGCTGCAGGACGCCATCCGCAATTCGTCCAACCCCACGGCGGTGCGCACGGCCATCAAGCTGACACTGCCCTCGTCGTATGCGTTTATGACCGAAAACTTAAGCTTCACGACGCTGACGAACGACGATATGACCGCGGCGGGCGCGCTCGCGCTCGGCGGCCTTTCCAAGGGCGTGACGACGCGCGAGATGGCCGCGGCCTACGCAACATTTGCCCGCGGCGGCGTTTACACCACGCCGAGAACGTATACCGAGGTGCTTGACCACAACGGCAACGTCATCCTTGAAAATAAGACCGAGTCCCACGTCGCGATGAATGAGAGCACCGCCTATGCGATGAACGAGCTCTTGAAAAACGTCGTGCGTAGCGGTACGGGTACGGGCGCGAACTTCTCCGGTATGACCATCGCCGGTAAGACCGGTTCGACCAACAGCAACAACGACCGTTACTTTGTCGGTTACACGCCGTATTACACGGCAGCGGTCTGGGTCGGCTACGACACGCCGACGCGCATCGTGGCGAGCGGCAACCCCGCGGCCACGCTGTGGAAGACGTTTATGAGCAAGGTCCACGCGGGCCTTCCGAACAAGGACTTTGAAGTCAGCAGCGCCGACATGGTCAGCGTGACCGTCTGCACGCAGACGGGACTTCTGGCCTCGGCCGGCTGTCCCTCGCAGACTGTCAAGGTCGCAAAGAGCTATGCGCCATCGCTGAGCTGCGACGGACACATCAGCGTAACCGTCTGCGCCGATTCCGGCATGCTCGCCTCCGACTACTGCCCGAATGTTACGACGGCCTATGTGCTCGATCTGAGCCAGCCGAACGTCAGCAGCGGTTGGGGCTACAAGCGTGAGCTTCTCACGACGCCGCTGAGCGCTGCGCTTCAGGCAACGTATCAGGCACAGCTCGAAGAAGGGCTCATTTCGTCGATCCCTGCAGGCGAACCGGTGCGCACGAACAGCGGCACAGTGCAGCTATACAGCGATCTGATGTACAGCGGCATGTGCACGACGCACACAACGCCGCTGGAGCCCACGCCGGACCCGGATGCACCGGATGACGGCAGCGGCACGACGCCGGACGGTGATGCCACCACTGGCGGCGACAGCGGCACACAGACGCCGTCTGACAACACCGGCACGGCGGGAGACAGCGCATCCGGCGATGTCGGAGACAACGGCCAGTTCCTCAACTGGCTGCTCAACAACGGCGGCACAGGCCGGTAAAAAGCAATAAAAAAGAGAACGGTTTTCACCGTTCTCTTTTTTATGCGGCAGCTTCCGCTTTTGCGTTTCGAATCTGCGCGAACAGCAGCAAGAGGAAGGGGAAGAGCACCATCCCTGCCACGCCGAATGTGCAGTAGCCGAGGTACATCGCAAAAAGCGACGCGACCGGCGGCAGCCCCGCCTGCGCGGAGAGAAGCTTGGGCTCGAGCGTGTTGCGCGTGATGAGCGTGCAGAGGTAGAGCGCGAGGAGCACGATGGCCTTGGGCGGGAAGCCGAACAGCAGCGTGAAAACCGCCCACGGCACGAGCGCCGTGCCCGTGCCGAAGACCGGCAGCGCGTCGAGCAGTGTGATGAGAAAGGCGAGCAGCAGGGAATAGCTCTGGCGCATGAGGAGAAAGCCGATAAGAAGCTCTGAAAACGTGATCAGCGACAGCGTTGCCTGCGCGCGCAGCCACCGCGCAAGCGAGCGCATTACGCCGCCGCGAAAGAGCCGCAGCTTTGCCATCGCTTCTTCCGGCACGGCGTGTTCGAGTGCCGCGCAGAGCTCGGGGTACGACGCGGAGGTGAAGAAGATCGCAAGCACGCCCGTCGCGATGGCGAGCACGCCGCCCGGCAGCGCCGCGGCGGCAGAGCCGAGCCACGCCATCGCGCGCGAAGACAGCGAGCGCAGCAGGCTGTCCGCGTCCGTGACGGCCCTGAAAAGCTGCTCGTGCAGATAGCCGCTGAGCCATTCGGGACTCGACGCGCTGAACTGCTCCAATCGGGAGAGCAGATCGTCCGCTGCGGCGGGGATCGCGTCGAAAAACGCGGGCGCGGCGGCGAGCAGCGCGTTCGTCTGAGAAAGCAGCGTAGACCACAGGAGCGACAGCAGCCCGCCGAGCAGAAACAGCAGCGTCAGCGTCAGGATCAGCGCGGAAAAGCCACGTTGAAAGTGAAATTTCCGCCGCAGATACAAAACGACCGGTTCCAGCAGCGCCGCGACGAGCAGCGCGAGCAGAAACGGCAAACACCACGGCAGCACATAGCGAAAGCAGACATAAAAGAGAGATGCACCCATGAAAAGCGCGAGCGATAAAGTGAGGAAGCGTCTCAGCCGTTCTTCATTCAAATTTTGCAGACCTCCCACCGAAAAAAGTGTTGCAATATGCGTTAAGATATGCTAAAATCCTGCCATATAAAGACAGATGACCGCGAAGGAGAAACATTATGGCGCCTGCAACGAAATTTTATTTGGTCTCGGCAGAGGCCCTTCCGGAAATTTTTATCAAGGTGGCGGAGGCGAAGCGCATGCTCCAGTCCGGCGAGGTGCGCACCGCGGGCGACGCCGCCCGCACCGTCGGCATCAGCCGCAGCGCATTTTATAAGTACCGCGATGCGGTGCGCCCCTTCAACGACATGAAGACCGGCCGCATCATCACGTTCTACACGATGCTCAAGAACAACCCCGGCGTATTGTCCAACGTCCTTTCTATTTTTGCCGGTTCGGGCGCGAATATTCTGACCATCAACCAGAGTATTCCCACCAACGGCTGTGCCGCGGTGACGATCTCGGCCGAGACGTCCGAAATGCAGGAGTCGATCGAGGAGATGATGGCGCGGGCGCTCGCGCTTGAGGGCGTGGTGCGCTTCGATATCCTCGCGGCCTGAGTCACGCGGGCTTGTACAAGTTCATACGATGGATTGGCAGCGGCTGAGATGAGTGCTGTCAATCCATTTTTTGTTGGAAGTGGTTCTTATGAGCCTGATCGTACAGAAGTTCGGCGGCAGCTCCGTGCGCGACTATGCGCATCTTCTGCGCATGGCGCGCATCGTCAAATCGCGGGTGGACGAAGGCGACGACGTGGTCGTCGTTCTCTCCGCGCAGGGCGACACGACGGACGGCCTGCTGCAAAAGGCAAAGGAGATCAGCGAGCGGCCTTCGCCGCGCGAGCTCGACATGCTGCTCTCCGCGGGCGAGCAGATGAGCGCCGCGCTCGGCGCGATGACGCTGCGGTCCATCGGCGTGGAGGCGGTATCCCTCTGCGCATGGCAGATCCCCATCGAAACGGACGGTACACATGGGAACGCGGAGATCGAACTGATCGACACCGCGCGTATCCGGAAGGAGCTGGCCGAGGGCTACGTTGTGGTCGCGGCGGGCTTTCAGGGCGTCGACGAAAATGGCGACGTCACGACGCTCGGACGCGGCGGCTCGGACACGAGTGCAGTGGCGCTCGCCGCGGCGCTGAAGGCCGACGAGCTCATCATTTATACCGATGTGGACGGCATTTTTTCATCTGACCCGCGCATCTGCCAAAACGCCGTGCGGCGCGAGGTGATCTCGTATGACGACATGCTGCTGCTCGCACAGAAAGGCGCACAGGTGCTTCACGACCGCAGCGTGGCGCTCGCGCAGGCGGGCGGCGTGCCCATCACCGTGCGCTCGTGCAGGGAAGGCGGCGCGGGCAGCATCGTTTGCGAAACGGATGAAGACGCAAGCGTCGTCGGCGTGACGCAGAAAAAGAGTGACCGGAGCCGCCTTGCGGCCATCACGGCGGTCGGCGGCGCGCTGCCGAGCATTGAGAAAGAGAAGATAGCCGTCACGGCGCTCGAACGGGCGGAGATCACCGTCTTCGCCGTTGCGGCGGGGGAGCGGTTCATGAGCTTTTACGTCCTGCGCGACGACGCAGAGCGCGCCTTGCAGCTCGTACACGACGCGCTGATCGCCGCGAAAGAATGAAAAAAGACCCGTTGGAGCATCCAACGGGTCTTGCATTTTGCAAGCTGCTTATTCTTCGGCGTAGCGCTTTTTCGCCTTTTCGATCTTGGTCAAATAGCGGTCCTCTTCAGAGAAGATGCAGCCGCAGTATTTCTGCATGTAGAGGCCCATCTCGCGCGCCTTGGCCTGCCCCTCGCGAAAACCGGGGCGGAAGTCACGGTAGTAGAATTCGACGCCGTACTTCTTGCCCATCGTCTCGCCCACGGCCTTTAAGAGCTCGTGGTTCTGATACGGAGAGATGAGCAGGGACGATGTGAACGCGTCGTAGCCGTGGTCGGCGGCGTATTTGGCCGCCGTGCCGAGGCGGATGGTGTAGCAGTGCGCGCAGCGGTGGTCGATATCCGCACTCACGGCGCGGACAAAGTCGCGCAGGCCGTAATCCTCTAAAATATGCACTTCTACATGCTCTTTTTCCCCGTATTCGAGCAGCGTGCGGCGGCGCGCGTCATACTCCGTCCAGGGGTGAATGTTCGGGTTGAACCAGAGTGACGTGGGCTCGATCCCGTCGGCGCGCAGCGTGTCCACGCAGTAGACCGAGCAGGGGGCGCAGCAGGAGTGCAGCAGCAGTTTATCCATCAAAAAAGACCAGCTTTCCTTGTGTCGTTTCTGCCAGCATACCACAAGCGCGCGGCAAAGTCCACGGGAAAAGAAAATTAAGCGAATGGCGCAGGATCGTTCACGATTTATACATTGACTATTCAATCGAATGCGTAGTATAATACATTGATTATTATGAACAAGTATGCCCATGCGGCAAAGGAGAAAATGTATGTGGATCGCGGACGGTTGGGAAGATTATGAGCTGCTGGACTGCGGCGGCGGAGAAAAGCTCGAACGCTGGGGAAAGCAAATTCTGGTGCGGCCTGACCCTCAGGCGATCTGGGAGACGCCGCGCACGAACCGCGGCTGGCGCAACGCGCAGGGCCGCTATTACCGCTCGTCCTCGGGCGGCGGACATTGGGACAAGGAGAAGCTGCCCGAGAGCTGGACGGTAAATTACAAGGATCTCAAATTCCAGGTCAAGCCCATGAATTTTAAGCACACGGGCCTGTTCCCCGAGCAGGCCGTCAACTGGGATTTTGCGCGCGAGAAGATCAAAAACGCAGGCCGGCCCATCCGCGTGCTGAACCTCTTCGCCTACACCGGCGGCGCGACGGTCGCGTGTGCGGCGGCAGGCGCTCAGGTCTGCCACGTGGATGCGGCAAAGGGCATGGTCAACTGGGCGCGCGAGAACGCGCGTGTCAGCGGCCTTTCCGATGCGCCGGTGCGCTGGATCATCGACGACTGCGCGAAATTTGTCGAGCGTGAGATCCGCCGCGGCAAGGTGTATGACGCCATCATCATGGACCCGCCGAGCTACGGCCGCGGCCCCGGAGGAGAGGTCTGGAAGTTGGAGGACAATCTTTTCCCGTTCGTGAAGCTCTGCGCGCAGGTCTTATCGGACAAGCCGCTTTTTGTCATCATCAACTCGTATACGACGGGGCTCGCTCCCTCGGTGCTCGGCTACATGCTGCACCTGCTCGTTGCGGAAAAGTACGGCGGCAAGGTCACGTGGGACGAGCTGGGCCTGCCTGTGACGGAGACGGGGCTCGCGCTGCCCTGCGGCGCGACGGGCCGCTGGTTCTCGGAATAAAGGAATCCGCCGCTTTGCGGCGATGAATCCCCGAAGGCTCTTTCGGGATAACGATTAAGGAACGCAACTTTTATGGAAATGATCAAGACCCAAGACCTGGCCTTCACCTATCCGGGCACGGAAGACCAGGTGAACACCCGCGCGCTGCGCGGGGTGGATGTGACCATCGAGCGCGGCAGCTTTGTCGTGATCCTCGGCCACAACGGCAGCGGAAAATCGACGCTTGCCAAGACCTTCAACGCAGTCCTGCTGCCTAGCGGCGGCAAGGTCTATGTCGAGGGCATGGACACGATGGACGAATCGCTCCTGCTCGAAATTCGCAGGCGCGTGGGCATGGTGTTCCAGAATCCGGACAACCAGATCGTGGCGAATGTCGTCGAAGAGGATGTCGCGTTCGCTCCCGAGAATTTGGGCGTGCCGAGCGCCGAGATCAGAAAACGCGTGGACGACGCGCTCGAGGCCGTCGGCATGACGCAGTTCGTCAAGCACGCGCCGCACCTGCTCTCCGGCGGACAGAAGCAGCGCATCGCCATCGCGGGCGTGCTGGCGATGAAGCCCGAGTGCATCGTGCTCGACGAGGCGACCGCCATGCTCGACCCCATCGGCCGGCGCGAGGTGCTCGCGGCCGTCGAAAAGCTCAACCGCGAGCAGGGCATCACGGTCGTCCTCATCACCCACCACATGAACGAAGCCGAGCACGCCGACCGCGTGATCGTGATGAACGACGGCCTTGTCGTCATGGACGGCAAGCCGCGCGAGGTCTTCACCCGCAAAAAGGAGCTGGAGGACATCGGCCTTGCCGTGCCGGACACGGTCTCGCTGCTCTTTTCCCTGCGCGAGGCGGGCATGGACGTCCCCGTGGACGCCATCACCGTAGAGGAATGCGCAGACGCCATTGCGAAAAATTTTACCTAAGAGGACTGTAACCTTGGAAGAGATCATTCGTGTAGAAAACCTGACGCACACCTACGGCGAGGGTACGCCCTTTTGCCGCAGTGCGGTGCAGGATATGTCGCTCGCGATCTATCGCGGCGAATTTTTGGGCATCATCGGCCACACGGGCAGCGGCAAGTCGACGCTGATCCAGCACTTGAACGGCCTGCTCAAGCCGACCTCCGGCCGGATACTTCTCGGTGGAGAGGACATCTGGTCGGACCCGAAGAAAATTCGGAACGTAAGATTCCGCGTGGGCCTCGTGTTCCAGTATCCGGAATACCAGCTTTTTGAAGAGACTGTTTACCGCGATATCGCGTTCGGCCCGACGAACATGGGCTTATCCAAAGACGAGATCGACCGCCGCGTGCGTGAATCCGCGCACTTTGCGGGGCTTACCGACGATCTGCTGGAAAAATCGCCGTTCGCCCTCTCCGGCGGACAGAAGCGCCGCGTGGCCATCGCGGGCGTTATTGCGATGGAGCCCGAGGTGCTCGTGCTCGACGAGCCGAGCGCGGGCCTTGACCCGCAGGGCAGGGAAGAGCTGCTTGCGAATATTCGCGAATTCCACCGCGCGCGCGGCACGACCGTCGTGCTCGTGAGCCACAGCATGGAGGAGATCGCGAAAAACGTCGACCGCATCGTTGTCCTGTCGGACAGCCACGTGCTCATGAGCGGCACGCCGCGCGAGGTCTTCGCCCGCGGCGACGAGCTGATGACAGCGGGCCTCGACGTGCCGCAGGTCACGCGCGTCGCAATGGCGCTGCGCGATAAAGGCATTGCCATCAACCCCGCCGTTTACACCGTCGATGAGCTCAGCAAAGAGCTTGTCGCGCTCAAGAGAGGGGGCGGCAAAAAATGCTGAAGGATATCACGCTCGGCCAGTTTTTCCCGGGCGACACGCTCGCCCATAAGCTCGACCCGCGCACAAAGCTCCTTGTCACGGTGTTTTACGTCGTGGCGCTCTTTACGGCGAAGAGCTACATTGCCTACGGCGTTCTCATTCTGACGCTGATTGTCGCCGTGCGCATCTCGCGCGTGGGCGCGAAGGCGCTTTTCAAGGGATTAAAGCCGGTGCTGTTCATTATCGCGTTCACGGCGCTTTTAAACCTCTTTTACACCCCCGGCACGGAGCTGTGCCATTTTTGGATCTTCCGCATTACGATCGAGGGTGTGCGCGCCGCCATCACGATGATGCTGCGCATCACGCTTTTGATCATGGGAACGTTCCTGCTCACGTATACGACCTCTCCCATCCGCCTGACGGACGGTCTGGAGAGCCTGCTGGGCCCGCTCAAGAAGATCAAGGTCCCTGTGCATGAGCTCGCGATGATGATGTCGATCGCGCTTCGCTTCATCCCGACGCTCATCGAAGAGACGGATAAGATCATGTCCGCGCAGAAGGCGCGCGGCGCCGACTTTGAGACCGGAAGCCTTATGCAGCGCGCCAAGGCGCTCGTGCCGCTGCTTGTGCCGCTGTTTGTCAGCGCGTTCCGCCGCGCCGACGAGCTGGCGACGGCCATGGAATGCCGCTGCTACCACGGCGACGAAGGCCGCACGAAGCTCAATGTGCTGCACTACCAGACGCGCGACTATCTGGTGCTCGGCTATTATGCCGTACTCGTGGCCGCGGTCATCGCGCTGCGATAAGAAGAAAGGACGCTTTTATGCGAAACATCGCCCTCAAGCTCATGTATAACGGCACGGCCTATCACGGCTGGCAGGTGCAGAAGACGGTCTCAAGCGTCTGCGAGACGATGGAAAAGGGCCTCTCGAAGGTCTGCGGCGGGAACGTCAAGCTCGTCGGCTGCGGCCGCACGGACGCGGGCGTGCACGCCGAGCGCTACATCGCCAATTTCCATACCGAGTCGCGCATTCCAGTCGAGCGCCTGCCGTTTGCCATCAACACGCACACGCCGGAGGATATCGTCGTGCGCGAGGCGCTTGAGGTGGCGGAGGATTTCAACGCGATCCTCTCGTGTCAAAAAAAGGAATACACCTACCGTATTTATAATTCCCGCATCAAAAACCCGTTCTATGTCAATCGGGCGTACTTTTACCCCAAGCACCTCGACGAAGAGGTGATGGACCGCGCGGCGCGTGCCTTTGAGGGCACGCACGATTTCCGCGCCGTCCGCTCTGTCGGCACGGAGACGAAGACCACCGTGCGCACCGTGCACTACTGCCGCGTGTCGCGCTCGGGTGATCTTTTGGAACTCAAGGTCTGTGCGGACGGGTTCCTGTATAACATGGTACGGGCGATCACCGGCACGGTGCTCTACGCCGCCGAGGGGAAGCTCACGCCAGAGGATATCCCCGAGATCCTGGCCTCCGGCGACCGCTCGCTCGCCGGCCCTACGGTGCCGCCGGGCGGACTGTACATGACGAGACTTTGGTATGAGGATGAACGGCTCAATGAATGATCTCAAAGAGGAAAAGGGAACACGCGAGGAGCTGAGGCGCTCGCAGGCGGCCCCGCGCCGCTCCGGCGGCGGGCTCAAGCGGGCGCTGATGGTGATTCTGGCGCTTGTGGTCGTGCTGGCCGTGGTCGTCGCCGCGGCGTGGAAGGACCTGAGCAGCCTTGACAGTGTGCGCCGCCTTTTCTCCTACAATAAGGTCACGCAGGATGAGCAGGGCAAGGTGGAGATGTACTCGTTCAGCAACGACCGCAGCAACACCTTTGCGCTGCTCGGCGACCATCTGATCGTCGCTTCGACGACGGGCGTGTCGATCTACGGCAGCAGCGGCAGCGTGGTGGACAGCATGAGTGTGAAGCTCACGAATCCCGCCATCGCTGTCGGCGGCCAGACCGCCGCGGTCTATGATATCGGCGGGCAGACGCTTCTTATTTACTCTGCAAGCGGCCTTGTGCGCGATATGAGCGGCGAGTGCAGCGGCAATATCCTGTCGGTCAGCGTCAATTCCTCGGACTATCTGGCGCTCAACGCCGAAAAGAGCGGCTACAAGTCCGCTGTTACGGTGTACGACGCTTCGGGCGAGAAGACGTTTGCCTTCAACTCCTCGGAGCACTATGTCATCGACGCGGTCGTCATGCGCGACTGCAAGCGCATGGCGGCGGTGACGCTCGGCGAGTCGGACGGCACATTCGCCGACACGGTGAGCATCTATTCCCTCGGCAGCGATAAGGCGGACTCGGTCAACACACTCACGGGCTCGCTCCTGCTATCGCTCGACAGCGTGGCCGGTACGCTCTCGTGCCTGACGGACGAGAGCTTGACGCTCTTTTCATCGGACGGTACGCTTTCCGGCAGCTATCGCTACGAATACCCGTATCTGCGCGGTTCGAGCATGGGCGGCGACAACTACGCGGCGCTGCTGCTGAGCCGCTACCGCTCGGGCAGCACCATGAAGCTCGTGACCGTCTTGTCCGACGGTACAGAGATGGCAAGTCTCGACAGCAGTCAGGAGGTTCTGTCCATGTCCGCGGCGGGGAAGTATATTGCCGTGCTGTACAGCGACAGTCTGGTGCTCTACACGCCGCAGCTGCAGGAATACGCGCGGCTGGACGCCACGGAGTACGCGCGCTCTGTCATCATGCGCGAGGATGGTACGGCGGTGCTGATCGGCTCGTCGTCCGCCTGGCTTTATATTCCGTAATTTCTGTAAAACGCTAAAAATGTTACAATTTATGACTTGAAAGGAGCGCGGGAAACGTGAATAATGGTCTTATGATCGATGCTGTCTTCGCGCTCGTGCTCATTTTAAGCGTCGTGTTCGGTGCCAAGCGGGGGCTGTTCCGCAGCTTTATGGCGCTGGCGGCGATCGTGCTCGCTCTGATCGGCGCGTCGCTCCTGACCGACGCTTTGACCGAGCCCGTGACCGACATGCTGATGCCGCGCCTTGAAAAGAGCGTGGAGGAGTGGTTTGATACCGAATCGCAGACACCGCAGGGGGATGTCCCGCAGATCGAGGGGGAGACCCCGGCGGAGAGCAACGCCTCGGGTGAAACGCCAAACGGCGACGCCGCGCAGGACGCGGAAAACGTTTGGCAGGACGATTCGCCGCTCGCGGTGACAGGGCTTCTCAAAAAGCTGCTGCGCTTCGATTTCGACGGCGCGGTGCGTCAGTCGCTTC
>ENA-UOJK01002133-UOJK01002133.1-human-gut-metagenome-genome-assembly--contig:-C116-NODE-2133-length-11290-cov-3.958344_pt1 | contig 11290 bp, 10 predicted proteins | sample MGYA00242348_ERZ723895 | MGnify/ENA metagenome assembly ERZ723895
GAATAAAATCAAAGCAATAAGCAGTGTCGTGAAACCACCTTCGGGTGGTTTTTTCGTATTTGTATTTTGTGCAATGGCGGTAGAGTGGCGATGGTGTGGCGATATGCAGAAACAATGGTAGTGCACGTGCTGTTTAAACTCTAAGGATGAAGCAGAATTCTTCTGCAGCTCCTCCGTATTTCGCATAGTGAACCAGGACCTCTGTTAAACAAAAATTTTTCTGGGATTTTTCCACTCGACTTCATTTTTCCTCCTGCAATCCACCAACAGGTACCTGCGCTAATCTATCTTTTTAATCTGACAACATCTTGGGAAAAGGCAAATTCGTCAGATTTACTGTTTTTCTGCTGCCTCGAATGCCGATGTCTGAAGCACTGATAAGAGTTCTATCTCTTTGATATAGATCTTTTTTTTGATGAATTGCACGACATATTATCGTTATGACACCTTCTTGTTAAAGGTATTGTGCTCCTCATCTCGATTTTATGATGTGGGCTATGATTGGTTAGTAATAGAGTGTATCGGTATGCGATGTGGTTTATTAATGGCAATCTGCCTTTGTTTAGTATCTTTTAGTGGATATGCAGCAACAGGAAAGTCTGATGCTCAGATCAAAAAAGAAATAATTAAAGAATCCATTGAATCTTATCCAGGCAATTGTGCGTGTCCTTTTAATCATGCAAGGAATGGTAGTAGATGTGGTGGACGCAGTGCATATAGCCGTAATGGAGGGTATGACGTGGTATGTTATGAGGGTGATGTTACCGATGAAATGATCCGGCAATGGAAGCAGGAGAATGCTGAGTAATCTCTTTTAACAGGTTTGTTGTGCGAGCATTATGTGCCGTTAACGGTACACTAGCTAGTGATAGTTCCAAAAAGAAAACCCGCAGTTCTTACGCTGCGGGTTTGTTGTTCATGTCTGTGAGATAGGGTGCCACTTCAGCCAACCTTAGCAACCGATTGACGGGGGATTGCTCCCCCGTCGCGGTTTCCTTACTGCTTACACTGTAAGAACGCCGCAAACTCCGCTCCCCAGAAGCTCATCCGTATTTCACACAGCGAACCGTGTAGCATCCAGATGATGAGGATTACCGTCACGCAGAACGTGATGGCCGTAAGCGATTTTTGCGACATAGCGCTTGCTCCTTTGTTGGAGAGGCGCTAACCTATCACTTGCTTAAGGTAGATATGTTAGGGCCTCGGTTAAACAGAAATGTTTTCCGGGGCCTTTCCACATCCGGCCTTCGGGTATTCCCTCCGACCATCAGCCGAAAGGCACCCGCGGGTAATCTATCGTTTTTTTGTTACTCCGGCAATTCTGCCTGTTAATTCTGAGGTAAAGGCAAACTCATCTGATTGTTTCCCCTGTGTGAAGCTGGCAGCTCATGCCACGGGATACCTTCCGAAGAGTGAACGCCGGAGGCGTGTTTTGATGTGAATTTATGGAAAGCTTCCAGTGTTGAGAAGCATACGCCGCATTCCAGGTTGTTACACTGGTAATACTTTTGCCGCACAGTGTTTGAATCGTTTTCCGGACGACTGGTGCGGATTCGGGCAGATGCGCCACAAAGCGGACAACGGAACATAGCGACCTCCCTTAACGTGGTGCTGCCGCTATTCTAAGTTGTAATAGCTCAGACTCCAACTGACAGTTTGCGCAGCCAGAATACAATCAAACCTAGCGGTACGCTTTGTGCGAAGAGCGGAAGTTCGCAACTCCAACAACTTTGATAACCTCCGCATAAATGGAAATCGGTTGCTTACATAAGTTTATTGGCTGAGGTACATATCGGGAAGCAAGCGGGCAGTGCCATCTTATCTGTTACAATCCCGAAATGATTGTTCAGCCCGCTTTTTCTAACAGCATGTAAACATTCAGCTGCAAATTTCGTTGTTGCTGCATGTTATCTCTTCAAGTGCAGCGGCGTTATAATCAACGGAATGATCAACCTGTGATGTAGGTCTGCCAAAAAATTCAACCCCTGACATAATCATGTTGCCGATATTCTCTCGCTGTTTATCACTGAGCCTGTCCCACCACTCAGGGGATGAATATGTATTTTCGGCCTTTGTGAAGAAAAAATACAGAAGGGTATTGAACATCCTGTTAGCCGGGATCTTAATTAGTGTCCGTATAAAACGTCTGATAATTGTTGAAGTTCTCAGCCAACTGAACACTACATATCCCTTACCTCCGCAGGAAAAAGCATTGAAACATACTTGTTCCGCCGACACTGTAAGATCGCTCAAATCCTGAATTTTGGTCCCATCGAAATCCCTCTCCGGTGAAAGAATTGACGAAACTACAATTGGTAAAGGCTCTGCAAAAGTGAAGATAACACTTTCAATTTCTGAAAATTGCCTGCTAAGTAGGATGCGGTCGAGGCTAGTTTTAAGATTATTTAATTCAATTATTGCTGCATTTAAGCCACTTTGGTGCTGGTCGATTAATTTCTGAATATAATACTGTTCAACTTGTAGCTTTCCTTTATCGGCATTTTTAGCAAAATCGGAAGATAGCACTCCCCCTTCTTTGGCGTAAATTTCTTTAGACAATGAACGAAACATTAAGGCAAAGCACTGCTCGTCCGTGCCTGTAAATTTTTCGTTCTCTAGGCATGAAAACAAGATTCTGTCATGAACTGCACAAAATCCTGTAAAAGTGGATGCCTGATTGATACCGATCTTCTCGGGAAGCCATTTTCCGTTGTTTCTCATCAGGCTTGCTAAGTTCATTATCACCCCCATGACGTGATTGCTGGAGTCGGCGATCGCCTTAAGGCTACTGCTCTTAGATATCGTATGCGCCTGAACGATGCGTTTATCACAATCTTCGTGCATGGATGCTGGCGCATAACATGCCTTTCTCTGCGAGAGAGACTTTGAAAATTTCAGTGCCTCGGCTTTGGATACCGGAGTTTCACGGTCTCGACCAAGATGGCACTTTTTATACTTAAGTCCTGAATTACACCAGCACTTATCATTTCTTCCTAATTTCACTTTATTGTTTCCCACGAAATTAATGTTCTATAACAAAAACACTTATCGAAAATAGGTGTAATTTATCACTCCGGCAGCTAAAAGATCATCTGCCACATGCACGATAATAAATCTTCCTTGCGTCATCATCTCCCTCTGTTCTTAAATCAGGTGTTGCCTGTGTGTGGAGGATTCGCGAAGTACAGTAGCCGAAATGCATGATCTTACCCATCAATGGTGAGCACGCGATAATAAGTGAGTCCCTAATTGACCACTCATGGCAATACAACTTCAACCAGCATTCATGACCACTATCCGTGGATTAACTGTTACATAAGCAACACCTGCTCTAGGCACAAAGCGGGCTGCCAGATTGGGTCTGGCACTGTGCTGTGAGTGTGTCAGTTCTGGTTTGAGTCAATACATCTAATTTGCTCATTCTGTTTCCGCTATCCATTCCGGGATTTTTGCTTCAAGCTCAAGCTGTGTGGTAAAGCCACTGTCATCAATAGTGTGCTCGGCTTTTGCAATAATCCAGTCCTGATTATCAATCTCGCTTTTAAATCCTGTTACCGTGCCATGCATTTCGGGGTAGAGTTCTGCACGTCCACGCGCCAGCGTGATGGAAAATGATGCGGCTCCGCGTTGTAGCTGCTGCCACTTTGCCGCCGCTGCGCGTCTTGCTGCCTGCTCGTTCTGATAAGTCTTGCGTAACACAAACACATTGCCTTCTGCGCCTTCCATATAATCACCTTCACGGCTGCTGCTTTTCTCCTTTTTGGGTTTTGGCGGTTTGCGGCGTTTCACGCTGACTTTTTTCTTTTTCCCGTAATTAAGATCAAGCCAGTAAGCGCGTACCCCCGTATACGCTTCGCGGTCAGCAATGCGGAACTGATGGCGATCGCCGCTGCTGCGTGTGATGGCGAACGAGGGCAACGGCTGGCCCTGTGCGTTCACGCCACCGCCGGGCATGATGAATAACAGGTTACCGCTTTTTACCGTGGTGATTGCGCCCAGCATTTCCGCCATGCGCGTGAGGAAGGACATGTCGCTTTCTTCGGTCTGGTCGGCGTGGTCGATTTCGATATCCATCAGCATTTCGCTGATTTGCGGTTTCAGACCATACCGATGAGCGATGGCGGATACCACGCGCTCAACGGTCACATCATGCCAGGACACTTCACGTTTAACGTTAAATTCATCCCGAAAATCTGCGCTTCTGGCTGAAACAGTCAGCCTGTCCGGCGGTCCTTCGTGAGCGATTTCATCAACAATGTAAGTGCCTTTTTCTGTCAGCGGTTCTCCTTTCCAGCCAATGAGAACCGTCAGGCGCGCGCCCCGTGGCGGTAGCTGCAACTGACCATCCGCATCATCCAGCGTGATGGTGAGCTGGTCCGCCTCAAATCCCCGGTTGTCGGTCAGTGACAGGCTCATCAGGCGCTCTGCCACGCCTGACAGCGTTTTACCCTCCGCGAGAATATCAAAATCCGGCATTTTCACGGGGTCTGTGCCCTGACTGAGCAATTGCATGGTGGTATCGGTCATCTGTTCCCTCCCTGTGCGGCATGGTCGCATGTGCGTGCGGAGGGGGTTACTGCTTTTTGTTGTCGCCGGGTCGGGAGAACGGCGCAGGGGTGAGATTACGCGCGTGGTGGGTGATGATTGTTGCCGAATCATTTAACGGATACAAGGGGCTGAAGCTATGAGTGAAACTCGTTTTCATGGTGCCCGTGTTACGGAAAGTACCGACCTGGTAACAGCGATTAATGATGTTGATTCCAGTGTTATCGGTATCGTGGCAATGGCGGATGATGCGGACGCGGAGCTGTTCCCGCTGAACAAGCCCACACTGCTGACCCGCGTCAATGACGTGCTGGGAAAATGCGGAACAACGGGGACGCTTTATCGTGCGCTTAAGGCCATCGCAGACCAGGTGAGCACAAAGGTGATCGTCGTTCGCGTGGCTGAACACAAAGAAGAAGACGGAAAAACGCAGGATCAACTGGTTATCGGTGGTTCTGAATCTGACGGCAGCTATACGGGGATGTATGCGCTGCTTGTTGCAGAGCAGGATGAAAGCATCGGATACCGTCCGCGTATTCTGGCCGCGCCGGAGCTGGATACGGAGGCGGTAACAAAATCCCTGTGCGTGATTGCGGGTAAACTGCGCGCGTTTGTGTATGCCTCATGTCACGGCTGTAACACGATGGCTGAGGCGATTACCTACCGCCAGAAATTCAATGAACGTGAGGTGATGCTCTTATGGCCGGACTTCATCGCCTACAACCCGAAAAGTGGCAAAAACGAAACGTTCCCCGCGCCTGCCTATGCGTGCGGCCTTCGTGCGTACATTGACCATGAGCAGGGATGGCACAAATCACTGTCCAATGTTCCGGTTAAAAATGTGCTGGGGATGTCCAGGCATGTGTTCTGGTCGTTGCAGGCCGAAGACAGCGATGCCAACAGCCTCAACAACAAAGAAATCACGACCATTATTCGTCGCAACGGGTTCCGCTTCTGGGGCAACCGCACACCGGAAACGAACGCCTACATCTTTGAGGTGTATACCCGAACTGCACAGGTGCTGGCTGATTCAATTGCGGAAGCGCAGTTTGAAACCATCGACAGTCCACTGACGCCTGCGAACGTGAAGGATGTTATCAGTGCCATCAGGGCAAAACTGGATTCACTGGTTACTGCCGGGAAACTGATTGGCGCGGAGTGCTGGTATGACATCGTGGATAACAGCACCACGAATTTACGTCAGGGGCGTGTGCGTATTCGCTACAAATATACGCCCGTTCCTCCGCTGGAAGACATGGAGCTTTACCAGTCGTTTACTGATGAATTCTTTGGTCCCGCATTTGCGGTGCTGGGAGGTGCCTGATGGCTGTACCAAAACATCTTCGCTTTTTTACGCTGTTTGTGGATGGTGAAAACGAAGTGGGTAAGGTGACGTCCGTCACCCTGCCTAAACTGACGCGCAAAACCGACAGCTACCGGGGTGGTGGCATGATGGGGGCGGTAAGTATTGATCTCGGTCTGGACGACTCCGCGCTTGATGCGAGCTTTGTCATGGGGGGCGCAGTTCGTGAGCTGTTCCTGAAGTATGGCGGCACGATTGACGGCACGCTACTGCGTTTTGCGGGTGAATACTACACCGATGATGAAAGCGACCTGTATGAAGTCGAAATGCGCGGACGTGTGACGGAAATTGATATGGGGGAAGCCAAACAGGGCGAAGCCACATCACACACTTACGCCATTAAAAACACCTACTACAAGCTGAGTGTTAACGATCGCCCGTTGTGGGAGATTGACCTGCTGAACTTCATTTACCGGAAGGACGGCAAGGACATTGTGCCCGATCGCATCCGTTCCGCGCTCGGGCTTGGCTGATAAGTAATATGCAGGCGGCGCAGTGCGTCGCCTCTGACTGAAAGGAGTTTCCTGATGAAAGTGACGAAAAACATCGATACCGAAAATACGGTCGTTGCTGACACTGTGAAAGAAACCAGCGAGCGTGGCGTAAAACTGACCCGACCAATTGAGCGTGGTGGCGAAAAAATCACGTATGTGGAGATCACCGGGGCTATTGAGCAGGCTGGATCCCTGCGTGGTCTGTCGCTGTCTGATGTGCTGAATCTGAAAGCGGATACCATGTTCACGCTGTTGCCTCGCGTGACCTCGCCACGACTGGATGAAGTGATGATTAAAAAAATGTCGTCACGCGATTTTATTCAGTTGTGCGCTGTGGCTGTAAATTTTATGAGCGAGCCAGACTCTGGCGCGAAGAGCGTGCAGGAGACGGCAGCGTAATCACCCTGGTGTGCTTTGAGCACATCGAAGATCTGGTGGCGGATATTGCCGCCATTTTTAACTGGTCGCCCGCCGAAATCTTCATGATGACGCCCGGCGAAGTGGTTAGCTGGCGTGAGCGGGCGGCACTTCGCAGCGGGAATGCAGACAATGAAGACTCTTGACATCCGGGTCGCTTTCAGCGCCGTTGACAGGCTGACCCGGCCTGCCGAAAACGCCCGCCGCCTGATGGGGCAGTTTGGTGACTCCATCCAGCGAACGCAGGGGGCGATCAAAAATCTCGAGCGTCAGGCGCGTTCATTTGAGCGCGCCCGTGACGCTGTCAGTAAAGCGGATGCTGGCATATTGAAAGCACGACGCCAGCTTAACGCCCTTAATCAGTTACAACGCACGGGTACAGTGCTCAGCGAAAAACAACAAAAGCTGATGCAGCAGTTAAGCACCCGGCTTGAACGCCTGAATGAATCGCGCACACGGGAAATTCAGAAAATGCGGGAGCTTGGCGGAGAGCTGAAACGCCACGGCATTTCCCTGACAGGCAGCGATAACACCATCCAGCAGGCCATCAGACGCACCGAACAGTACAACAACCAGCTTGAACGCGAACGGCAGGCGCTTGCGCGTGTAACACGGGCGCGTGAGCGGTATTCGCGCGCGCAGGAAACAGCGGGAAAACTGAAAACAGGTGGTGCGCTGGCAATTGGTGCGGCAACGGCGGGCGGCTATGCTGCCGGGCGTTTTTTGCAGCCTGCGATCGGGTTCGGCAAAGAGATGTCCCGTGTTCAGGCACTGACGCGAATCGACAAAAACAGCCCGCAGTTTAAGGCGCTGCGTGAGCAGGCGTTAAAACTTGGCTCTGAAACACAGTTTACTGCGAGTGATGCCGCCAGTGGGCAGAGCTTTCTGGCAATGGCTGGTTTTACTCCGCAGGCCATTCAGGCCGCATTGCCCGGTGTTCTTAATATGGCGCTGGCAGGTGGCGTCGAACTCGGCGAGACGGCTGATATAGGCTCCAATATCCTCACACAGTTCAACCTGACAGCCGATCAAATGGACCGTGTTGGCGATACGCTGACAGCAGCATTCACCCGGACCAATACTGATTTACGCGCGCTGGGCGAAACCATGAAGTATACCGGTCCGGTTGCCGCAAAACTTGGTATCAGTCTTGAAGAAGCGGCAGCCATGGCCGGGATGCTTGCCAATAATGGTCTTCGCGGAAGCGATGCTGGTACGGCCATGCGCGCAAGTCTGTCCCGCCTTGCATCACCGCCAAAAGCTGCGGCTGATGCACTGAAAGAGCTGGGGGTGTCAGTTGCTGACGCCAGAGGCAAAATGCGCCCGATGGAGGATGTGCTGCTTGATCTCTATAAGGCGACACACAAATACGGACAGGTGGACCAGGTTTCCTTCTTCAAGGACATCGCCGGAGAAGAGGCGTGCGTTGGTTTGCAGACGCTTGTTGCGGCGGCTGGTTCAGGAGAGCTGCAAAAACTGACCAGAGAATTGCAGGGGGCAAGGGGAGAGGCCGATCGCGTCGCAAAAGTAATGGCCGATAATCTTGATGGGGACCTGAAAAATCTCGACAGCGCATGGGAAGGTCTTCGTATTCGCATCAGTGATCTGGTTGACGGTCCGCTGCGTTCTGTCACGCAGTGGCTCACGCGGGTGCTTGAAAAAATCACCTCGCTGGCGCAGGCCCATCCGGTACTGACGCGCCAGCTACTGATAGCAGGCGGTGCGTTGCTGGCAATGACTGCAACGATTGGCTCGTTGTCGCTGGTTATTGGGGTGCTTTACGGGAAGCTGGCCACCCTGCGTCTTGGTTTTGACATTCTTACCCGGTCAATGAATGTCGTCAGGGTGTTGCCTGCGCTGTGGGGAATGGTGACGGGTTCCGTTTCTTTACTGGGAGGCGCTATCGGGGCGCTGTTCAGTCCGGTTGGTCTTATCGTGGCTGCGCTTGCCGGAGCTGCCGTTCTTATCTGGAAATACTGGGATCCCATCAGGGCATTTTTTGCCGGGGTGTTCAGCGGGATTATGGAAAGGCTGACCCCGTTGCGCGAAACCTTTGAACGGTTTGGTCCTGTTTTTGACACAATCGGAAGCGGGATCAGCCAGGTGTTTAACTGGTTTAAATCGCTGCTGTCACCGATGGAGTCCAGCAAGGAAACGCTGGATAAATGTACCAGTGCTGGCGAGATATTCGGTAACGTTCTTGGCGGTGCGTTACAGCTTGTTCTGACACCTGCAAAAATGCTACTGGATACGCTGGCGTGGATACTTGAAAAACTTGGCGTCCTTCCGGATGAAGCGGAAAGAGCGCGCAAGAAAATCGAAGACGCACAGCGTGCGGCCATTCTTCAGGACAAGGTTGCCTTGCTTCAGGGTGACCTGGCGAAAATCAATCCGCCGAAGCCTGTGGAAAATGGCAATGGCACCGGAGGTAATAAACCCAAAGACAACAAACCGCTCACAGACAGCAATACCGGGACGCTACGCAGACTCAGCAAAATTGCTGATAACACAGGTAAGCTGGTTGATGAGACGAAAAAACGCATTGGCCCCGGCGATATTGTCTTTAAGAACCTGCCCCGCGCACTTGCTGTTCGTGGAGAGTGGCAGGAGCGGAAGATTGCGCAGGTCAGTAAGCCTGCCCCCGCAATTAATATCACACCCGTGGTCCCGGCTCCGCTGCCTCCGGCGCTGGTCCCTGTTGTTGCGGCCAGCTCCCGCCCGGTGGCGGAGGCCATACGATCTCCAGTGGCATCAGTTCCTGTAACTTCCCGTAACCGGGAGCCTGTTGCCTCCGGATTTGGTGGTGAAATTCATGTTCATCTGCATAACGTTGTTACGCAGAATCCCCGCGAACTGGCGAAACTGGTCGGTGAAATGGTCAGGGCAGAAATGGAACGGCGCGCCCGTGCCGGGCGTGGCAGTTTTTACGATAAAGATTGAGGAGTCATGGCCATGATGATGATCTACGGCATGTTTGTTTTTGAGCTGCGCACGCTGCCGCATCAGCAGTTACAGCAAAACAAAAGCTGGCGGCATGTGAAAAATGAACGCGTTAACCGTTCAGCAAGCTGGCAGTATATCGGTGCAGGTGATGATCGCATCGTTCTTTCTGGTGTGCTTTATCCTGAAATTACAGGTGGCGAAGTGTCGCTGTCGCTGCTGACCACGCAGGCGTATACAGGACGCCCCTGGCCTCTTATTGATGGCGTCGGGCAGATTTACGGCATGTATGTCCTGACCGAAACGAATACGACCCGTTCCGAGTTTGATCGCTACGGTAAGGCGAAAAAGATAGAATTTTCACTGACCCTTGAACGCTGTGATGAGGATTTGCGGGAGCGCCTGCAATCCTCATCGTTCAGCGATATGCTGTCCGGCTTCAAAGATAAAGTGACATCATCCCTTAACAGCGCGGCCAGTTCAGTTAAAGGGCTGTTCTGATTTAATGCTGGCCACTCATACCCTCATACCTGGTAATAAGTGGCCAGTCTTAACACTCACCATTTGATTGCACCAGTGTTAACGATTTGTTACTGGACATCAGACACGCTGGATAGCCAGTAGAAACATACCATTAAAATTATTACAATAATTGGTCACATGATTATCTTATGCTGAATAATAGAGATATGAATATTAATGAACTTAAAGATTGTATTCACTATGAAGTAATCGGTAGCGAGCGTCCTTTCTCCTGGCGAAAGGCAATTGTTCGCGCAATAAAACATAGAAGAGTTCGTTATTTATTTTGGTGGCGCATAGCCAAATACCTTTTTGATAAAGGCGGATACTGTCGGAAGATTGCGGGGAAAATAGAACGTTTCATTCTTGATAAATATAATGTAACAGTCCCTTTAACTGTAAATATAGGGAAAGGCTTTGATATTTCTTATCTCAACAGTGTTGTTATCGGTCACAAAGTAACAATCGGTGAAAATTGTTCAATAAAACCAGGGGTAACTATTGGGCTGCGTGGTGATTTTAATGATATGGATATTGTTATAGGACATAATGTGACCATTGGTTGTAATGCCACCATTCTTGGTGGCAAAGTGCGTATAGGAAACAATGTCACAATAGGTGCTCATGCATTGGTATTGCATGATATTCCAGATGATTCAACATTCATCACTAAATTTCAGTCTGAAGTTATCTGCTCGTCCTCCCGCACATAACCCTGATTCATCAGCTCTGGCCATACGATATCCGGAGCTGTACTGGTGTCAATTCTACTCACTAATACTCTGTATTTTCTCCAGGAATCCAGTTGTGAATTTTCCTCGTTTGTTGCTATTTCAAGATTAACTGCATCCTGCAGAATTGCGATGTTATCTGTTGCTTCCTGGATCAACCTTGCCTTTTTCTCTTCCGCTTCCCGTATCCGAAACAGTTTTTCTCCTTCCTCATCCTTCACCCTGGATACGCCGTCCCACTTCTGATACTCCCCTGCTGGCGACAACCAGGTGACATT
>ENA-UOJK01002137-UOJK01002137.1-human-gut-metagenome-genome-assembly--contig:-C116-NODE-2137-length-11273-cov-4.708237_pt1 | contig 11273 bp, 10 predicted proteins | sample MGYA00242348_ERZ723895 | MGnify/ENA metagenome assembly ERZ723895
GCTTCTGTGTGCAAGAAGATTTTTCATTTGTCAGCTTCAGAACAGACATCGGTTACTTATGCGAATACAGGCAATATGATCATTCCGTTGGTGAATAATATACTCGGTTCGGAATATGTGCTGTATACGAGCCCTTACAATTGTACCCAGACAGCTCTTCTCTGGATCCATGCCTATAATCTGATCACCGGGAATAAGAATGTTCAATTGAAGAAGATTTTGCTGAATCCCAATATTATAGCAATGGTAGCAGGCCTGATCTTCTTTTTACTGGGTATCCAGCTTCCGGGACCGCTGCACCATACAGTGACTCAGCTGGGCAGCCTGATCGGACCTTTAAGTATGCTGAATGTAGGGTTTATTATGGCTGAAGAGAATCTGCTGGATGTATTTAAAGGCAGGAAGATATGGCTTGTGACGATTCTGCGTCTGATCATTCTGCCGATGATCATGATCTTTTGCGTGCGCCTGACGGGGATAACATTCAGATTTCCCCAGACGAAAAGTGTATTGCTGATCTCACTGTTGGCAGCAGCAGCACCGACAGCTTCATCTATTGCACAGTTTGCAGAGATTGCGGACAATGATGCTGTTCCGGCAGGAAAGATCAATATACTGTCAACTTTGTGCTGTATCATTACAATGCCGGTGATGATCATGATTTATCAAGTGCTGTGTTAATGTTTTAACCAAAGATAAATAGTCACAAAATTTTGACAATTCAAGGGGTTTTATGCATAGGATACTTGACATAAGTTCAAAAAAAGTATAAAATTTAAGTGTTGTATTCTAATACAATGAAATTAAATAAGGAGGTGCTCCTGTGCCAGTAATAGCTATTATTGTGCTTGTTCTTGGCATTCTCCTCATTTTAGCTGGACTTTATCTGATCAAAAGCAATAAAGATAAAGCTGAGAAGATTGGCAATGCAGAAGAAAAGGCCCGTAACATTATTGATGAGGCTTTGAAAGCTGCAGAGACCAAGAAAAGAGAAGGTTTGTTGGAACTTAAGGAAGAAACTTTAAGAAACAAGAACGAACTGGAGAGAGAGAGTAAGGAACGTCGCTCTGAACTGCAGAAGTTTGAGAAGCGTGTTCTTGCTAAGGAAGAAGCACTTGACAGAAAGGCAGATTCACTTGAGAAGAGGGAGAGCCAGCTGACTTCAAGAGAAGACAAGCTGAACAAACGTCAGGCTGAAGTGGATGCTCTGAGCGAAAAGAGAGTACAGGAACTTGAACGAATCTCAGGTTTGACCTCCGAACAGGCAAAAGATTATCTTCTGAAGACTGTGGAAGATGAAGTGAAACATGAAACAGCAATGTTAGTGAAGGAACTTGAAACCAGGGCAAAGGAAGAGGCAGGAAAGAAAGCCAAAGAGTACGTGGTTACCGCAATCCAGAAATGTGCAGCTGACCATGTTGCTGAGACAACGATTTCCGTTGTTCCGCTTCCGAATGACGAGATGAAGGGACGTATTATCGGTCGTGAAGGCCGTAATATCCGTACACTGGAGACGATGACAGGTGTTGATCTGATTATTGATGATACACCGGAAGCCGTTATTCTTTCCAGTTTTGACCCGATTCGTCGTGAAGTTGCCCGAATTGCCCTTGAGAAATTAATTGTCGATGGACGTATCCATCCGGCCAGAATCGAAGAAATGGTAGAGAAGGCCCAGAAGGAAGTCGAGACAATGATTCGCGAGGAAGGTGAAGCAGCAACACTGGAAGTTGGTGTACATGGCATTCATCCGGAACTTGTACGTCTCCTGGGTAAGATGAAGTTCAGAACAAGCTATGGTCAGAATGCGCTGAAGCATTCTATCGAAGTAGCTCAGTTATCAGGTTTACTGGCAGCTGAGATCGGCGTTGATGTTCGTATGGCGAAACGTGCGGGATTATTGCATGATATTGGCAAGTCTGTTGACCATGAGATGGAAGGATCTCATATCCAGATTGGCGTTGATTTATGTAAGAAGTACAAAGAGTCACCGATTGTTATTAATGCTGTTGAATCACATCATGGTGATGTTGAACCGACATCGTTGATCGCATGTATTGTACAGGCTGCAGATACTATTTCTGCTGCAAGACCTGTTGCAAGACGTGAAACACTTGAAACCTACACAAACAGATTGAATCAATTAGAAGATATTACCAACAGCTTTAAGGGTGTTGAGAAATCTTTTGCAATTCAGGCAGGTAGAGAGATTCGTGTAATGGTAGTTCCAGAGCAGGTAAGTGATGCAGATATGATCTTACTTGCAAGAGATATTGCGAAGCAGATTGAAGCGGAGCTTGAATATCCGGGCCAGATTAAAGTAAATGTAATCAGAGAGTCAAGAGTAATGGAATATGCGAAATAACTTGCATTGAGTGAGTGTATATCCAACAAACGATTTGTTTATAAACTTTGATAGGGAATAATAGAGGCAGAATAGATCAGTGATCAGGATTCTGCCTCTTTTTATGTGATAATCTTATGTATATTTGGGAAAATGTTAGTACTTTGCAGAAAAAGTGAAATGTGATATAGTGGTAGTATATGTTGAAAAGAAGAAAGGGTGTAAATATAATGAGTGAAACATGTAATGAATCAAGCTGCAGTTCATGTTCCGTAGAGGGATGTTCATCAAGAAAAGCAGCAGATATGAAGGAACCAGCCAATCAGTACAGTCATATTAAGCATGTGATCGGCGTTGTTAGCGGTAAAGGTGGTGGCGGCAAGTCACTGGTTACATCAGAACTGGCAGTGAAACTGCACAGACAGGGATATAAAGTCGGTGTTTTGGATGCGGATATTACAGGACCATCTATCCCGAAGGTATTTGGTATTCATGAGAAGGCTGTGGGTAATGATAAAGGTGTGTTTCCTGCACAGACACCGGAAGGCATCAAGATTATTTCTGTCAATCTGATGTTGGATAATGAAGAAGATCCTGTTATTTGGAGAGGTCCTGTTATTGCAGGCGTGGTGAAACAGTTCTGGAATGAAGTTATCTGGGGAGATCTGGATTATCTTCTTGTTGATATGCCTCCAGGCACCGGGGATGTTCCTCTGACAGTTTTCCAGTCTCTGCCGGTGGATGGCGTTATCATTGTTACGTCTCCTCAGGAACTGGTAGAAATGATTGTCAAGAAAGCTTATAATATGGCGAAGATGATGAATGTACCGGTACTTGGTCTTGTTCAGAATATGAGTTACTTGCTTTGCCCAGATTGCGGCAGAATGATTTATATTTATGGTGAAGGCAAGGGAGAACAGACAGCTAAGGAACTTTCTATTCCATCCTATGCAAGTCTTCCAATCGATCCGTCCATTGCAGCTTTATGTGATGCCGGCAAGATTGAGGAATTCGATCATCCTTATCTGGATGCAATGGTGAAATACCTGTCATCTTTAAACTAATTCACACTAAAGGGAGAGAACATGTTTACTATCAGAGAATATGCCATGCCTGAGACACTGGACGAGGCCTATACAATACTGAAATCCAGAAAAGGCAATCAGATCCTTGGCGGATGTGCATGGTTACGATTAGGGAAAAAAAGAATTAATATCGCAGTTGATCTGACAAAATGTGGTCTTGATTACATTAGAGAAGATGACGAACAGATAGAGATCGGGGCCATGACTTCTTATCGCAGTGTGGAAACCTGTGATATTCTGAAGAAATATTTTAACGGTGTGATCGCCGACTCAGTTTCTTCTATTATCGGTACACAGTTTAGAAATACGGTGACAGTGGGCGGTTCTGTCTACGGCCGTTTTGGTTTTTCGGATTTTCTGACACCGCTTTTGGCGTTGGATACATCTGTCGTACTCTACAAGAGAGGAAGCATTTCGCTGGAGACATTTATGACGATGCCTTATGAAAAGGAGATCATTGAGAAGATCGTGATCAAGAAAGACGGACGGAAGTCCTCTTATCAGATGTTTCGCAATTCCAGAGGGGATTTTCCTATTCTGAATCTTGCAGCCAGCAGGACAGAAGCAGGACAGTGGATTGTGACTGTGGGAGCCAGAGGACCGAAAGCCATCAGGGCGGAGAAGACAGCGGCTTTTCTGAGTGACAAATTGTCACAGAATGCATTGAAAGCGGAAGATGTTGAAGCTGTTATTCAAGAAGCAGGAGAAATCCTCGTCAGTGAAGTGACGTTTACAAGTAATATGCGGGCAAGCGCAGAGTACAGACGTATTCTTGGCAAAGTGCTCTTAGGTAAGGCAGTCAGGGAGGTGATGGCATGCTAATTCATATTTTTATCAATGGAGAAAAGAGAAAAGTGCATTGCCAGCCTGATGCCATGCTTTTGGAAGTACTCAGAGATGCTGGCTGCAAGAGTGTCAAATGCGGCTGTGATACGACCAACTGCGGTCTTTGTACCGTATGGCTGGACGGCAAACCGGTGCTGTCCTGTTCTGTTCCGGCAGCCAGAGTGAATGAACGACATGTGACGACACTGGAAGGTATTCAGGATGAAGCGGAAGCTTTCGGTAAGTATTTGGTGGGCGAAGGCGCAGAGCAGTGCGGTTTCTGCAGTCCGGGACTCATTATGAATGTCGTTGCCATGAAGAAAGAACTGGATCATCCGACAGATGATGAGATTAGTCACTATTTGGAGGGCAATCTCTGCAGATGTACCGGATATATGGGACAGATGCGTGCCATCAGACAGTATGTGGATGAGGAGGTAGAAGCATGAGATATGTCAGCCAGCCTGTAAAGAAACTGGATGGTATGCCGATCATCAAAGGCAAGCCTCTTTATACCAATGACCTGGCTCCGAATGAGTGTCTGATAGTTCTGGCCCTCAGGAGCCCTTATGCTTACGCAAGGATCAAATCCATCGATACAAGCAAAGCAATGCTGGTTAAGGGTGTTGAATGTGTTCTGACGTACAAGGATGTCCCACATGTGAGATTTACCAATGCCGGACAGACTTATCCGGAATGCTCGGCTTATGACCGTCTGATCCTGGATGAATATGTCCGTTATGTGGGGGACGAAGTGGCATTAGTGGCTGCCAACAATGAGAAAGCAGCCCAACAGGCACTGAAGATGATCAAGGTTGAATATGAAGTTCTTGAGCCGGTCCTGGATTATAAAAAAGCTGTGGATAATTCAACGATTGTGCATAATTATGATGATTATTTCATGCATATTCCAAGTTTCAATGCGGACAATAAGCGTAATATTGTTGTTGACGGCGTGGAAGAGCACGGGGATGTGGAGAAAGAATTTGCTGAGAGCGAAGTCATCGCAGAGGGCGAATATGAAGTTCAGGCTCAGGAACAGTGTATGATGGAGTCTTTCAGAACTTATACTTATCTGGATCATATGAATCGTCTTGTTGTGGTATCTTCAACGCAGGTGCCTTTCCATGTCAGAAGATCCCTTGCCAGAGCACTTCAGATTCCACAGTCCAGAATCCGTGTTGTGAAGCCGCGAATCGGCGGTGGTTTTGGAGCCAAACAGACCATTGTTTCCGAATATTACCCGGCGATTGTGACTTTGAAGACCGGCAAGGCAGCGAAGATGATCTATTCCAGAAAAGAGACATTTTCCTGTTCCAACAGCCGTCATCAGATGTGCATCAAAGTCCGTGTCGGCGCAGATAAAGAGGGCAATATCCATGTGATTGAGTTGGATACATTGTCTAACCAGGGGGCTTACGGCGAACATGGTACAACGACCATTGGTCTGTCCGGTCATAAAGCAATCCCTCTGTACAATCAGGCGAGAGCCCATCGATTCAAATACCGCGGTGTTTACACGAACATGATGCCTGCGGCTGCATTTAGGGGCTATGGTGCGACACAGGGGCAGTTTGCACTGGAATCCACTGTGAATAAACTGGCACATATGCTGAATATGGATCCATTGCTGCTTCGAGAGAAGAATATGCTGCGTATGGGCGAAATCATGCCGGCTTATTACAATGAACCCCTTAACAGCAGTGCATTGGATCGTTGTATCCAGCGTGGTCGGGACATGATCGGATGGGACGAGAAATATCCATGCAAAGAGATTAGTCCGACAAAAGTCAGAGCTGTCGGTATGTCTATTTCCATGCAGGGTTCGGGTATTTCAAATGTAGATACAGCCGGTGCTGAAATCAAGCTCAATGATGATGGCTTCTATACACTGAAGATTGGTGCAACGGATATGGGAACCGGATGTGATACATCTATGACCCAGATTGCGGCTGAAACGCTGCTGGCTGACATTGATCAGTTTATTGTTGCAGGTGTAGATACAGATATTTCACCTTTTGACCCAGGGTCTTATGCCTCCAGCACAACCTATGTGACAGGTATGGCTGTTTATAATGCAGCCTGTGACCTGAAGAACAAGATTATCACTGCCGGAGCGAAGATGATGTATCCGGAACGTTTTCTTGATGAGACAGACAAGGTGAATCCGAAAAAATTTTACTTTGACGGCAGCAGAGTGATGGAAGTGTCAACGGGCAAGACAATAGCCCTTCATGATATAGCCGTGCATTGTGCCGGCACAAGCGATGGTAATTATTTAAACGGCACAGGTTTTTATTCAAGTCCAGTGTCACCGCCGCCTTTGATGGCTGGTTTTGTTGAGATTGAACTGGACAAAGAAACAGGTAAGTTTGACATTGTAGATTATGTGGGTGTTGTTGACTGCGGTACGATCATCAACAGCAATATTGTCCGCGGACAGACAGAGGGCGGTATCTGTCAGGGTATCGGTCTGGCCATGTATGAGGACGTTCAGTATGATGCCAAAGGTCGTATGATGACAGATTCCTTTATTCAGTATAAGATCCCGAATCGTGTGGATGTGAAGAAGATCCGTGTTGAATTTGAATCCAGTTATGAACCAACAGGACCTTACGGAGCAAAGTCCATCGGTGAAATTGTTATCAATACACCGGGACCGGCCATTGCAGAAGCTGTTTATAATGCCTGCGGTGTACGTGTCACATCATTGCCGATCACACCTGAAAAGGTCAAGATGGGTATGATGAAGAACGAACTGGAGAAACGGAAATAATGAAAGAGTATCGGATTCATGTTGAAGAATTGCTGGATCCGCTGTATAGGCATGGCTGCAGGGTGTTTTCAGTCGTCGGTTCCGGCGGCAAAACAACATTGATCCGTCAGGCGGCCATGCATTATGCCAGATTATATCAAGTGGGAGTTGCTGCTTCAACAAAAATGTGTCTTCCGGATGGGCAGTGGGAATATCAAGGCTGTCCTCCGGCTGTTGTGTCGTCTGACGGGCAGGGAGATGCGAAGAGGCAGGCGGCTCCTATTTGTTTTTATACGGAACATATTCTGCCGTCAGGCAAAATCTGGGATCTGGGCGAGCAGATGTTAGGGCAGGCACTGGAAGAAAGTGATCTGCTTTTGATAGAATCAGACGGATCCAACCGAAAGCCCTTAAAGGGCTGGAGAGAAGATGAACCGGTCATTATTCCGGCAACAGAAGCCACCATTGGTATTTTGCCGATGCATTGTCTGGGAGAGATCCTTGATGTGACAAAGGTGCATCGCATGGAGAAATTTACTGCAATAACAGGGTTAGAACCCGGTGATGTGATGACAGAGAAAGCCTACTTGCAGCTGATTATAGCGGAAAATGGCCTTTTTGGGCATAGTCTTGGCAGCAGATGGCTGGTACTTAATCGAGTAAATGATTCGCAGCTTTATCAGTCTGCAAAGAAGATTGCCGAAGCTGCTGTGACATCAGGTGTCATAGACGGATGGATTGCGGGGTGTTTGGAGAATGAATAATCCGACAGCGGGGATAACGGCTGTAATATTGGCATCCGGTTTTTCAAAAAGAATGGGGTGCAATAAGTTATTGCTGCCTGTGGAAGGCAAAGCGATGATCGCACATGTTTTTGATGCGGTCAGACAGGTGGGATTTGAGCAGACGGTTGTTGTGACGGGATTTGACAGCATTGCACAGCTGGCAGTTGGAAATGGCTTTCAGGCGGTGGATAATGACAGCCCTGAGATAGGACAAAGCCATTCGGTTGTGTTGGGGGTACAGAAAACGTCACAATCGGCAGGATGGATGTTTTTTAATGGCGATATGCCCTGGCTGAAATCGGATACCATTGGAAAATTGCTGGAATATACGGATGCAGCACATATTGTGGTGCCAAGGTATGGCAGCCGTCCGGGGCAGCCGGTTTATTTCCCGGCTGCTTTTAAAGCAGAATTACTGGGTTTGACAGGAGACCATGGCGGACGGACCATCATACGCAATCATCCGGATCGAGTCTGCTATGTGCCCATTGACAATATCAGACAGGGCGTGGATGTTGATACGCCTGAGGGTTATGAGAAGGTAAAAGGGGGAGATTGGGTTGAATAAGACGATTATTATCAGAGGCGGCGGAGACCTGGCAACAGGAACCATCAGCTGTCTGCATCAGTGCGGGTATCAGGTACTGGTTCTTGAAATCGCAAAACCGACGGCTATTCGGAGAAGTGTTGCTTTTTCTGAGGCTATGTATGATGGGGAGACAGAGGTTGAGGGGATCAAAGCCAGAAAAATTACGCAGTTTTCAGAGGCAGAGGCCTGTTGGCAGGATGGGGTTATCCCGATTATCTGTGATGAAAAAGCAGAAGCAGTCAAAGCAGTACCACATTTTGCTTTTGTGGATGCGGCTATTGCTAAGAGAAATCTCGGAACCACCATCGATATGGCGGATTATGTCATTGGACTGGGGCCGGGATTTACTGCCGGCGTGGATGTGGATGTGGTCATTGAGACAAAGAGAGGACATCGTCTCGGACGTATTATCCGGGAGGGTCAGGCCATTGCCAATACAGGTATCCCGGGTATTATTGGCGGTTATGGCAAAGAGCGTGTCATTCATTCCGAGAATGCAGGTGTTTTCCATGGTATTGCCCATATCGGAGATCTGGTGAAAAAGGGCGATCTCATCGCGAAGGTTGATGATGCACCGGTGTATGCGACACTGGATGGTGTACTCAGAGGTATTCTAAGAGATGGCTTACTGGTACCGGAGCATTTTAAGATTGCGGATATTGATCCACGTTTATCAGAAAGAGAGAATTGCTTTACTATTTCAGATAAAGCAAGCGCCATTGCAGGCGGTGTTCTGCGGGCCATTTGTATCTATGAAAACGGGCTTCGCAGCGGAGAAGGGAGAAAATAATTATGAAATGCATACCTGTTCAAGAGGCAGTGGGATCTATTTTGTGTCATGATATTACCCAGATTCTGCCTGGAGAATTTAAGGGACGTCGTTTTAAGAAGGGACATATCATTCAGGAAGAGGATATTCCGGTGCTTTTGTCCCTTGGTAAGGATAATATTTATGTCTGGGAAAATCTGCCGGGGATGGTCCATGAAAATGATGCGGCTACTTTTTTGAAAGATATTACCATGGGAGACGGTCTGACTTTTGGAGAAATCAAGGAAGGCAAGATTACTTTTACAGCAGCCCATGACGGCCTTCTGAAGGTGGATGCAGACCGGTTATTCCAGCTTAATATGCTGGGAGAGATTTCATTTGCCAGTCTTCACAATAATCTGCCAGTGAAAAAGGGTGAAGCTGTTGCCGGAACCCGTGTCATTCCGCTGGTCATTGATCAGAAGAAACTGGATGAGGCCAAAAAACTTCTGGATGGCCATAAGATTATTGAAGTGAAGCCAATGAAGTCTTTTAATATCGGTATTGTGACAACGGGCAGTGAAGTTTATTATCATCGTATTAAAGATAAATTCGGCCCAATCCTCAGAGGCAAAATGGAAGGCTATCATTGTACGGTTGCCGGTCAGACCTTTGTGCCGGATAATAAAGAGATGATTGAACAGGCCATCAAAGACTGGTTGGATAAGGGTGCTGATATGGTCTTCTGTACAGGCGGTATGTCTGTGGATCCTGATGATCTGACACCATCGGCCATTCGCGATACGGGATGTGAAATCATTACTTATGGTACGCCGGTGCTTCCGGGAGCTATGTTCCTTTTGTCCTATTATGCAGACGGCAGACCGGTACTGGGACTTCCAGGATGCGTCATGCATTCCAAAGTAACTGTATTTGATCTGATCTTTCCGAGAATCCTGGCGGGAGAGAAGATCACAATGGCAGATATTGCGGCCTTTGGACATGGCGGTCTGTGCAGCAACTGTGCGGAATGTCATTATCCAAACTGCCATTTTGGTAAATAGGAGGCGAAACGTCCGGGACTTTTGAAGAACATAAAAACAGCCATTCAAAGCATGCACGCTCGCGCTGCCCAACATTGGCAGCGGTACATAAGGCGTCAAAATACGACGCCTAAGTACCGGCCATGTTGTAAGCACATGCTTTTGAATGGCTGTTTTTATGTTCTATCAGAAGAATTATTGACGTTTTGCAGTGAGATTAGCAGGAAAATGGCATGCTCGGATGATGACAGTTCGCAATAGATAATTTGCGAACGAATCTTGAATTCTAATAAAATAACGCCTGAACAAAGACAATTGCTGTTCTATGTTCAGGCGTTTGTACACTATAAGTAAATATAAAACTTTCAGAGAATGTTATAAGTCGGCTTCTGTGAATTCAATGAGTCCGCGTCCGAGTTTGGATACTCTGGCAAGGGAGCGCACTTCGTAGCCGTTGTCTTCAAGACGCTTACGACCGCGCTGGAAAGCCTTCTCGATGAGGATGGCAATTCCTGCGATGCGGGCACCACCCATTTCAACAAGGCGTGTTGCGCCGGTGGCAGCTTCGCCATTGGCCAGGAAGTCATCGATAACAAGAACAACATCATCCGGCTGAATATAATTCTGAGATAATGTCAGTTCATAGCTAGTTCCCTTTGTGAAGGAAGTGATATTGGTCTGGAATACATCGCCTGTCAGTATCTTGGATGTCTGTTTCTTCAGGATTACCATTGGTACACCAAGTTCCATGGCTGTGTAAACAGCCGGTGCAATACCGGAACTCTCAATCGTAAATACTTTGGTAACGCCTTTATCCTTGTAATAAGAAGCAAGTGTCTTACCAATTTCACTCATCAAAACAGGATCAACCTGATGATTGATGAAGCCATCTACTTTAAGAACGGTTTCGCTGAGAGCCTTACCCTCGGATCGTATCTTTTCCTCTAATAGTTTCATTATTTTATACCTCACAACTCTTTTATGACATTATAGCACATAAAATTCGTCAATTAAAGTCAATTTGTCACTAAAAAAAAGATATTTTCGCTCTATTTCATTCACATATTGATCATAAAATTTTATTTCAGTAAGTCTGAAA
>ENA-UOJK01002143-UOJK01002143.1-human-gut-metagenome-genome-assembly--contig:-C116-NODE-2143-length-11263-cov-6.842256_pt1 | contig 11263 bp, 10 predicted proteins | sample MGYA00242348_ERZ723895 | MGnify/ENA metagenome assembly ERZ723895
TATGACTATGTGGTGGTATTTGATCTAAAGTAAGAGTTACTAAGGCTTCTCCTCCCATGTTACCAATGGTATTATAATCCTGATTACTTGGATCATATCCTACTACAAATCTACCCAATAGATTAGGTCTACCAGACATACCATCACAGAATGCCCAACCATCTGGAGGAGTAGTACCTGAAAACATAGCGATTAATCCAGTGGGAACTGAAGAAGCCGAGTTTTTAATCATTTCTATAAGCTCATTCTTCAGATTAGTAAGATATTCTTGTAGATTAGTTATACCATTAGTCTGGTCATCTTTACCTCCGAATCCTTCCAGTACATGTTCTACTCTTTGAATAGAATGGGTCATGATCCCATTGTAGGCTGAGTTAAAGGGTAGTGGTTGAGGGAAACAACCTCCATAAGGGATGATTGCATAGTTTTCTGACTCCTTCGTATTAGCATCAGTACCAGAACCATATACTCCAATCAGTACCATGGTATTCTTACTATTTCTGTAGGGTTCACAAGCACCCTCTACCTGAGAATTAAGATAGGTATAATTTAATTTCTCATGTGAAGCAGGATTATTCTTTACTATATCCCAAGAGATTTTGTCTTCTGCTAAGGGATAGTAAGGATTCTGTGATTGTTTATACAGAGTATATAAGCTTTCATAAGATGAAGACCAATATGCTACGAAAGTAATAGGGTTTTCAATTGGTTCTGATACTTCTTGATGAACAGCGAATAGGAAGATATCCGAATTAGCCCCTTGAGCACCTTGGATATTATCTACTACTATCTCTTCATCATCAGAGATGAATATATAACCATCCCTAGAAATACATCCGAAGTTTATCTGAGGTGATTCTCCATCTTCAGAATTCTTTACCATATATCTAGCAGTAATTCTATCTGCTACATCATTCTTGAATACCTTACCATTTTCTGCTTTAGCTTGAACTGATAGCTTATTACCAGATACCTTAACTGAGCCGAATCCACAGAATGGGCCAAGAGCAACAGGGGCAGCAATTGCTTCTGCTGCCTCCTTAGATTTAATCAAACCCTCATATTTAAAGTACGTTTTCATTGTTACTATTGTTTTTAGATTGTTTATAATTCCTAGATTGTTCTGACATATCCTTGAAAGCTTCAGATAAGTTATTGAACTTCAAGGTTACTATAGACCAAAGTATCTTCCAGATACTGTATCTCTTTTCTACTCCGTGTAATGTACATATATGACCATAAATAGAATCCACTTCGAATCCATAACATACTACCAATACGGTTATAGATACTACTAGGGGATCTAACCCATAGGGTTCTCCAATAGCCTTACCAAGAACTGCTCCCATTAATAAGTAACATATATAATCTATTATCTTATTAAAAGTTCTTCTTCCAGCTCTGGATTTTCTAATGGGTATGCCCTTTAACTTACTAGCATTCATTCCAAACCAGAAGTCGGCAATTATCGATATGAATGCTAATAGGATCATCCATCGAAGGTCATATAACAATTGAAGACACTCTGTAGCAAAAGCTACCGTAAATCCTTTAGATACTATAGATGTAGTGGATGTTTCAGTATACATGTCGTAATATTGATTTATTCCTGAGGTTTCGGGGTTATTCTCCATGCTGTATTTTCGGGTATATCTATTTCGAAAGTTTTACTGCTAATATCATCAGAGTTCCAAACCAATTCATTTGGTTGTACATCAAAAGCTAAAGTAACTTCAAATGTACACCTTACATCGGTTTTGTTAACAGCTTCAAATATATAAGTACCAAGATTAGAAGTTCTAAATTCATAAGGTACTGGATGTGAATCGGCTTGACCCACTAATCTTACATCAGTTATAAAATCCTTATGATTAGAAGAACATACCACAGTGGTATATACTTCTCCTTCTCCTTGCCCACTTAGAGTAGCTCTTTCAGGACTACAACTTATCTTAACTTCAAGATTATAGTCTTTGATTACTAATGTAGCCTTCTTGTCTTTATTACCCTTACCAACAAAGGTATAGGTACCCGCTTTATCTAAAGTAATAACTTCTTCGAATTTATACTCTGCTCCGGTTTCCATAAGTAATACTGAATCATATCCCTCTATTTCGAAAGGCATTACTCGGATAGTAACCGACTTACCTTCAGCAAGTTGATATGATACATTTACCTTCTGGTTATTTGGAGTATTAGCCCAATCCTTTGGAGATATCCAATTAGGATCTGAGGGATTTACTGCTTCGATATAAATATAGGGATCTTCTGGTTTGGTATAACTATATACTGACCAAGTAGTATAAACTGAAGGATCTCCCTTACATACAGCTTTATAACTTCCCGGTTTATTGCATGAATAAGTAGCACTAGCTTTACCATTACCAGATTTATTCAAGGTAATATCGGTTAACTTAGTATTATCACAATAAATACTAACTCCATAATCTATAAGATTATCGGGATCATCAGAGGGAGTTACTGATAAGTAAAGTTCTTGATTTACAGATCCACTTCCCATCTCTAAAGATAAAGTTTGATATTTTTTAGATAAATGATAAATGAATTTAGAGATACTGGTATATACGGTAAATATTCCTATACCATCAAAGTTCTCTAAATTATCCTTAGTACAAGCAAACTTATAAACTCCAGTACCAAATGTTTGGAAAGTATCCCCAGATTTATACCTAGTATCATCTTTACCAATCAAGTAACATTCCAAACCTTCCTCATCATAATCATCTTCTATAGTTAGTATGGTTTTAGCTAAACTAGTTACATTACTTGATAGCTTGAATTCTTCTGGAGTACATTTAACCTTGTATTTATTAGGTTCTCTAGTAACAACCAGTGAAACTCTTTTTACTGGGTATTCTACAATCTGGAATTCATAAGTACCTGGCTCTTTAAATTTATAAGTTGAACCAGAAGGCTTAACTTCAGTTTCCCCAACCAATTGTATATTAACTGGAGTCTGTTTACCTTCTTGATAAAGAGTAGCTGTAACTGTAGCCGATACCTCCTTATTAGTTGGTGTAATATGCAGTGTAGTTGGATTAACCGATATATTATAGGATTTGACTACTTCCTTTAATTTTACATGAACTTGGGTAACTTTAGTCGGGTCTCCCACACTTCTAAAATAATAAGTCTGATTACCTATAGTGGCATTAAAAATAGTGCCATTTTCATATTTCTTGTAACCCCAAGTATTACCATCTCCAGATACCTGATACCTTAAGTCGGCATTTTGATAATTACTAGAGACTGTAACCTTAATAGGTACAGAGGTTATATACCCAGGCTGAATAGTGTTTATATTTGGGTCTACAAAATCGGCTGTTATCAGATAATTATCATTTATATTAAAACCATAATCAATAGTAGCTCCTACATGATAAGGCTTAAATCTATCGATTATATTTTCTATAGCTTTTCTGAACTCTATAAATTCTCCCGAGTTATTTGAATAGCCATGTCCAGTTATATGGAAGGTTACATTGATACATTGACTACAACCGTAAATGTTATCAAAGTTAGATTTATCATAATACTGATCTTGGTCAAAGTAAGGATGTGTTTTTAACCAACCATCATAACCTGATTTAGCTGGGTCATCTATTGTACAGTTTAACCCATACATTCGGAATAATATCTCAAAGAACTGAGAAGTACCTCGTATCTTTATCAGAGATATAGAATACTTGAGTAAATCTCTTATCTGTTTAGTAGTTAAAGCTAAAGCCCCTTTCTTAGGTAAAACCCATTTAGACTTAAGGCTATTTAATTCAGCTTCACTTAACAGACCATTATAATAAGTTTTAAAAGCCCCTTCATCAATATTATTCCACCTTGCAAAAGGTAATTGCCCAAAGCTTTCCCAAAGGTAATTCAAATAAATCTCTGGGCAGGTATCAAAGTCAGTTATTCCTAGTAAACTCTCAATATCTGCGGATATATTATCTTGAAAATAACTTCCACAAATTTCTAGGAACCTTTCTAAGATACCCTTTCCATCTACCTTATAAGTGTCTTGGTCTTTATATTCAAAAGGTAGGAAATCTATAAGTTTCTTAAGGTCTATCATATTAAACAGTTTCGTGAACAGTTAAAGTTAATTGAGAAGATTTCTGGAATACAGGTAAGTTATATCCAGGATCTTCATAATCCATATTAGGTTCTGAGATAGTAATAGAATAACGATATCCCTGTTGATAGCCATTTGCTTGTATGTCCAAAGAGAAAGTGATACCATTATTTTTATCAGTGATGTTTATAGTACTACCTACAGAGCCAGTAGTTTGGAATCCTCCACTTGAAGCTTTTACAGTGTATGAATTGCTTCCAGTAAAGTTTATAAAATAGGTCATGGACCCATTAGCTTTCTCTAATTTAAACTGACCAAGAAGTAATTCCTTGTTACCATATATGGTAACAGGCCAAGGTTTAATATAGAACTTCTTGATATGTAAGTAATCTACCGTAGATAGGTTATCAATCAAAGCATAAATATCTGAGATTCTTACTTTGCCCCCAATCTCGGAGTTCTCAATAGAATAAGCATTGTATAAGGCATTCAGAACTTGAGCTTGGATTTCGTTGGTCTTATAAGATTTCTTACCGGTTACTTCTATCTCTAAGGTTATATCTACTAATCCTGCAGATTTAACTTGAAGCCAAGTAGTTAAGGGGGCTCTCTGTGATAGTTGGGTATAAACCTTGTTTATCATAGCAGAATCAGCTACTCCACCATTATCAGCACTGATATATACTGTAAGCTTTCTTCCACATTCATAATCTACGGCAGCTTTATTTACTCCATCTATTAGCATAGCTAAATCTACGAAGTCCTGTTTGCTTATAGCTACTCCAAGAGTTTTAACACTCAAGGGTATATGTTCTTTTAACATGCCAAAGTTCTCATAACTAGAACCTCCTCCTGCAGCATATTGATTACTAGTGGTAGCCTCAGATATAGAAGCTTTTACTATGGCTGGAGTTTGTACAATAGAACCAGCTGGTACATTACCTTGAATACCCGTGGTGATATAGAAGCTTGCTGATGTTACCTTTTGACCTGCAGAAGGTATAGAACCAAAGGTACCATCTCCAAATACTATTACGGCAACTTGGCTAGCATTGACAGTTACCATAAAATGTTTATCTGAAGGTTTAGAATAAGCAAAGGTATCTACTAAAGTCCAAGTAGTTCCATCAATAGATAATTGCATTGTACCATGCTCATAGTATTTACCATCGGGTAATTTACCTATTGTGATTTCGGGTCTACCTTCGGAAGGTATTACTAATCCTGACAACCCAGACTGATTATATTTCTCATGTTGAATCAGGGGTATTTTACAAGTAGTAACATTAGCATACCAAGTTACATCTCTAGCAGAAAGCCAGGAGTTACCGTTAACATCTGTAAAGAGGGTTTCTTTTGGGATAGTTAACCTAGAAGCAATATTACTACCTGTAAGATCACGAGTTAGGATTACATCTACTGAAGCAGCTACTGCTCCTCTTGGGTGATAGTCCACCAATAAGCCATGCTTTACTACACTATCATAACGCCGAGCCGTAGATAAGAAAGATTCCCTACCCACGTTATCAATGTAATAATGAAGTACTTCAGCAATAGCTGCAAACAAAGACAGGATAATTATCAGAATATTACCCTCGGAATAATCCGTGATAAGAGTCTGACCATTCTTATCCTTGATAGTAGTAAGAGATTCAATCAACTTAGCTTTAATCTGTTGAAAGGATCTCTGATAAGGGTTTAGCCATTTATTCGTTATCATATTAGTAAGGTTTTAAAATATTTTCAGACCTATCATAACTAATACCCAATACCTGTTGGCTACCAGTTTGATTAATTACATAATTCATTTCGATGAAAAGCTTGGTACCCTCTAACCTCATATTCAGGCTTTTAAAAGTAATCCTAGTTTCATAGGTAGAGATAGCTTTCTTTAAGAAGTCTTTTACCAAGAAAGCTAAAGCCTGGGTATTGGGTTCTTCTATACATTCCCATAGCCTAGTACCAAAATCTTCTTGCCTGAATCTTTGACCTATATCATACCAAAGGAGAGCAGATAGGTTATTATGAACAAGTTCAATATCTCCATTTACTGGATACCAACCTTTCTCTCCCTTTTCATTCTCAGTAATCCGTATTGGAAACAAAGGACCAATACCGATAATATTAGTGTATAAGTTATTTGCCATTAGTGTACAAATTTAGAATCCTCATAATCTGTTTTATTAAAAGTAGAAAATGGTTTCGTGACTGGAGTAATAACAGGTCCACTAACTGCAGGTCCCGATTGAATACCAGAGTGGGTATGAGAATTATATTGAGCTTTTAATGATTCTATCTCTGAAACTAATTGGTTTAGTTTCTGGGTTAATTCATTGATATTGATTATACCATCATTATTACCTTGGTTCACTATAACCTTTGAGGCATTCACATAGGCTTGAGCTTTAGAATTTATACTTACTGGGCCTTCGGCGTAAATAGTAGCAGACCCATATAAGTACATCTTGAGTGATCCATCTTTATCATTTAACCAGATTCTATTCCCATTAGGTGTAACTATACCCATAGTATCAGGATCATCCAGGATATCGGGTATTTGGTTTTGAGCCCAACCGTGATATTCCCATAGAGGTTTACTAGGATCTCCATATTCAAAGGTAATATATACTATATCACCATTCTTAGGAGCCATCATTTTAAAACCAGACCCAGTAGATCCATGTTGACCCTTTGAATAAGCCCAGAGTACTATTCCTCCCATTACTTCAGGTATAGCCACTTTTATACGATTCATATGATCTGGGTCTGTGTTATTAACTACCATGGCCCTGTACACTGAATAGTATCTTCCCAAGGATTCTAATCCTTGTTCAGTTATTGTTTTTGCTGATTCATAAGCCATATCATTCGGTTTTAGAAAAGTCTTGGTTCATCTGTTTAATAATGTAATCTATATTGAAATTATACTTTCGATATACATCTTTGGTAGCTTCTACCTTTTTACGTTTAACATTAGTAATGGTAACTACGTCTTCTCCATCTTTACCTGTAGATTGGTATACAGTTCTTTCTACTTCTATGATGCCATCATTACCTTTGGTAGGAGTATTAGCATTCTGTTCCCTATAGATAACCATATCTTGAACAAACTTTCTTTGTTCTTCGGTATTACCATCCAAGGCTTTGAAGGCTTCATATTCTGCCTTAGTAGCATTTATGGTAAAATCAGAAGAATGAGCATCTCCAGCTTTATTTTTACCTACATCAGTAGTTCCTTGACTTCTGGCATTATTAGATACCACATCTTGGGTATTAATATTACCAGCAGCAACTTGAAAGCCAGCTGTTCCATTATTCCTAACTAATTCTAAGTCAGTAATATATCCTGTACCAGCATCCATTCTATGAGTACATTTCTTTATATACCAATACCCTGACCACCTTTTACCAACGTTCAAAAGCTGAAGTACCATTGAGGTTTTTAATGAAGGTCTTCCTACTACTTGCATTTGACAGATTAGTTTTTTCTCGGTTATCTTTAAACCTCCATTAGCATTTATCCTCATTGCTCTTTCTCTATTGCCTACTCCTCCAGTTCTATCATATAAGTTAGTAAGGGTTTTCCAAGCGGGTACTTTCAAAAGCTGTTTTACCTTTTTGAATACCTTTACTCGGCTTCGATAATACCCGTGATTATCTCCAGGGCCTCTACCAGCTTGAACCGGATTATAAGTTTGAGGGTAATAGGATTCTTCATGAAGAGTTAAAGGGTAGACAATGATATTAGGGTCTTCTTGCATTTTAGCTAGCCCCTCCTGAGTTTTCCTTTTCTCGGCATTTAGTTCAGTCATACTATTCACACGACTAGAAGACTTTAATTCCCCAGAAGAATATGAACGAGGATCTTCCCAAACTTCAGTCCATACCTCAGTGTATTTATTTTTGAATACGAAATTTAAACCCTGGTATACTTGTTTCATTGCAGAAGTAAGGTCCATTCCTCCCGCTACTAGTGCATCAATAGAAGATTTTATATTAGTTAGTTCTCCTTTAGTATAAGCTTCCTCTAGCATTTGAGAAGTAGCATCCCTTAATTCTGTATCGGACATAGACTCTAATCCACCACCTGCATCTAAATAACCAGTACCCTTAGCATCATATTCTTTCTTAGCAGATTCAGTCTTTAGTCTTTGAGCTTGTTTTTTAGAAGCCAATTCTTCATCTAAGGATTTCAATCTATCTTCTTTCCATTTCTCTACCTTACTATCAACATGGGGTTTTAAAACTTCGGGGGATCTATGAAATAATCCTGGGCTTTGTACATCTACTGTAGATAGAGCATCCAACTGTAGTGGGTCATGTAAAATCTCATTCTGTTGATCATCAATGTAACTTACCTGGATTTGCATTTGCTTATCCTCAGGTTTTATAGTATTACCCACTTGCATCATTTTCTGCTTAGTAGACCTCTGAGTAGTAAAAGATACTCTTAATACTTCTCCGTTTTCAGCTTGGAATATGTAGGTATGATGAGGAGGTTGTTGAAACTTACGGTTATGTATGTAAATTACCCCATCTCTACTATCTACATACCAAGGCCCATTACTATAGGCAGCCATTTTAGCTTCTAGTTGAACTAGAACATTATTACCTATTGTACCTAAATTAGAATTAAGTACTTCAGCTAAATCGTCTGGCATACCAACTTGACCTATACCACTAAATTGATTAGCGTATAGAATGGTACCCTGTACTTCAGGAGTAACTTCTGTGGGTACCTGTATAGCTTGATAAGCTTGATTACTTATTATATTTGCCATTACTCAAACCTTTCTATTATTACTCCAACATTTAATCCGCATCCTGAATCCAAGAATTTAACCATACTATCATCGGTATCCTCAGTAGGTTTATGAGGTGGCATAAACCTAAGATGATTCGTGCCATCAATACATTTGATAGTTATATGGGTACCTGTAGAATCAAAGATACAATCGAAATCTCTTACTTTGATATTTATAGCTGGGCTTGATACAAATGTACCATCACTAAAAATATATCCCCACTGTAAAAAGATATCTCTATTTTCCTGTAAAGCTTCTACATCTACAGTATCTGGATTACCCGTATCAATAGTTATTGTAGCTAAGTTTTCTTTTTCTTCATCATATACATATGACCAGCTACTTATATACGCTCCTAAAGGTATACCAGTAAGAGGGTTCATAACTGGTATACCTTGATTATCAAAAATGGCTAGGTAAGGAGTACCTGTGCCTTTATATAATATGGGATTATTTGCTTTAACTTCCATAAGCCGGTATCATTAATACCATTCCACCTTTTAATTCAGTGAACGGATTTATTATATTATTATACTCAGCAATAATATACCATTTACCAGAATCTCCATAATACCTATAAGCGATATTCTGTAGAGTTTCACCCTCTTTCAGGGTATGCTGAAAGTCATTGGGAGAAGAGGGTATAAGTAATGGGTAGGATTCTAAAGAATAATCTCCATCTCCATAATTCAGAGTAAATCCATTATCGTATGGACTTGCTCCAACTAAATAAGAAGTTATATCCATGGTTACTTGATTTTATCGGTTGTAAAAATACCCACAGTCTTTTCTGCAGCTTTACTTTTAACAATATCCTCATAAGATAAACTATATGAACTTACTCGTTTGAATATTAATTCTTGAGTAGCAGTAGCAGGATACAGGTTTAAGTCTTCTCTTATATCTACTGAGCCTTTCATACGTTGTCTAGAAGCATTTCTAAAATTAGAAAGAGAATATGTAGCAGAAGTAAGTATATAATAATGACCTTCAAAAGTATCAGAATTTCCCCACTGAATCTGTAAGATTGGGGGAGCTACTTGATAAGCATTAGATTTACTCCAGGATTCTAATAACCTACATTTAGTTAATACTTCAGCAGGATTATCCGGATCATCACAGTACCAAGATACATTGAATTGTACAATATCTTCTGAACCAGTATAATGATACATAGGAGTATTTCTACCCATAGACTTAATGGTAGCCCAAGTGGTTTCTCCTCTAAAATCAAAGCTCAGAGGTCTATTCTGTAAAACAATATATTGGTATGGGCTAACATTAGTATTATATATGATTACCTGATTCAGTTTTCTTATATCTTGGCTTACTCCATAAAGTTTATTGTTTTCTACTACAGTCCTACCTTGAGCAGGATCATCTTTGTCAATCTTAAGATTTCCATGCTGAAGTTGTAATCTCCTAATGCTTTGAAGAGAACTGTTAAGTACTGGGTTCTTAGAAGATCTTTCTCTTTCTCCCAAAGCTCCATTAGGATTAAACAATTTACCTCTAGGAGCAGTATCCTTAGGTAAACCCGAAGTTAATCGGTTAAGGTGTATCTTAGCTCTCCATAATTTATTTATGGGATCGGTAAGTACTCCAGCAGTATCTTGGGTAAGGTTATTATATTTCTTAACAACCTTACCTGCTAGTTTTCCTAATATTCTTGCCATAATTTAAGGTATTAATCCAATTTGAGTAGCATAATTAACTCCTAAAGTTTCACCTGGAGCTACAGAACCAACTGGTGCTCCATCAATAGTAATGTTAACAGTACCATTAGGTTTATCATTCAGTAAAGCTGCCCTGATAGCTCTTGCCATTTTCTCGGTTAAATATTCATCACTAGTTAGAGTTTCCTTTGATAGATTAGAATCAGTGTTCTTGTTTAAGGAATCTATTAACCTGGGTAAATAATCTGCTACAAGAGGTAATGCTATACCAATGGCCATTCCCCAAGGGCCTCCCAAGAATCCAGCCAATCTACCGAATAAACCTTTCATACCTAACCTAGCTACTGCAGGTCCGGCAGTAGGAGTAGGCGGTTTAGTAGTACCTCCCCCAAGTCCTCCCAATGTTGGCCCGGGTATTCCAAACTTCCTAATACGTTTACCATCAGGCCCATACCAACCTCCTCTGGGTCCAGCAGTCCAACCGAAAGCCATTGCCTTTTGAAGGTAATATTGTTCCCTCATAATCTGAGTGATATGTATTAATCGGGTCTCCAATACTGCAGCTGCAGCTGCAGACTTACTAACTCCACTTGCTGTAGCCTGAGATTGGGTATTGGTTTGTTGCATGTAAGTAGAAAGCATTCTGCCAGTAGCAGCTAGGTACCTATAGCCATTTACTACTTAAGCCGTAA
>ENA-UOJK01002163-UOJK01002163.1-human-gut-metagenome-genome-assembly--contig:-C116-NODE-2163-length-11200-cov-6.648542_pt1 | contig 11200 bp, 8 predicted proteins | sample MGYA00242348_ERZ723895 | MGnify/ENA metagenome assembly ERZ723895
CCTAATTCTTTAAATGTTATTGTATTCATGCAGGAGGAAAATAAGATGAATTTAATCATACTAGGGATTGGGCTATGTGCCCTGCTCATGCTTATTTACTATATTGTTTTATTGATGAGGGGTGATAACAATGATTGAGATGTTAATGCAATATCTGCCATATTTACTTATTTTGCTAGTATTAGCTGTGCCATTAGGCGGATACATCAGCCGTGTTATGGATGGCGAACATGTATTTCTTTCAAGACTCCTAAAGCCATGCGAGAAATTAATTTATAAGCTTTTAAGAATTGATGAAACACAGACAATGGATTGGAAACAATACTTGATCAGTGTCATTCTCTTCTCTCTATTTGGTTTTGTATTATTGTTTCTATTACTGATGCTTCAGGGTGTATTGCTTGGCAATCCAGAAGGATTTTCAGGTTTGCCGTGGGACCTGTCGTTTAATACGGCGGCCAGCTTTGTAACCAACACAAACTGGCAGGCATACAGCGGTGAGTCACAGTTGAGTTATCTGTCACAGGCATTGGGACTGACCGTTCAAAACTTTGTGTCAGCCGGTACTGGACTTGCGGTACTATATGCGCTGATTCGTGGTTTCTTAAAGACGAACGCGAATTCGTTAGGTAATTTCTGGATTGATCTGACACGGAGTATCCTCTATATTTTAATGCCGCTGAGTCTTGTGCTTTCGTTACTGCTAGTATCACAGGGAGTAATTCAAAACTTAAAGCCGGGGGCGGCTGTATCGTTGGTTGAACCTGTTGCTGTCAGCGAAGATGGAACGATTCTGACGGATATTGAAATTGTAAACGGTGAGGTATTTGTTAAGGGTCAGAAAGTTGATGCTCAAATAGTTACTGAGCAATTTGTTCCAATGGGTCCGGCAGCTAGTCAGATTGCAATTAAACAGCTAGGTACAAATGGCGGCGGTTATATGGGAACTAATTCTGCGCATCCCCTTGAAAACCCAACTTATTTAAGCAATTTAGCTGAGGTAATTGCTATCTTGCTGATTCCCGCGGCACTGTGCTTCTCCTTTGGTCAAAGCATTAAGGATAAGCGGCAGGGACGTGCGATATTTATTGCTATGCTGAGTATGCTGTTAGTGGCATGGGCTGTTATTGCTGTAAATGAACAAGCTGCTACACCGCAGCTTGCACAGAACGGTATTGTGGATATCAGCAGCATTAATCAGGCAGGCGGTAATATGGAAGGTAAAGAATCGCGGTTTGGTATTGTTGGTTCATCAACGTGGGCAGCTTTCACAACGGCGGCTTCTAATGGTTCTGTCAACTCGATGCATGACAGCTATACGCCTTTGGGCGGTATGATGACGATGCTTCAGATGCAGCTGGGCGAAGTTATATTCGGCGGTGTCGGCTGTGGGTTGTACGGCATGCTGGCATTTGCAATTCTGGCCGTGTTTATCGCAGGTTTAATGGTTGGCCGTACACCTGAATATCTGGGAAAGAAGATAGAACCCTACGAAATGAAATGGGCGGTGCTGGCTTGTCTGGCAACACCGATTAGTATTCTGGTTGGCAGCGGCATCGCAGCTGGTTTACCTTCAATCATGGATAGTTTAACAAACGGCGGTGCTCATGGCTTCTCTGAATTGCTGTATGCATATTCTTCAGCCGGCGGCAATAACGGTTCAGCCTTTGCTGGCTTTGCGGCCAATACCGTATTCCTTAATGTTTCTTTAGGATTAGTCATGCTGTTCGCAAGATTTTTACCAATCATCAGTATTTTGGCTATTGCCGGCAGTCTGGCTAAGAAAAAGAAGATTGCGGTTACGGCTGGTACATTATCAACATGCAGCCCGCTGTTTGTATTCTTGCTGGTCTTTGTCGTATTGCTGGTTGGCGCGTTAAGCTTCTTCCCAGCGCTGGCTTTGGGACCTATCGCTGAGTATTTTCAGATGATTGTTTAGGAGGGATGAATATGAGTCATAAACAAACAGTTTTTGCGGATCGCAAAATGGTACTGCGTGCCATAAAGGATTCTTTTATAAAATTAGATCCCAGAATTCAAGTCAAAAATCCAGTCATGCTTTTAGTCTATGTATCAGCAATTTTGACTACGCTTCTTTCCATTTTAGCAATCTTTGATATAAAAGATAGTTCAGGTGGTTATACATTAGCAATCGCTATTATTCTCTGGTTCACCGTATTGTTTGCCAACTTTGCGGAAGCAATTGCTCAGGGAAGGGGGAAGGCACAGGCAGATGCGCTTCGGGCAGCTAAAAAAGATGTGATTGCTCATAAGATCCCTTCGTTAGATCAGCGTGATATGATTTGTGATGTCGCGTCAACAGCATTGAAAAAGAAAGATTTATACATCGTCAAGGCAGGCGAACAGGTTCCTGCTGACGGTGAAGTTATAGAGGGTGCAGCTTCTGTTGATGAATCAGCTATTACTGGTGAATCAGCACCAGTAATTAGAGAAGCCGGCGGTGACCGCAGTGCTGTTACCGGCGGAACTACTGTAATATCAGATTGGCTGATCGTAGAAGTAAGGAATGAGGCCGGTGAAAGCTTTCTTGATAAGATGATTGCAATGGTAGAGGGAGCGTCACGTAAAAAAACACCGAATGAAATTGCTTTGCAGATCTTTTTAATCGCGCTTTCAATCATCTTCATTTTAGTTACTCTGTCTTTGTATATGTATGCCAATTTCTCGGCGAAACTGGCAGGTATTGTTAACCCGACATCCGTAACGACATTGGTGGCACTGCTTGTCTGCTTAGCGCCAACAACGATAGGTGCCCTGCTTTCTGCCATCGGTATTGCCGGTATGAGCAGGCTGAATCAGGCTAATGTATTGGCAATGAGCGGCCGTGCTATTGAAGCGGCAGGCGATGTCGATATTCTGATGCTGGATAAAACCGGAACGATAACATTTGGCAATCGCCAGGCAAGTGAATTCATCCCTTTGCAGGGTGTATCCGCTGATGATTTAGCTGATGCGGCACAGCTTTCCTCACTGGCTGATGAAACGCCGGAGGGAAGAAGCATCGTGGTTCTTGCTAAGGAACAATTTAATCTGCGCGGTCGCAGTCTCAGCGATCAAGGCATGACCTTTATTCCGTTTACCGCTAAAACAAGAATGAGCGGTGTAGATATTAAAGGCGAAGAAATTCGCAAGGGGGCGGCTGAAACCATTAAGGCATATGTTCAAGAAAATGGTTGCATCTATCCAAAGGAATGTGATGAGATTGTAACCCGCATAGCGAATATGGGCGGTACACCGCTGGTTGTTTCTAAAAATTATCAAGTCTTAGGTGTCATTTATTTAAAGGATATCATCAAGCATGGTGTTTCGGAAAAGTTTGCTGATTTGCGGAAAATGGGTATAAAAACGATTATGATTACCGGTGATAATCCTTTAACTGCCGCTGCGATTGCGGCTGAAGCAGGCGTTGATGATTTTCTTGCTGAAGCAACACCGGAAGGTAAACTTGCTATGATTCGTGATTTTCAGCGTCAGGGACATCTGGTTGCAATGACTGGAGATGGTACCAATGACGCGCCGGCTCTGGCACAGGCTGATGTTGCAGTGGCTATGAATTCCGGCACACAGGCGGCTAAAGAAGCTGGCAACATGGTTGATTTAGACTCTTCACCGACAAAATTGATTGATATAGTGCGAATCGGCAAGCAGCTGCTGATGACCCGCGGCAGTCTGACAACTTTCAGCATCGCTAATGATGTCGCTAAATACTTTGCGATTATTCCGGCAATGTTTCTTACCATCTATCCAGAACTTTCGGCATTAAATATCATGCATCTGCATAATTCACAAAGTGCTGTCTTATCAGCAATTATCTATAACGCGCTGATTATTGTGGCATTAATTCCCCTGGCATTAAAGGGGGTACGTTACCGTGAGGTCTCAGCTGGCAGTCTGTTAAGCAGGAATCTGTTGATTTATGGTCTTGGCGGCATTATTACACCGTTTATTTTCGTTAAACTGATTGATATGCTTCTGGTATTTTTCCATCTTGTTTAGAAAGGGGTAAGCTTATGATACAAACAATTAAAGCCCAGCTAGGTAAAGCGGCTGGCTTAGTATTAATCTTTACATTGATCTGCGGTGTGATTTATACACTGGCAGTCACAGGAATTTCACAGCTTTTGTTTCCCATTCAGGCCAATGGCAGCATGATTGAGGTTGACGGCAAAGTATACGGCAGTGAACTGCTTGGCCAGCAATATACGGATGAAGCACATATGTGGGGAAGAATCATGAATATTGAAGCAGCGACCTTCACAAACGATGAAGGAGAAATGATGATGTATGCATGGGCAGGTAATATCAGTCCAGCCAGCGATGAATATGAGGTATTAATTGCTCAGCGAGTTGAAGCGATTCAGGCCGCGCATCCGCAAATGAAAGATCAGCCGATTCCGGTTGATTTAGTTACCATGTCTGGAAGCGGCTTAGATCCGCATATTTCAGTGGCAGCCGCTCAATATCAAGCCGCCCGCTTAGCTGAAAATAATAATATGACACTGACGGAAATTGACGCCATCATTGAGGCATGCACCGAAGATAAATTCTTAGGCTTCTTTGGCGAAGGATGCGTGAACGTATTGAAAGTAAATTTAATGCTGGATGGAATATTGGAGTAAATTATGCACAAGAAAAACATCGCCCTAGAATTTGAAATAGACTTGCCTGCCTATGATTGTACTGATGGCGCACAGGAGGAATTGATAGCCCTGTTACTGACAATATCATCAGAATTATCGATGAATCCGACAATTTACACAAATGAGAATAATCTTTGGATTTATTATGGTCATTCATATTTCCAATGTGAGATTTTACTGAATGATTTACTCTATTCGATAGCTTATATTTCACATAAATATCCCATTTCTATCTATGGCTGTGCTAATGGTATCGAAACAGCTCAAATCATACTAGAAGTGGGAAATGATAAAGTAAAGGTCCAAAAGCTGAATGTTTCCGGACAGGATTTCAGTGAACTATATGATTTATGTCTGCGGATCAGCTGTCCAGATCAGGAGCAGTTAAAAATGCTGAGTGATATCCTGCAGGGCATTGATTATCGTCATGATTTCCTGCTCATCAAAAGGAATGCGTTTACCAATCAAAGCTTTACACATTACCCTGACTTAGATAAGAATACGTATTTTCGCTATCTGCCGCTTAGACCCATTGATGAATTAGATCTGGATCGTTTCAGTTATACGCTGAAGCAGCAGGTCGATTTATGGCTGCTGCTGTTAATAGATGGGGTAAGTGCTGTGGAGTTTAGTGTCTTGATGAATAAGCTTGAAATGGGTTATCTTAATTCTTTCTTCACATGGGAGCTATCACTTCGTTTTGCCCTTCAGCAAGCCAATGTAAAAATAACTTATGATGATAATGGCTTTATCATGCAGGATAGAAATGGTAAACGAATACTGTATGACTATGTTCATGGGTCACCGGCTCAACAGCTGCTGCTGAAAATTATCTTTCCAGCCCCGCCGCTTCATCGCTGATCTTTATACAATCTTAATACCGGCGGCTTTATTCCTTATGATTTATTAATTTCACTTATGATATAATATGAAGCATATAGAGGTGAGCTGATGATCAGAAAAGAAACGCCAGATGAGCTGTTAGAACGTCTTAAATATGAAGAATCGATCAACAGCCGCGGCCGGTTGAAAATCTTTTTTGGCTATGCGGCGGGGGTTGGCAAAACTTATGCGATGCTGTCAGCGGCTCATGATCTGAAAAAACAGGGTATTGATGTCGTGATTGGTTATATTGAACCGCATACCCGTGAAAAGACCATGGCATTGTGTGAAGGTTTGGAAAAGATAGCGACTAAAACAGTTAATTATCATAATATAAAATTAAACGAATTTGATCTTGATCAGGCTTTAGTACGTCATCCGCAGGTTTTGCTGGTTGATGAATTGGCACATACCAATGCCCATGGCAGCCGTCATGAAAAACGTTATCAGGATATTGAAGAATTGCTGAAGGCGGGAATTAATGTATTCACCACCGTTAATGTTCAGCATCTTGAAAGCTTAAATGATATTATCGCTTCGATTACCGGTGTTGTTGTTCATGAGCGGATTCCTGATCGGATTTTTGATCAGGCGGATCAGGTAGAGCTTGTGGATATTGAGCCGGAGGAACTGACTCGCCGTCTTAATGAGGGATTGATTTACCGCAAGCAGCAGGCAGATCAGGCTATTACAGGCTTTTTTAATTCAGCCAATCTGACTTCTCTGCGTGAAATTGCTTTGCGCAGAGCGGCGGATCGAGTAAATAAGCTGGCAGAACAGGTAAATCATGCAGGTATAGGATATGCTGATGAGCATATCCTTGTGTGTTTATCTCCTTCACCATCAAATCCAAAGATCATCCGCACAGGCTCGCGCATGGCATCAGCATTTAAAGGAAAGCTGACGGCTTTATTTGTGGAAACCTCGGCATTTCCATCGATGACGAAGGAAAATCGGGAACGTTTGCGCGATAATATCCACTTAGCAAGTCAGCTGGGGGCAAATATTGAGACGGCTTTTGGTGATGATGTAGCGTTTCAAATCGCTGAATTTGCACGCAATAATAAGGTCAGTAAGATTGTTCTTGGCCGCAGTAATACACGTACGAGATTTGGTTTAATCCGCCGCCCGTTCTCTGAACAGCTGACGGCTTATGCTCCCAATCTGGATATCTATATTATTCCGGATAAAGATACGCCGGTATTAAAGCGTAAGCTAACATATGCGGGCAGCCGTGAATTAAATATTAAAAATTTGGGCTTTGCGGCAGCCGCGTTGCTGCTGTCGACCTTGATTAGTTTTATTTTTTATGAGATGGGTTTCAGTGAAGCAAATATTATTACAATCTATATTTTAGGTGTATTAATAACTTCGGTGGTTACCGCTAATCAATTAATCAGTGCTTTGTCTTCAATTTTAAGTGTTGTTATCTTTAATTTCTTTTTTACTATCCCGCGCTATACACTGGCAGCTTATGATTCTGGTTATCCGGTTACCTTTATCATCATGTTTATTGCAGCTGTAATAACCGGTGATTTAGCAATCCGTATTCGTAAGCAGGCGCGGCAATCAGCGAATACAGCTTTTCAGACAAAGATTTTGCTGGAAACCAGTCAGCTGCTGCAGAATGCAAAGAGTGCAGAGGATATTATCGCATGTACATCAAATCAATTGATAAAACTGCTTGAAGTTCCGGTAATCTTATATCCGTCTGACGATGGCCATGGCTTAAAGGAGCCAAGTATCTTTGCTTTAGAACCAATGCCGGCAGCCCAAATCGTTTCGGATAATGAAAAGGCAGTTGCGGAATGGGTTTATGAAAACAATAAACGTGCCGGTAAGACAACGAATACATTAGGCAACGCCCAATGTCTTTATCTGGCTGTCCGCAGTGATTCCCAAGTACAGGGGGTTGTAGGATTGGCTTTAAAGGAGGCTCTGGACACGTTTGCCAGTAATCTTGTATTATCAATTCTCAGTGAATGTGCGCTTGCCTTGGAAAAGGATATGTATAATTATAAGCGTGAAGAGGCTGCTGTAAAGGCCCGCAATGAAAAATTAAGAGCTGATCTGCTGCGAAGCATTTCTCATGATTTCAGGACACCGCTGACCAGTATTTCCGGCAATGCCAGTATGCTGATGAATAACTTTGACCGCTTAGAGGCTGCCAAACGAAATCAGCTGCTGATGGATATCTATGATGATTCAATGTGGCTGATTAATCTGACTGAGAATCTGCTTTCAGTAACTAGAATTGAAGATGGTACAGCGCATTTAAATATGCAGGCAGAAGTTGTTGATGAGGTGATATTGGAGGCCATGAAGCATATTAATCGTCATGCTTCTGAACATCAGCTTAAGGTAATTGAAAGTGATGAAGTTTTATTGGCCAAGATGGACAGTCATTTAATTATGCAGGTTTTAATCAATCTGATCGATAACGCGATTAAATATACGCCTTCAGGTTCTGAAATCATTATAAGCAGTAATAAAAAAGGTGATATGATTGAAATTAAGGTAGCGGATAATGGCAATGGAATTCAAGATAAGGATAAAGCTCAGCTGTTTGACATGTTTTATACGGTTAAGAAATCGGTTGCTGACAGCCGGCGCGGTATGGGGATTGGGTTATCCTTATGCCGTACCATTGTACAGGCGCATGGCGGCAGCATTATGGTAGCTGATAATGTTGGGCATGGTACAATATTTACGATTCTGCTGCCAAGTGAGGAGGTAGATTTACATGAATAAACCCTTTCTGCTTGTGGTTGAGGATGACTCTGCCATCCGTAATTTAATTGCGGCAACCTTGGAAACACAAGGTTATCATTTTCATGTGAGCACTACTGGCAGTGAAGCAATCAGCGAAGCGGTTACGCATAATCCTGATGTTGTTCTGCTTGATCTTGGACTGCCGGATATTGATGGTATTGAAATTATAAAGAAGCTGCGTTCCTGGTCACTGATGCCGATTATTGTAATAAGTGCCCGGGTTGAAGACCGGGATAAGATTGAGGCACTGGATGCCGGGGCTGATGATTATCTGACTAAACCCTTTTCCGTGGAAGAACTGCTGGCTCGCTTACGGGTAGCGCTGCGCCGTATTCATTATATGCAAAGCAGCAATGCCGCCGCGTCCGTCTTCGTTAATGGCGGCTTGAAAATTGACTATGCGGGCGGCTGTGTTTACCTTAATGATCAGGAACTGCATGTCACACCTATTGAATATAAATTATTGTGTCTGCTGGCAAAAAATGTCGGCAAGGTACTGACACATACAACTATCACCCGTGAAATCTGGGGCAGCGCATGGGATAATGATGTGGCTTCACTGCGTGTTTTTATGGCAGGGCTGCGCAAAAAAATCGAACCTGATCCGTCTCATCCGCGATATATTCAAACTCATGTCGGGATTGGTTATCGTTTACTTAGAATTGATGAAAAAAATGAATGATTTTTAGGTATTTAATGCTTTTCTGCATATATATTAACTAAGGGAATGGGTGAATGATATGCAGAAGGACAATGAAGCTATTGTGAAGCAATTGGCGATGATTTATAAGAAGCTGAAACGCCAGTATTATGATATAGATAATTTGATGGTTTCGGAGTGTGATAATCGTGAGCTGGCGGAGGCTTTTGAATATATCGAAACGATTGATGCGATTCTTGCCAGCCTGCCTGATGATGAGGCGCTGATCCTGCGTAATGATTATTTCAGCAGCCGTCAGGCTAAATGGTATATGAATTATTTCACAAAGAGCACTTATTACCGTATCCGATCAAGAGCTATTGATGAATTTGTGCGTTGCGTAACCGCTTAAATAATGATAAAATAAAGTTTAGATAAGAACGGTTATTTATAGTCAACTGAACGACGTTTAGACGTTGTGCTTATCATGAAGAGATCTTGAGGAGGACGAAAAAAGTATGTTAAAAGGTATTGCTGCATCTGCTGGCGTTGCTATTGCGAAAGTTTATAAGCTTGAACAGCCTAAGGTTGAAATTGTCAAGGTTGACAATATCGATGCTGCTAATGAAATTGCCAAGTTTAATGAGGCTTTAGAGGCAACTAAGAAAGATATCGAAGGAATCAAAGAAAGAGCTGCTAGAAAATTATCCGAAGAAGAGCTGGCAGTATTTGACGCCCATTTAATGATGGCTTCAGATCCTGATTTTGCGTCACAAATCGTTGCGATGATTGAAAATGATAAGGTAAATGCTGAATTCGCAGCAGATACAGTTGCGAAGAATACAATTGCGATGTTTGAAGCGATGGATAATGATTATTTCCGTGAAAGAGCGGCTGATATTAAGGATGTTACGCATCGTTTAACAGCTCATTTATTGGGTTTGATCATTCCTGATCTGTCTGCGGTTGATGAAGATTCGGTTATCGTAGCACATGATTTAACACCTTCTGATACAGCTCAGCTGAATGAACACGCTAAAGGTTTTGCGACTGCAATCGGCGGCAGAACGTCTCATTCCGCTATCATGGCAAGAAGTCTTGAAATTCCTGCCGTTGTTGGCTGTGCCGGTGTGCTTGAAGCAGCTAATCATGGTGATTTAGTAATTTTGGATGCGGTTGCTGGTGAAGTGTTCCTGAATCCAGATGCTGAAACTGTTGCTTTATATGAACAGAAAGCAAAAGATTTTGCTGAAGAAAGAGAAGCATTAAAAGTATTAAAGACTGCAAAATCAGTGACTGTTGATGGTCATGAGGTTGAATTGGCAGGTAATATCGGTACACCAAAGGATGTTGAAGGTGTATTGAATAATGGCGGTGAAGGCGTTGGTCTGTACCGCACTGAATTCTTATACATGAATTCAGATCATTTCCCAACTGAAGATGAACAATTTGAAGCTTATAAAGAAGTATTAGAGGGAATGAACGGCAAGAAGGTTGTTGTTCGTACATTGGATATCGGCGGTGATAAGAAGCTGCCTTACTTCACATTCCCTGAAGAAATGAATCCATTCTTGGGTTATCGCGCGATTCGTCTGTGTCTGGATCGTACTGATATTTTCCGTACTCAATTAAGAGCGCTGATCAGAGCATCTGTATATGGCAAGCTTTGCATCATGTTCCCAATGATTGCGACAATCAATGAATTCCGTCAGGCTAAAGCAATCTTCCTTGAAGAAAAAGAAAATCTGATTAAGGAAGGTGTTGAAGTTGCGGATAATATTGAAGTAGGTATGATGGTTGAAATTCCGGCTTCGGCTATTTTGGCTGATAACTTTGCGAAGGAAGCTGATTTCTTCTCAATCGGAACAAATGACTTAGTACAATACTCAATGGCTGCTGACCGTATGAGTGAGAAAGTTTCTTACTTGTATCAGCCGCTGAATCCATCTCTGTTACGTTTAATCAAACTGACAATTGATGGTGCTCACAGCAATGGCCGCTGGGCTGGTATGTGCGGTGAGATGGCCGGTGATCCATATGCAGTGCCTGTACTGCTTGGTTTAGGCTTAGATGAATTCTCAATGAGTGCTACATCAATCCTGCCTGCACGTAAGATCGTTAACTCTTTAAGCAAGAAAGAAATGGAAGAGCTGGCTGCTAAGGCGCTGACTCTGGATACAGCTGAAGAAGTAACTGAACTGGTAAAGGCTGCATTAAATAAATAAATATATTAAAAAGATGTACA
>ENA-UOJK01002168-UOJK01002168.1-human-gut-metagenome-genome-assembly--contig:-C116-NODE-2168-length-11186-cov-15.761926_pt1 | contig 11186 bp, 11 predicted proteins | sample MGYA00242348_ERZ723895 | MGnify/ENA metagenome assembly ERZ723895
GGGCTTTTCCGTATCCGGTTTTACCATATCCGGGTTTTCCGTATCTGGTGAAGCCATATCCGGCTGGGGCGTATCCGGGTTCTTCGGCTGTGGCTGCTCATATATGACATACTCCGTATCACTGATGCGTCCCTGGCGGTCACGCAGTTTGTGCCGCACAATGTAACCGGCAGCCTCCAATTCCCGCAACGCAGCGCCTATGGCATCCACGCCCTCCTTACAAATCTTTGCAAGACCACGGGTGGTGTAATTCCAGTCCTCTGGCAAAGACAGCATCATGGAAAGCAGCCCCTTGGCTTTTAACGACAGATTTGCATTTCGTAAATGATGATTGCTCATCACGGTATAATCACGGGTCCGTTCAATGCGAAAAACGGCCATCGACCTCACTCCTTCCGAATTTGGGGTACAAAAAAACCGCAATCCTCATTCCAAAGAATTGCGGTGTTCAACACTTTTCAAATTTTCTTGCATAGAGCCAAAACAGCGGCTTTTGAGGACGCGCCTCTGTAAATGGCTCCTCCTGGGTGAAAGGAAGTGTTTGCATCACGCGGTCAATATCCGTTGTATCCATGTCATGCTGAGATTTGCAATCTTCCCGGATTGCTTCTTGAATTTCCTTTACCGTACACATAGTCATTCCTTTCCTTTCGTTGTATAGGTTTATGAGCGGCGGCGTTTTCTTGGTTTGAAATCGAGGATATGTCCCTCAATCACACGAGCGTAACGCTTGATCTTGATCTCCCGGCGCTGCTGGCTTTGCAGAGCGGCCTGATACCCGTCCTCGGTCAAAAACAGCCGCATTTCCTCTCCGGGGCTGCCGTAAGCTGTGCTGGGACGCAGGACGGAAAACTCAATCATCCAGCGGGTGTCGTCCCAAAACCTCTCTACGGCGAGAATGTTGTGTCCTTTCAGCTCACGGGCTGAAATATCCCTCATAGGCGGCTCCTTTCATCGTTCTTGGTCTCTCTGGCGCTTTTTCTGCCATGCCTCCAGCAACTTGATGATAGTTTCCTGCATCCGCTGGGGCGTATAGCTTTTGGGGAAATACTTCCGCAGGGTGTCGGAGGTGAAAGTCACTTTGTCGAGATCACTTTTCTTTTCCTCACCCATGATGACACGCATCATATCGAGGGTCAGATGTCCCTCCTGACTGTATTTCTTGAGCCGCTGGGCCTGGGAGAGAGAGGGGGTAGCCTGTTCGCTGTCCATCGCGTCCAGCAAGTCCCGCTGTTCCTCTTTTTTGAGGAAAGACAGCTCATAAGCTGGGTTGATGGCGATTTTCTTTTCATCTACCATATCCAGCAGTTCGTGGATAAGCTCCGTCAGGCGGATATAGCGTTGCACCTGCCTCTGGCTTTCACCGGCTTGGCTTGCAACAAGCTGAATAGAAGTCTGCGACTTCTCGCCAACTTGGCGAGAAGTTAAGTCAGAGCGTTCCCCCTGATGTTTGATGGCCTCCAGCTTCATGCGGTATGCAAATGCTCTTTCACTGGGAAGCAGGCTTTCTCGTTGTAAATTGCTGTCAACCATAATGATTGTGGCGGCATCATCATCCAGATCACGGACAATTACCGGCATGGTCTCTTTTTCTGCCAGTTCACTTGCCCTGTGCCGTCTGTGTCCGGCCACCAGTTCATAACCGCCCTCTGGGTCCGGTCGAGCAATCGCCGGAACCAGAACGCCATACTGCTTGATACTGTCAGCGGTCTCCATCATGGCTTCGTCATCCTTGACTTTGAATGGGTGGTTCCTAAAGGGATGCAGCTCAGACAGCGGAATCTCCTGAATCTTTTCCAGCTTTGCATCCTGACGGCCTTCTTCGGTGGAGAACAGATCATCTACCGAGGCCAGCTCTATTTTTTTCGCGCTGCTTTTCAAGTTTCAACACCTCCTTCGTCAGATTTCGATACCCCTCTGCCACTTTGCCGCCAGGGTCGTGGGCGAAAATACTTTTTCCCTCTGCACTGATTTCCTTTGCCCGGACAGAGTGCGGAATCTCTGTGCCGAATACTTTGATCTTGCTGCCATAGGTCTCCCGCAGGAGCGCGGAGATCTCTTTGGCAAAGTTGGTTCGGCTGTCCACCATCGTCAGCAGGATACCGTCTATCTGGAGCTTGGGGTTGATCTGCCGCTTTACCTTGTTTACCGTGGAGAGCAGCTGTTCCAGCCCTTTGGCGGGCAGATACTCCGCCTGAACGGGAATGATGATCCTGTTCGCAGCGGCCAGCGCATTGACCGTGAGCATCCCCAGGGAGGGCTGGCAGTCGATGAGGATATGGGAGTATTGCCCCTTCAGCGTGTCCAGATATTGCCGCAAGATAGTCTCACGGCTCATGGCGTTTACCAGAGAAACCTCCATACCGGAAAGCTGAATATCCGCAGGCATCAGGTCAACGCCTTCTGCATGATGCAGAATACCTTCTCCGGGGCGTATAGGCTGATCCATCAGAATTTTGCCCATTGCATCCGACAGTGTAAATGGCAGCTTGTCCGGTTGCGGATTTCCCAAGCTGATTGTCAGGCTTCCTTGCGGGTCCCCGTCAATCAGAAGCACTTTCTTTCCGACCTGTGCCAGACCTATTCCCAAGTTCGCACAGGTTGTTGTTTTGCCAACGCCGCCTTTCTGGTTGGCGATGGCGATGATTTGCGTGTTCAAATAAACCTCCTCCTTCTACAAAAAATATCCCTATTCCGAAAAATAGGGATAAAAAAAGCCGCTTACTCAAATAAATGAATAAACGGCTATGTAAGAAATATTCGATTGTAAGTAAAGTTTTATATCACTGCAAAATAACGAAGTGCATCTTTGATTGCTTCTATCTTTTCTGGTGTCGGATGTTTCCTCGGCTGTTTCAATTCTTCTACCGCATTAGGAGCATCATACATCGGCAATCCCAAATTTCGCTTTACCTCTGCGATATATGCGGTATGTACCTTGAAGCCGTATTTCGCTTCTATGTACTCCTTAATCATTTTGTAGGTCACTTTTTCTTTGGGCTTGTACGCTTCGGCTCTTTTAGCAATACTATCTACCGGAATCTTGCCCTCGCCCTCTCCAAACTCCACATCAATGTGGATATAACTATCGGCTTTTTTGTGGGACAAAAGAACTACCGTCTCGACGTGATAAGTATTCGGAAACATATCCACGCAGCATATCTTCTCCACTCTATACCCTCTGCCCATAAATATCTGCAAATCCCTTGCCAGGCTTGTAGGTTTACATGAAATATAAACCATATTCTCAACACCATACTCTATGATTTTCCCGATAGCTTTCGGATGGATACCGTCTCGTGGCGGATCAAGAATTATATAATCCGGTTTTTCCTCTATCTCATCAAGCACCTTGAGCACATCACCTGCGATAAATTTACAGTTATCAAGACCATTAAGGGCAGCGTTTTCCTTTGCTGCGCAAACTGCCTCCTCAACTATTTCGACACCTACTACTTCCTTACACACCGGTGCCATAAGCTGCGCGATGGTGCCGGTTCCGCTGTAGAGGTCGTAGACTGTTTTACCGTTTAGCGAATCCTTGTTATCTCCCAGGATAAACTCTCTCGCTGTCTCATAGAGCACCTCCGCTCCGAGTGAGTTGGTCTGGAAAAATGAGAATGGTGTGATTTTGAATTTCAGACCTAAGAGCTCCTCGTAGAAATATGAATCTCCGTAGAGCACCTCTGTGCCCTCGTTTTTGACCACATCTGCCACGCTGTCATTTTTTGTGTGTAAAACGCCCTTAAATCTGCCGTCATAGTGCCTGGTCAAAAGTGTATATCTAAAGCCTGCGAGCAGTTCCTCTTCATCGAAGCCCTCTGTCTGTGTGGTGGTAACAAGGTCGACTATGATTTCACCGGTTTTTGTTGCCTTTCTGACAAGCAGATGCCGCAGATAGCCCTTGTGTGATGCTCTGTGGAAATATGGAATATTGTTTTTTGAAAAATAATCAAGTGCTGCCTTTAATATTGTCCTGAAATCCTCATCCACTATCTGACAGTCCGATACTGTCACAAGGTCATAAAAGCTTCCTCTTTTGTGCATGCCAAGCGCAAGAGGGCCATCCTTGTACTCATCACCGAAGGAAAATTCCATCTTGTTTCTGTATTCACTCTTTTTCGGACTTCCATGTATCCCTATAAACTCGTATCCTGCCTCTTTTTCAGTGCCGATGGCATCCGAAATGAGCTTTTTCACCTGGGTAAGCTTCATATCAAGCTGCTTTTCGTAAGGCACTGTCTGATATGTACAGCCCCCGCACATTCCAAAGTGAGGACATGGCTCTTCTGTCTCCAGAGGCGATTTCTCAATTACCTCCATGAGTCTGCCCTCTGCCCTTTGATGCTTTACTTTATTTACAACAAATTCCACCTTCTGTCCCGGAATTGTATTTTTCACAATTACTCTGTCGCCGTCATCTGTAACGGCGATTCCCTTGTTTGGGAAGTCTACTCTTTCTACGGTTCCTGTTCCTCTAAATCCTTTTTTCATGTAATTCTTATCTCTCTTTATACTTTATTATTCCTTTGTATGCCTGACTGCAAATGCCTTGCTTCACACATAAAGAAAAATGAGGACTACATATGTAGCCCCCATTATCTAAAAACGATTATTTCTCTTCTTTAGTCTTTGGTGCCTCTTTTTCCTCTTCAGCATCATCATCGTCTTCATCCTCGAAGAAATCATCATCGAATTCATCATCATACTCATCATCGAAATCATCTAAATAATCCGGTGTGAAAAATCTGTAGATACCATATGCCGCTGCTGCCACTGCAACTAATACACCAATGATGGCAAATATGATAACAGCCTTGGAAGGCTTCTTGTCTTCCTCTTCTTTTTTGAGAAGGTCATTAAGCTTTGCCATGCTGAGCTTCTCTGCAAGCTTGTTGTCTTTTAATAATTCTTCAACTTTACTCATAATTCAATCCGCTCCTTTTCCAAAAGTAATTGTCAAATGCTATTTGTTAAATCCATTATAGCATATTATATCCAATTTTCCTATAAAAATTACAATAATTTTAGTCAATTTTTTTCAATTTGGCAAATGAAGCAAACATCTTTTTGGTACCTGCCTTGTCAAAGTCCACAGTGACCTCATAATCCCTGCCGCCTTCTACGATTGCCATGACCTCTCCCGCGCCAAACTTGATGTGCGATACTCTGTCTCCTACCTTATATGAAAGGCCGCCGGTGGTATTGGCACTGGCAAATGACTTCTGGTTGCTCACAGGTGTATAGACAGGTGTCCTTGTACGCTGTGTATTAAAGGTGGTCGCATACTCTGTGCCGTATGTAGGTGTCTTTTTGAAGGCCTCCTTAGCCTTTCTGTAGGTGCTCTGTGAATTTCTTTCAAGGTCATCATCACGGCGCTTTGGCTCATAGACCTCACCTGCCATAAGCTCACGCGGAATCTCTTTCACAAATCGCGATACCTTGTTGAACTGTGTCTCTCCACGCACCATGCGCATGCGTGCAGATGTGATGGTCAGATGCTCCTTGGCTCTCGTGATGCCAACATAAGCAAGACGCCTTTCCTCCTCTATCTCGCTTGTCGCATCATCACTAGTGATTGACATATAGCTTGGGAAAAGACCATCCTCCATGCCCGCCAGATACACATTCGGAAACTCAAGTCCCTTAGCACTGTGCAGAGTCATAAGAACCACATAGTCGCTGTTTTCGTCAAGACCATCTATATCTGCTACAAGCGCTACCTCCTCCAAAAAGCCACTGAGAGTAGGATTCTCCTCCCCCTGCTCGTAATCAACAGCCTTGTTTATAAGCTCATCAATATTCTCAATACGCTGCTCTGCTTCATCCGTGCCCTCAGCCTTCAGCTCATCGACATAGCCGGTCTCATCGATTATTGCCTGTATGAGCTGCGAAACCGAATCCATCTCGGCTCTCGCACGAAGTGACTGTATAAACATCACAAAAGGCTTTATCTTGCCTGCCGACCTCGCCATGCCCGGCACCTCATCGACATAGCGCAGTGCCGTATAGAAATCTATCCCCTTCTCAAGGGCATAGTCCGTCACCTTATTGATGCTTGTGGCTCCGATGCCGCGCTTTGGCACATTTATTATTCGCTTTACCGCAAGGTCATCATGGCCATTGTCAATAGTCTTTAAATATGCAAGGATATCCTTTATCTCTTTTCTGGCATAGAAATTCACGCCGCCGACAATCTTGTATGGGATGTTGGCAGCAATAAATTTCTCCTCGAAGAGACGCGACTGTGCGTTGGTTCGGTAAAGTACAGCACAGTCCTTATAGCGCGCCTCACCCTTTCTCACAAGTCTCGCTATCGAACGCGCCACATAATCCGCTTCCTCGAAGCCACTCTCAAGCTGTTCAAAGGTAATCCTGTCTCCGGCTCCGTTATCAGTCCAAAGGCGCTTGTCCTTTCTACCCACGTTGTTGGAAATGACGCTGTTGGCAGCATCCAGGATATTCTGGGTAGACCTGTAATTCTGCTCAAGCTTTATGACCTTTGCATCTTCAAAATGCTTCTCAAAGTTTAAGATATTGTAAATATTGGCACCTCTGAACTTGTAAATGGACTGATCATCATCACCCACCACGCACAGATTCTTATACTTCATGGCAAGAAGCCTGATAAGCTCAAACTGCACGGTGTTTGTGTCCTGATACTCATCCACCATGATATATCTGAAGCGCTCCTGATAGTAATCCAGCACCTCTTTATCCAGCTTAAAAAGCTCTACTGTCTTCACAAGCAAATCATCAAAATCGAGTGCGTTATTCTGCTTTAGGGCATTCTGATACTCCTTGTATACAAGTGCCTGCTTGCGCTTCACGAAGTCACCTGTGAAGCGGTTTTCAAACTCTATCGGATCAATCATCTTATCCTTTGCAGATGAAATGACATTTAAAAACATCTTTTCCTTATACATCTTGGTATCTATTTCAAGACGCTTGCAGATGTCCTTCATCAGAGCCTTCTGGTCGTCAGCATCATATATTGTAAAATTCGTGTCATATCCCAGCCTGTCAATATACCTGCGCAGTATACGCACACATGTCGAATGGAATGTAGAAACCCATATGCTTTCCGAACCATAGCCCACCATATCATCAATTCGCTCACGCATCTCTCCCGCAGCCTTGTTTGTAAAGGTGATTGCCATGATATTGTAAGGATTGACGCCACACTCATCTATCAGGTAGGCCGTCCTGTATGTAAGAACCCTGGTCTTGCCACTGCCTGCCCCCGCTAAAATAAGAAGCGGTCCCTCCGTGGTCAAAACGGCCTCTCTCTGCTGTTCATTCAACATATCTAAGTTCATCTGTTTTCCTCTCAATTCTCCAGTCTTTTACAGGCACACATACCATAAATACAAAAATAATTTATCTACAGCATACCACAAACATATGTTTTGTACAACCCAATATGAGAAAATTCAAAAAAAACTTGTCATATAGTTTTCAATACTATATAATAAAAGCCTGAGGTGATGATATGGAGAATGACGTTAAAGAATTTTTATCAGAATTATTAAAGCAGCTTAAATCAATAGATTACATAAAGCCGGAGGATATACCAAATATTGATCTGTACATGGATCAGGTCACAACCTTCATGGACGAGCAACTCGCTGCATCAAAGCGCTATGAAAGCGACAAAATCCTTACCAAGACAATGATAAACAACTATGCCAAAAACAATCTGCTCCCTTCTCCGGACAAGAAAAAGTATTCTAAGGAGCATGTGCTCACACTGCTTTTTATATATTATTTCAAAAATATATTAAGCATCAACGATATCCGCTCAATTCTTAATCCGCTTACCGAGAAGTATTTCGGCAATGATGACGGATTTACGATGCAGGATGTCTATACTGAGGTTTTCAGCTTAGAGGCGGAGGAATCGCAGAAGCTCTTAAAGGATCTCGGCAAGAAATACAAGATTGCCGGTGAGACATTTGAGGATTTTCCTGATGAGGATCAGAAATTTCTCCACACATTCAGCTTTATCTGCATGCTGAGCTTTGATGTCTACATCAAGAAAATGCTGATTGAGCGCATGATTGACAATCTAAATGAAGAAAAAGAGACTTCTTCCCATGAAAATACACATTCAGGAAAGGAAAGTAAAAAAACAGGCTCAAATTAATGAGCCTGTTTTTTCCCCCTATGATAAACTAATCCTCTTTGTCAGAGCCATCCTCCATGCGTGAAAAAACCATATCATATCCATCGTTGCCGTAGTTTAATGATCTGTTCACACGGCTGATTGTGGCTGTGGAAGCCCCGGTCTTTTCTGCTATATCAAGATATGTCTTCTGCTCTCTAAGCATCTTTGCCACTTCAAATCTCTGTGATAGAGAAAAAAGCTCATTTACAGTACAAACATCCTCAAAAAATGTATAACACTCTGCTCTATCCTTGAGACACAAAATAGCATCAAACAAATGGTCTACTGCTTCTGTTTTAAGATTCTTGCTCATCGTGTTCTCCTTTTTCATGCGATTTATTTACTTTTAATTTTAACATATTAAAGTTTTAAAGTAAACAGCTTTCTTGCAATTAAATTATGATATGTTATACTAATGTTACTATCGCCTAATAAATCAGAATGGAGTAAATTGAAAATGAAAAAAGTAGGATATTTCTTTTACACATTTGTCCCACTGCTTGCAGTTGAGGCAATTCAGACTATCGCCTTATTCTTTATGATGGGAATGGGAGTGTTTGGACAGGGTTTTGTCGGAAAGCTTGCTTTTCCGTCTGCAAACGTATCGGACCGCCTTGAAAAGACATTTACATCTGTAAATTTTAACATGATGATTATGGTCATCTATGCACTCATTACCATTGCGATTTTTGGCATGTGGTACTATGCCAGATACGAAGGTAATTTTCTTCCATCCCCTAAGAAAACCTTCAATCCCATGATGCTAGTGGCAATCGTCATACTCGTGCCGGGTACACAGTTTGCTGCCAATTTCATCGCTAACTTAACCGGCTACATCCGTCCCGACTGGCTGCAACAGTACAACGAGCTTTTTGAAACATCCGGCATCACAGATACCACCTTTGTGACAGTACTTTATTCTGTAATACTGGCGCCAATCTGTGAGGAGCTTATATTCCGCGGTGTAACCATGCGCTGTGCCAGAAAGACTTTGCCATTTGCTCTTGCCAATCTGATGCAGGCTGCACTTTTCGGACTGTTCCATCTCAACTGGATTCAGGGCATATATGCCTTTGCACTTGGCATAGTGCTCGGATATGTGTGCGAACGCGGTGGCTCGATTTACTACTCTATGGGGCTTCATCTGCTTTTCAACCTTTGGGGCACACTTTCAGGATTTTTCCCTGATCCCGGTAATAGTGTAGTGGTCTTTGTGATTGTGATTGCTGTTACAATTATTTCACTGGTTGTCGGATTTGTACTGTTTAACAAAGGACGAAGAAAGCTCCCCATAAATTCTACAGGAATATAGACACGCCCGCCAGACTTACTATCATCATAATCATGCCGGCAAGCAGTACTCCAAGCATGACAGCGGCAACTGTTGACTTGAAATCCATATCAAGGATACTTGCAGCAAGTGTTCCTGTCCATGCACCTGTTCCCGGAAGTGGGATACCTACGAAAAGTAAAAGTGCAACAAACAGACCTCTTCCGGCCTTTGCCTGAAGCTTCTTGCCTCCCTTCTCTCCTTTTTCAAGGCAGAAGCTGAAGAACCTTCCAATAATTGGTTTGTCTGCTCCCCATATGAGCACCTTTCTCGCAAAAAGATAAATAATTGGTACCGGAAGCATATTTGCAATGATACAAACGATAAATGATGGCACTATCGGCAGCCCCATCACCTGTGAAACCGGAACTGCTCCTCTGAGTTCAATAAGTGGTACCATTGAAATTAAAAAGATGTAAATATATTTTTTTAACATGAATAATTCTCCAAAAATTTAATTAGTGTATGCATCTGCTCATCAGTTCCTATGGATATGCGCAGATAGTCGTTGATTCGCTCAGGTGAGCTGAAATGTCTGACAAATATATTGTCTGCCTTAAGGTCCTCAAAAAGCTTTGTTGCAGAAACATTTGCAGGCTTTGCAAATATAAAGTTGCTCTTTGAGTCACAGAATGTAAAGCCAAGTCTCTTAAGCTCTTTCTTTGTCCACTCACGTGTCTTTATGACCTTTGCTGTGGTCTCTTCAAAGTATGCTCTGTCTTTTACCGCTGCTGTAGCTGCTTCGATTGTGATTCTGTCCATGGTATATGAATTGAACGAATATTTCACATCATTCAGATACTTGATAAGCACAGGACTTGCCATGGCAAAACCAACTCTTGAGCCTGCCAGCGCGCGTGATTTTGAGAATGTCTGTACCACGATGACATTATCATATTTGTCAATGAGCGGAAGCGCACTTTCCCCGCCAAAATCTACATATGCCTCATCTACTACGACAATTACATCCTGATTGTGCTCTATTATATCCTCTATCTCATCAAGAGGCATGAGCTTTCCTGTCGGAGCATTAGGGTTTGGAAAAACTACTCCGCCGTTTGCCTTATAGTAATCTGACGGTACTATTGAAAAATCATCTGACAGTGGAAGCTGCTCATAAGGGATTCGAAGCATATCTGCCCACACATCATAAAATGAATATGTGATATCAGGAAACAGTATAGGTTTTTTCGAATTGAAAAATGTCATGAAAATCATGGCAAGTACATCATCAGAGCCAACTCCGACAAACACCTTCGAGCTGTCTATCTTATAGAAATCCGCAATTGCATTTACCAGCTTATCAACCCTTGGGTCAGGATACAGTCTTAAATCATCTGTATTGAAATTACTTAAAACCTCCTTCACTCCCGGCGCTGGCGGATATGGATTCTCATTTGTATTTAACTTAATAACACAGGTATTCTTTGGCTGTTCTCCCGGTGTATAAGGTACAACCCTTCGAATGTTATTTTCCCAGTCTCTCATTCTTTTCCTCCAAATTTAATTATATGTCAGCCCATACATATTTACTGATCATTCAATTTTCTTCTCAAAAAAAAATGATATCAAACATAAAATCAGCGTTTTTATTCACTTTAAAATATGCACCCAAAAAAATGCTAACAATTTTACTTTACCTCATTTACTTATGTTTGTAAAGGTTGTATATTACACTTAATCACTATT
>ENA-UOJK01002190-UOJK01002190.1-human-gut-metagenome-genome-assembly--contig:-C116-NODE-2190-length-11107-cov-20.691278_pt1 | contig 11107 bp, 7 predicted proteins | sample MGYA00242348_ERZ723895 | MGnify/ENA metagenome assembly ERZ723895
ACCTTAGCCAGCGGAGCGAGGCAGTTCGTGGTGCACGATGCGTTCGAAACGATCTTCTGGCCGGCGTAGCTGTCGGTGTTCACGCCGCATACGAACATCGGGGTGTCGTCCTTCGAGGGGGCCGACATAACGACGTACTTGGCACCGGCTGCGATGTGGGCCTCGGCCTTCTCCTTGGTCAGGAACAGACCGGTCGACTCTACGATATACTCGGCGCCGACTTCGTTCCACTTCAGGTTTGCGGGATCCTTCTCGGCGGTTACGCGGATCACGTTGCCGTTCACGATGAGCTGGCCCTTCTCCACGTTATAGTCGATCGTACCGTTGAAACGGCCGTGTACCGAGTCGTACTTGAGCATGTAAGCCATGTAGTCTACCGGAACGAGGTCATTGATACCTACAACCTCAATATCTGCATTGTTGCATGCAGCGCGGAATACCAGACGGCCGATACGACCGAAACCGTTGATACCAACTTTGATCTTTGACATAGTTTTATGATTTATTTGTTAATAAAAAAATGCACTATTTTTTCACTGCGCAAAAGTACATACTTTATGTATATTACGCAAATAAAAAATTAAATTTTTTTAGGAACCCGGCTGCCTACTTTGCAGCCAGCTTGGCCTTTTTGGCCATCGCCGAGGCGAATACGAAATCGTTGAGTTCCGGGTTGTCGGCATGCAGGATATCGTCCTTGATACCCTCCCACCACTTGCGACCTTCGTGAATGTATACAATTTTCTCGCCGATCTCCATGACCGAGTTCATATCGTGCGTATTGATGATCGTCGTGATGTTGTACTCGCGCGTGATTTCGTGGATCAGGTTGTCGATGACGATCGAGGTCTGCGGGTCGAGGCCCGAGTTGGGCTCGTCGCAGAACAGGTAACGCGGGTTGAGCACGATGGCGCGGGCAATGGCCACGCGTTTGATCATTCCGCCCGACAACTCGGCGGGATAGAGGTGGTTGGCGTCTTCCAGCCGCACGCGCTGCAGGCAGAAATCCACACGTTCCATCTTCTCTTTCTCGCTCTGCGAGGTGAAGAGGTCGAGCGGCAGCTTGACGTTCTCCTCGACGGTCGAAGAGTCGAGCAGCGCCCCGCCTTGGAAAATCATGCCGATGTCCTTGCGGATGGCGCGCCGCTCGCGGAAATCGAGACGCGTGAAATTCGTATCGTCGTACCACACGTCGCCCGAATCGGGTTCATGCAGCCCTACCAGCGTTTTCAGCAGCACGGTCTTGCCCGAACCGCTGCGCCCGATGATGAGGTTGGTCTTCCCGGTCAGGAACTCGATCGAGATGTCGTCGAGCACCACGCGCCCGTCGAACGATTTGGTGATGTGCTCGGCACGTATCATATCAGCAGGACTTGCGTAAGGATCAGGTTAAAGATCATGATTACCACGGAACTGGCCACCACGGCGCGCGTCGAGGCCGCGCCCACTTCGAGCGAATTGCCCTTGGCATAATACCCGTAGAACGCCGAGATCGAGGTGATGATATAGGCGAACACGGCGGTCTTGATAAGCGAATAGACGATCGAATAGGGCTTGAAGTCCATCAGCAGTCCGTCGACATAGTCGGCCGGGATCATGATGCCGGTCAGGTAGGCGATGGCCCAGCCGCCGATGATTCCGATGGCGATGCTGAGGATCGTCAGGAACGGGAAGAAGACCACCGCGGCGACGATCTTCGGCAGGATGAGGTACGAAGCCGAATTGACGCCCATGATCTCCAGCGCGTCGATCTGTTCGGTAATGCGCATCGTGCCGATCTCCGAAGCGATGCTCGAACCGACCTTGCCGGCCAGAATCAGCGCCACGACCGTCGACGAGAATTCGAGGATCATCGTCTCGCGCGTGGCGTAACCGACCAGCGAACGGGGGATGAACGGCGAATCGAGGTTGATGCACATCTGCAAGGTGATGACCGCACCGATGAAGACCGAAATAATGGCCGTCAGGCCGATCGAGTCGATTCCCAGGGACTCCATTTCGTAAATGATGCGCCGGCGGTAGATGGCAGCCTTCTCCGGACGGGAAAAGACCTTTCCCATCAGCATGAAATAACGGCCGATCAACTCAAATATCTTCCACATGGCGCTACTCCTCTCCGGGCTCCTTGGTCTCTTCGAATTCGACATAGTCGCCTACATCGCGCGAGACCCGTTTCTCGGGCGTTTCCGAGGTTTTATATACCTTCACTTCGCCTTCGCGACCCTTGCGGGGCTCCCCTGCAAAGGGCGAGCCGAAGCCCTGAGCGCCGAAGTTTCCTTCGCCGAACTGTTCTTCCATCCGGCGGCGCATTTTATAGACGCGCCAGCGGAACAGCAGGATCGCCGCTACTACCAATACGATGACTCCCATAATGAAATAGAGAAAAAAAAGTGCGATCCCCCTGAGCAGCGCCGGGGCGCCGATAGCCAGGATGAGGATGACCAGGGTCGTCAGCGGATTGCGCTGCACGAACCTCACCAGGCCATCTATGATCGCTGTCAGAAAATTCATTGCATTTTCGGTTTACAACCCTACAAAGGTAGGGAAAATTATGCGTATTTCAATTAAATGTCGTAAATTTGGTGCCGGAACTTTGCCGGCGGGCGGGGCAAAGCCTTCGGGCAGGGCCTGCCGGGCGCAGGCGAAGTCCCGATGCCAGTGGCGTATTAAATAAAACCATACATAAATCCATGAACTCCAATCCGCTCAACAGCCTTACCGCCATCTCCCCCGTCGATGGCCGCTACCGTAATACAACGGGGAAATTAGCCGATTATTTTTCAGAACAGGCGCTCATCCGCTACCGCATCCGCGTCGAAGTGGAGTATTTCATCGCGCTGTGCGAGTTGCCGCTGCCCCAGCTGGCGGACATCGACCATACGAAATTCGCAGCCCTGCGCGCCCTGTACCTCGATTTCGCACCGGCCGACGCCGAGCGCGTGAAGGAGATCGAATCGGTCACCAACCACGACGTCAAAGCCATAGAGTACATCATCAAGGAAAAAATGGACAGCCTCGGACTGGGGGCTTACAAGGAATTCGTACATTTCGGCCTCACCTCGCAGGACATCAACAACACGGCCATCCCGCTCTCGCTCAAGGACGCTATGGCAGGGGTTTACTACCCGGCCGTCGAAGAGGTGCGCGACAAACTGGCCGCCTTCGCCGACGAATGGCGCGACGTGCCGATGCTGGCCCGCACCCACGGCCAGCCGGCCTCCCCCACGACGCTGGGCAAGGAGTTCATGGTCTTTGTCGAACGCGTGGAGAAACAGCTCGCCATGCTGCACGACATCGCAGTGCCCGCCAAATTCGGCGGCGCAACAGGCAACTTCAACGCCCACCGGGCAGCCTACCCGCAGTACGACTGGGTAGCCTTCGCCAACAAATTCGTGGGCGAAACGCTGGGGCTCTGCCGCTCGCAATATACCACGCAGATCGAGCATTACGACAACCTCGCGGCGATCTTCGACAACATGAAGCGCATCGACACCATCCTGATCGACCTCTGCCGCGACATGTGGACGTACATCTCGATGGAATACTTCAAACAGCAGATCAAGGCGGGCGAAGTCGGTTCGAGCGCCATGCCCCATAAGGTCAACCCCATCGACTTCGAGAACGCCGAGGGGAATTTCGGCATCGCCAACGCCGTCTTCGGACACCTCGCGTCGAAGCTCCCCGTTTCGCGCCTGCAACGCGACCTGACAGATTCGACCGTGCTGCGTAACATCGGCGTCCCCATTGCCCATGCGGCCATCGCGCTCCGCTCGCTGATGAAGGGGCTGAACAAGGTAATCCTCAACCGCGAAGCCCTCGAGCGCGACCTGGAGAACAACTGGGCCGTCGTTGCCGAAGGCATCCAGACCATCCTGCGCCGCGAAGGTTATCCCAAGCCCTACGAGGCGCTCAAGGCCCTGACCCGCACCAACGCTCATATCACGCACGAGTCGATCGCCGCGTTCATCGAGACGCTCGACGTGGCCGAGGCCGTGAAAGAGGAGCTGCGCGCCCTCTCGCCCTCGACCTACACGGGCATCTTCCGGTAACCCTTACGGAAAATATCCCGCAGGGGCGCAGTAATACCCCGCAACGGCGCAAGGCCCGGAATCATGTTCCGGGCCTTTGTCTTTGGCATACGTTTTGCGAGAGGATAGTCAACTGCGGACAGCAACCGCAGTGAGGTTTCTTCATTTATTTAAGTTTGGGTTAGTAGTTTTAGGAGGGCAATCCTCCAAGGGCAGCAGGCAATCGTGAGATTCCCTGCTGTCTTGTTATATATTGTCCTCCACCCGTTCACTCCGGCACCCTCACCCCCGATTTATCGCACTTTCAGGCAAGACGGATAAAAAAAATTTGGATTTTATTGGCAGAAAGGTTATTTTTATCCCGTCACATATTGCACGGCCGCCCCGTAAACCCGATTGAATATCCAAAGACGACCGGCCCTGCGCCCGAACAACAGTATTAACCCACTAATTTCCAAAGTTTAACCACTATGATCAAATCTTTCCTGTCATGGGGAACGGCACTGTTGGTGCTGTGCTCCGGTCTGCTAAGCTCATGCGACGACAAAAACGAGGGGGGGGGGAAATCCTGACCCGACCGTTACGATCGCCATCGGCGACGCCGCATTCAACGCGCTGAAATTCACGCTCACACTCAAGGATGCGGACAAATGCAGCTACATCTGCACCAAGGCGTCCGAAGCCGTGCCTGCGGCAGCGACGATCATCGCCGAAGGCCAGTCCGTAAGCGCATCGGGCGTCGTCGAGATCGCCGGCCTCGAACCCAACACGGCCTACCGCCTCTCCGCCGTCGCCCTGAAAGGCAACATCAACGGCAAGGTCAGCTCGATCGAGCACACCACCTCGGCACCCGGCGTACATCCCGCGGTCGTCCTGACACCGGGCCAGTCCACCACAACGACTCTTACGTTCAACGCCGCCCTGACCGACCCAGAAACCGCAGCCTATGTCTGCCTCGAAAAGACCGAGGGGCTGACCCTTCCCACGGCCGAGGAGATACTGCGTGACGGCAAAGCCATCGCACAGACGGGCGACATCCTTGTCGAAAACCTGAAACCCTCCACCACGTATGTCATTGCGGCTGCCGTCACCAACACCGGGATCTACTCGGAAGTCAACAGCATCGTGATGGCAACCGGAACGCCGACGCCCGTGGTGACGCTGACAGCGGGAGCCACAGCCCCGACGACACTCACCTTTACGGTAGGCCTCGCCGACACGGAGAAGGCCGCCTACGTATGCCTCGAAAAAGCGGACGGCACGCCCGTCCCGACGGCCGAAAAAATCCTCACCGACGGTACAGCCATCGCACAGGCCGGGGAGATCACCGTAGACAACCTGAAAGACGGCACCACCTATGTCATCGCCGTCGCAGCATCCAACAAAGAGGTCTATTCCGAAGTCAAGTCGATCGAAATGGCCACCGACAAGGATTTGAGCGGCCCGGCCGTCTTCGACCGCCAGGTAGCCGGCGGCTATTATGGTATTCCCGAAGGTGGCCGATACGGTGAATACCTCGTCATATTGGCCGACGGCGAGGCCGTAGGTGCCGACGGAGTGTATGCGACCATCGGAGCCGGGCGTACCATGAGCCTGAACCTCTATCAATTTGCCCCCACGAATATGAATAACATCGTCCTGCCGGATCGCACCTACAAATATGCCACCGACAAATCCATTTCGACATTCCACCCGGCCAAGACCTACTGCATGGTCAACGACGGCAAGGGGAATATCACGAAAGTGGAATTCAAGGCCGGAACGATCGCTGTGACAAAGTCCGGCTCGACCTTTACGGTCAAGGCCACGCTGACCACGACCGACGACAAAGAGTTCACGGCCAGCTACACCGGCCCGATTACGATCGAGGACAAGACAGCCGTCAAAATCGAGCCCCTGCCCGACCTCGAAAACGACGTCACGAACGCAACTTTCATCCGCGCACTGGCTAAATACTATAACAACGATGCCGGCACGGCAAACGACTGCGTCGTAAACCTCTACGATGTCCAGCCGACGGTCAACGACGATTACGACTACCTCATAGGGGCCGGGCATATGGTATCGCTCTACCTGACGACCGCACTTTCCGAAGAAATGGTACTCCAGGAAGGAACCTACACGGTGTCCGACACAGGCACGCCGGGCACCTACGCACCGGGCGAGCAGATAGAGTTCATGGACTCCATGCTAGCCATGGGAACCTATTGCGAGGAACGCAACGCCTCCAACGAATCGGTTTACGGATTCATCACGTCCGGCACGGTGACAGTCACGAAGGTCGGCACCAACTACCGCTTCGTACTCGACTTTACGACCGACAAAGGCCGCAAGGTCAGCGGCACTTACGAAGGCGCCGTGGAGATGAGGGACAAACGCAAGTAGAAATAATCCCCTTGCCACAACCCGGGATTACCGGAAACAGCACACGCAGGATGTCCGTGGGGACATCCTGCGGTTGTTTATGCCCTTTCCCGCCGGCATGTATCATAGGCCGCACCCCCGCCGCACACACAAACGCCTTTCCGACACGGCGCCGCGGCACGGGATTTGCAACATACCGGGTAACTGCGGAACAGCAACCGCAGTGAGGTTTCTTCATTTATTTAAGTTTGGGTTAGTAGTTTCAGGAGGGCAATCCTCCGGAAGGCAGCAGGCAATCGTGAGATTCCCTGCTGTTTTTTTGCGCCCCGTCCGCAGGCGGTCAACACGCAGGCGCAGAGGAGCCCGCGGGGCGCGGAAACGCCCGCATAAACCATGCACACGCCCGAAAAAACATCAGCCCGGCCGCGTTGCGGCACAGAAACTGATTGACGGCCAGTTGTAAAACACAATTCCACATCATGGCAAAACGTAAAAATATCACCACGACACAGCTCGCCCTGATGACCGCGGCGGCGGTTATCAGCCTGCGCGGACTCCCGATGATGGCGCAGGAGGAGCTGACGATGTTCTTCTACATCTTTTTCGCCACGTTCCTGTTCCTGATCCCGGCGGCGCTGGTAGGTGCCGAACTGGGAAGCGCCTTCGCCTCGAAGGGCGGCGGGGTCTACACCTGGGTCAAGGAGGCGTTCAACAAACACCTGGGGTTCACGGCCATCTTCCTGCAATGGATCCAGAACGTCGTATGGTACCCCACCGTACTGGGATTCGCAGCGGCATCCATCGCCTACATGATCGGAATGCCCGGCCTGGCGCAGAACGGGCTTTTCGTGGGGCTTTTCTCGATCGCCATGTACTGGTGCGCCACGCTGGTCACGCTGCGCGGCACCTCGGCCATATCGGGCATTACGAGCAAAGGATTTCTGATCGGCACGGTGCTTCCCGGCATCGTCGTAATCATCATGGCCGTCATCTGGATGGCCGGAGGCAATTCCGTCGCACTGGAACACATCCCCGACACCGTCAGCCAGGTCGTCAATATCGACGCGGCGCACCACGTGCATCCGCGCCTCTTTCCGCACATCACGGGCATGAGCGACATCGCATTCCTGGCCGGGATACTGTTGCTCTTCGCCGGCGTCGAAGTACACGCCGTGCATGCCCCGGAGCTCGACAAGCCGCAGACCCAGTTCCCGCGCGCCATGTTCCTGGCGGCGCTGATCTCGTTCGGGCTCTTCACGCTGGGTGCGCTGGCCGTGGCGATCATCACCCCCTACGACCAGATCAACCTCCAGTCGGGGCTGTTCACCACGTTCCAGATCGTCTTCGACCACTACCACATCGGCTGGCTCTCGAACGTCATGGGGCTGCTCGTGGCATTCGGCGCACTGGCAGGCGTCATGTCGTGGATTTCGGGCCCGAGCCGCGGCCTGCTGTGGACGGCCCAGGAGGGTGTACTGCCCTGTTTCCTGCAAAAGACCAACAAAAACGGCGTGCAGGTCAACATCCTCGTCATACAGGGCTGCATCGTCACGCTGCTCTCGTCGCTCTACATCGTCATGGACGACGTGAGCGTGGCGTTCTTCCTGCTGAGCGCACTGACCGTAGGGCTCTACCTGGTGATGTATATGATGATGTACGCTGCGGGCATCCGCCTGCGCTACACGCAGCCCGGCCTCACCCGCAGCTACCGCGTCCCGGGCGGGAACGCCGGCATGTGGGCCGTCGGGGGCATCGGGTTCCTCGCCGTGCTCTTCTCGTTCATCGTCACCTTCTTCCCGCCGTCGCAGCTGCCCGTAGGCAGCCCGGCCACCTACACGTGGCTGGTAGCCGTCGGCACGCTCGTCTTCCTCTCCATGCCGTTCATCATCAGCTTCGCAATGGATCGCAGGGGCGGCACGAATACCCCGGGCACCGGGAAATAGCCACCGGCACGCCCCGGATCGCACGGAACCGCAGGGGCCGGAGATGCCTACCCCTGCGGTTCCGTATTTTTCTCCCGACACCTCCCTGCCTGCCGCTGCGGCATGTCGGCTTCCCTGCCCCGGTTATCGCCCCGGCTCCGGAATATCGCCCAAAGACACGCCCCCGTACCCTCTAAAACTCAACGGTGATCCCCAGCGTAGGGATAAGCGACCCGCTCTGCTGCCCAATATACTTCATGCGGTAACGCTGTTCCGCCGCCGGGGCCTGGGGGTTCTCCACCACGCCCGTCGACATCAGTACGTCGGGACGGCGGAGTTTGCTGCCCGTCACGTTCTGCAGGTCGATGTAAAGGCCGAGCATACAGCGGCGGAAATAGAAGGTTTTGTCGATACGCAGGTCTACCTGCGCAAAGGCGTCGAGCCGCCCGTCGTTGTAACGCCCATAGTCATAGTACGGGCGCCCCTGGGCGTCCCAGGCTTCGACCAACGACGATTTTTCGACATCGTAGGGCGTATAGGGCGTCCCGCCCACGGCGCTCAGGCGCGCCCCGACGCTCCAATTGCGCGGCAGGTCGTACGTACCGCTGAGGTTCGCCACGAAACGGCTGTCCCAGGCCGATACGATATACTCCGAGGCGGCATCGGCACGGTACTCACTGCGGAACAGGGTCACCGAACCGACGAGGTTGACCCTCCCGGGTATCTGCCAGCGCGCCATCGCCTCGATGCCGTACGACCGCCCGACGGCCGTCGGGCGCAGCGCTTCGTTGCCGACCACGCCATAGTCGTCGCCTTTGCACGAGAGCGGGATGCCGTCCGAGACGGAAAGCGGGATATTCCCGTATTTCTTGTAGAACCCCTCGACCGAGACGACCAGGCGGTCGCGCAGGCGCCATCCGCCTCCGACGCTGAACATTCCCACACGCAGGTAGTCCAACGCCTCGTTCACCAGCACCCCGTCCTGTTTGAATCCCAGGGCCGTATAGGGCGGCAACTGGTAATAAAGCCCGGCGCTTCCGCTCAGCAACCACCCTTTGCCGAGCTGGTATGAGACCGACGCCCGGGGCGAAAGCTGACGCCAGAACCTCGCCATGCGCGCGGAATAGTCGGCCCCGTCGGCACGCACGCCGACCGATGCCGTGAAGCGCTTGTCCGCCGAGGCATAATCCGCGCCGGCGAACAGGCCCCAGCCCACGATCCCCAGCCGGGTACGATAGTCCGAGAGCGCCGCCTCATCGGTGAAAAGCCGTTGCTCGGTACGGTTCGTATAGCCCGAATAGCTCAGCTCGGCGCCTTCGCGCACCGTCCAGCGCCCCAGATAGCTGCGGTTTTCGGCGCGGAGCGTGGTCTTCTGCTCCACGGAGCGCAGCCGCAGCGTCAGGTTGTCCTCCGACGAGTCGTCGTTACCGCGGTATTTGAGGTTGCGGTTATTCAGGTAGGTGTGCCCGAGCGACACGGTCTGCACATGGCGGCCCGCATAGTGGCGCCATGCGGCCCCGACGGTGAAGGTCTCCTGGCGGATGCGGGGCAGGTAACTCAGCAGGTACTCGGCGTCTTCGCCCTCCTCGTCGAGGTTGAGTTTCATGTTGTCGAAGCCCGCCAGCCCCAATACCGTCAGCTCGTCGTGCTCCGAAAGGCGCGTCTTGACCTTCAGCTGCCCGTCGATGTAGTTCGGCAGGAAAGGCAGGCCGATCATCTTGAACAGCAGTTGCAGGTAAGACTGGCGCAGCGAGAAGAGGTAGGATGTTTTCTCGCCGATATGGCCGCTCCCGCTCAGCGACACCTCCGAAGCCCCGAGTGTCGCCTTGAAAGTCTGTTTTTCGGGGTTCCCGTCCCGCAGTTGGATGTCCAGCACCGAACTCAGCGCCCCGGAACGGTCGGCCGGGAAAGCCCCGGTGTAGAAATTGATCTCGCGGATCAGGTCGGCATTGAGGATGCTCACGGGGCCGCCCGTGGCGCCCTGCGTGGCGAAATGGTTGATATTGGGGATTTCGATGCCGTCCAGATAGAACTTGTTTTCCGACGGGCCGCCGCCGCGCACGATCAGGTCGTTGCGATAGCCCACGGGCGAGAACGACACGCCGGGGTACGAACGTACGATACGCGACACGTCGCGGTTGGCGCCGGGGCTCTTTTCGATCTCCCGCACCCCGATGACCTGCAGCCCGACGGGGCTTTCGGCCGTGGCGCGGAACGGCGAAGGCACGACCGTCACGGCTTCGAGCTGCGTGGCATCCTCCTCCATTTCGATTTCGATGAACGGCGTGGCGGCCGAAACGAGGTATTCGGGCGTGACGACGGTCTTGTACCCCACGGACGAGGCCGAGAGGCGGAAAATACCCGCCCGCACCCGCTCGAGGCGGAAGCGTCCCAGCGAATCGGTCGATGCGCCGCGTTGTTCCTGCCCGACGGGCACTACGGCGGCATAGGCGACCGGCTGCCGCGTCAGGCGGTCGATCACCCGGCCGCTGACGGCATAGGCGCCGTCCTGCGCCCTTACCGCAGAGGCGAGGCACAACGCCGCAAGGGCGAAAAAAAGTTTTATCCGCAATGCAGGAGACATGATTTTGCAAATGTATAAAATTAAGGCGGCTTCCCGCCGATCGGGCGAAAAAATTTCGTATGTCCCGAATTCTCCGCACCGGGCTTCCGCTCCAATAATAAAGCCATTTCCACCAGGATGCAATTCAGAACATTATTAATCCGATAACGGAACAAGCGAAAAGACATGAAAAATCGCTCCGGATTCTTACCCCTTCCGGCAAGGGTATT
>ENA-UOJK01002191-UOJK01002191.1-human-gut-metagenome-genome-assembly--contig:-C116-NODE-2191-length-11101-cov-5.503621_pt1 | contig 11101 bp, 10 predicted proteins | sample MGYA00242348_ERZ723895 | MGnify/ENA metagenome assembly ERZ723895
ACTCGCACACTTCACTTCTTGTGAGAAAGCGATGGTAGAAGCATTATGAAAAATAGCTGTACTACCGTTGTCGGTGGTAGCTAATCCTGTACCTGCCATACCTGCCGATTGGGCGTCCGGAGTAAGTTCCAGAAAATAGGCGCTTGCCATTTCTTGTGCTCCCAGCAAAGTGGGGAATAAGCACGAGGCGAGAAGGAAATGTTTTACTCGTTTCATAATCAGTTATTTTTAGAGTGAGACATCCGGACAACACGTATGCCTGTCCACGATTTATTGTTGTTTAGCATGTGATTGAGAGGTTCGTCGCTGACAACTACTTTTCTCAATGTAGAAGAAGCGTGCAGCAGGTGCAGTTTTCCCTCTTTATATTCTGCTATTCCCACATGAGCAATGTCCAGTCCGGGCATCTTCGTTGTGATAGCAATGATATCTCCATTCATGATCCAGGGTAATCCGGCTTCCGGCAGTTCGCTTTTCGGCAACCAATGTACGACTTTTCCGGAGATTGCTTTTTCATATTCGGCCATTTGTCGTACATTTTCCGGCGAATCAGCCAATTTTTTATATTGCTTGGGATGGGTAGACATATAGGAAAGAGAGATTCTCTGGGTATGTGCACTGTTTTTGGCAGTAATATCGGTGAGGAATCCGTGGCGGATTCCATTCTCTATCCATTCGGAAGTATAATGCAACCGGGAAGGATATCCGTTGATGATGCCGTCCCGATAACGTATTTTTTGCAGATTGTCGGCAAAGGAAGAACCGAGTGCCTGTGCCAACGTGTATTCTACGAAAGTGAGGCAATCTACGGCATCAGTCCGGATCACTAATGATTCTTCTCCGTTTTGATCTAATGTGTTAGCCACGTATTTAGTTCCCAGGTAAGATTTCCCGATTCGTAACATGGGTTCGGGGTTTTCCGGGAATACAACGCCGTCGCGCAACCATTTCTCCAATTCCTGTGTCCATTGTTGCTTATATTTAAAATGGTCCTGAAATCCCCAGCCATGTCCTCCGGTAGGATAAACATGGAGAGTTGCCGGAACCTTGTTTTTTTGTAAAGCAAGGTAATAGTTCACTCCGTGGTAAGGTGCTACGGAAGGGTCGTCGGAGGTAAGAGCGATAAATGCTTGTGGAGTATCGGGCGTTACTTGCAATTCGGCAGAGAACTTCTGTATTTGTTCCATTGTGGGATTTTTGCCAAGCAATGCAGCTCTGGTATTTCCCCGGGTGACTTGCATCATCGTAACCACCGGATAAAGTAATATCTGAAAGTCCGGACGTGTTTCCGAATTATAATGAGTAGCGAGTGTAGCAGTTAAATGCCCTCCCGCAGAGGCTCCCATTAATCCTACCTTGTAAGGATCGACATTCCATTCTTTGGCATGTTGACGTACCATGCGAATGGCTTGTTCGGCGTCTGATACGGGGACTTCCCAATGTCCGTTCGGCATCCGGTATTTTAATACCATATAGGTAATACCTTGTCCGCAGAACCAGGGGGCCATATCATACCCCTCTCCATCCATACCCAGTCCACGATAACCGCCTCCGGGACACATGATAATAGCCATTCCATTCGGCTTTTCCGGATGGTAGACCGTCAGGGTGGGATGCGTGACATTCGTGACAAAATGAGGGCGCGTTTCCTGCTCTTCTCCGGTTAGTCCACTGGAGTTGGGAGCACCGTCGGGCCACAAAGGTAGCTCGACGGGCTGCTGCGCAAATGATATGGCAGTTACAAGTGATACTATAATGGATAATAGTCTCCTCATAATGATTTATTTAACTTTCATTGAAGCCTTTATAAAGTAAAGAATCAGTAAGGCATACGCTCCTAATGCCAACACTTCTGACCAAGTATTGTTCAACCATGCCTCATTAACCAGATTGATTCCACCAAAGCGCATCGCGGCACTGATTACTCCCATCAATGCACCTCCGGCAATGAAACCGGATGCCAGTAAGGTTCCTTTTTCACCTCTTTCCGTATTCAGAGATGCATCTTTGCTACGTGTTGTAACAAACCAATTCACTGCTCCACCCACTACCAGCGGCACATTCAGTTCCAATGGAATAAACATACCCAATGCGAAAGCTAATGCAGGAATTTTACAAAGAGTCAGAATAATAGCTAAGACAGCCCCAATACCATATAACAACCAGGGTGCACCTACACCACTCATCAGTGGTTCGATAACGGCCGCCATCGCATTTGCTTGTGGAGCAGCCAGTGCGCCACTTGTAAATCCGTATGTCTTATTCAGGATAATCATTACACCGCCTACTGTTGCAGCCGATACGATTGTTCCCAAGAACTTCCATGTTTCCTGTTTGGCAGGCGTACTTCCGAGCCAGTAACCAATCTTCAAGTCGGTGATAAAACCTCCTGCCATCGACAGCGCGGTACATACTACGCCACCCATTACCAATGCGGCAACCATGCCCGAAGGACCTTTCAGTCCGACAGCTACCATCACTACGGAAGCCAATATCAGTGTCATCAATGTCATTCCCGAAACCGGATTAGTACCAACAATCGCAATGGCATTAGCTGCTACTGTGGTGAACAGGAAAGAGATGCCGGCAACCAGAACAATGGCTACCAATGTATGCAACAGATTCCCTTGCATGACATCAAGGTAGAAGAATAATACGATTAAGATCAGTGTGATGATGGAACCGATGGCGATAATCTTCATGGAAAGATCCCGTTGGGTACGGATAATGCTCTTCTCTACATTCCCTTTACCGCCCATCTCTTTGGCTGCCAGTCCGACAGCGCTCTTGATGATGCTCCAGGAACGGATAATACCGATCACACCCGCCATAGCGATACCGCCGATACCGATGCTCTTGGCATAATATTTGAATATTTCTTCCGGACTCATCATACCTACGGTAGAGGTGATTTCCGGATTCCATGCATTCAGTACACTGTCACCCCAGATAGCAGACATTCCCGGAATGATAATCCACCACACAGCCAATGAACCGGCACAAATGATGGAAGCATATTTCAGTCCGACGATATATCCCAAACCAAGCACGGCGGCACCGGTGTTTACCTTGAATACCAATTTTGCCTTTTCTGCCAGCATTTCTCCGGCACTGCAAACACGGGTGGTAAAATTCTCGTTCCACCATCCGAATGTCGCCACGATGAAGTCATATAATCCGCCGATCATACCTGCCATCAATAACGGTTTGGCCTGACTGCCGCCTTTTTCGCCGGAGATCAACACTTGTGTAGTGGCTGTTGCTTCCGGGAAAGGATATTTTCCATGCATGTCGCTGACGAAGTATTTACGGAAAGGAATCAGGAATAGAATACCCAATACGCCACCCAATAAAGAGCTGATGAATACCTGCATGAAGGTAACCGTCATCTCGGGATATTTAGCTTGGAGAATATAAAGAGCGGGGAGGGTGAAGATCGCTCCGGCAACGATTACTCCGGAACAAGCTCCGATAGACTGGATAATCACGTTTTCTCCCAACGCATTTTTTCTTTTGGCAGCTCCGGAAACTCCTACGGCAATGATCGCAATTGGAATAGCTGCTTCAAATACCTGTCCGACCTTCAACCCCAGATAGGCTGCGGCGGCCGAAAAAAGGATTGCCATGGCAAGACCCCATGCTACTGACCAGATATTAACTTCCGGATAATTTTTAGAGGGACCCATCAACGGGTTGTACACTTCCCCAGGTTTCAACTCTCTGAACGCATTCTCGGGTAACCCGGTGAATTTGTCTTCTTCTTGTTTCATAGTTTTTATAATTTGCTAATGTGTTAATTTACATTTCCGTCCTCAAAGTAAACAAAAAAAAAGGAGAACCGAAAGATTCTCCTTTATGTAATAGTCTATTTTTTCCTACTTTGCATCTTTTGCTGTCATATCGCCTTCGATATACAATCTTACCATCTCTGTTTTGGCGTTGGTACGCAAGGTGATTGATTTTTTGAAATGTCCCGGATATTTGCCTGTTCCGTTATAAGTCACCTTGATTGTTCCTTTTTTACCCGGCATGATGGGCTCCTTTGTATATTCGGGTACTGTACATCCGCAAGAGGCTACAGCCTGATGGATCACCAGAGGGGCATCGCCGATATTAGTAAAGGTAAATGTGCAACTGACAACCGGGCTGTTTTCAGAAAACTTACCGAAATCGTGAGTTGTTTTGTCAAACTTGATATCTGCATTTGTTTGCGCAAATGCAAAGCTTACGCCCATTACTAACAGGGTCATTAAAAAAAGTATCTTTTTCATTTTTCCTTCTCTTTTTGATTACAAACGACAAAGATAATGCTTTTCCCCTAAAATATACTTTATGGAGTGCGAAATAGTATTAAACGATTCTCTTTTGCTATTTTGAGAGCTGGAATCCGAGCATCATTCCATCGTAATTTTCGGCCAGTGAACTAACTGTTTTCAGTGCGGTACTGCTACTTTTGCTACCGATGAAAGCCATTAGTTTCAACAGTTTGTCCGAGTTGAACAGTAACTCCAGTGAACTGGAACTGCAATTTACTTTAGCGTGCAGATTCAGAAGTTTCAAATACTTCAAATCAACTTGTTTGGTTGAAGCATTGTAGGAGTAAGTGCCTTTCAATGTTTTCTTGCCCACCGTGCTGGTGAAAGTACTGTCGGCATTGAAAGTGAAACTCATCTGGCCGTCTTTAATACCTATTTTGCTTAATTGTTCGTTCAGCTTATTTTCAGCCATAGTAGCTGCGGCAGCTCCGCCTGCTTTCATTAGTAAGTTATCCGATTCGAACTCTACCGCCGAACCTTTGTAGCTCCATGTTCCGGTCATGTCGATAGATTCGGTGGTTCCGGTGATGGCATTTACTACTTTTGAAATGTTGTCCTTATTAAATAAGTCGGACCATGATTGCGCCTGGCTGTTAGTCGCCATCAGCATAAATACTGCCATAAAGGCAATAGATAAAAAATTCTTTTTCATTTTCATTCTTCTTTCATTTAACATTGAGATCCTTGTTTATGTTTTCTATGTAGTTGAGTATATCAATACGTCCTGTGCGGTCTTCCGAGGAAGATACGAAGTGAGGAGGGAGCTCTTCCCATTGTTTGCCCAACTCACGTAAATAGGCATTGATATTCATTTTTAAACGTCCACCTTTTAGCTTGTCGGCTTTGGTAAAGATGATAGAGAAGGGGATACCGTTCTCGCCCAGCCATTCCATAAACTCGAGGTCTATTTTTTGAGGTTCCAGCCGGCTGTCTATCAGGACAAAGAGGTTGGTCATTTGCTCCCGTTCCAAGATATAATCTTCGATTATAGTGCGTATCTGGTCTTTCCCTTTTTGTCCGCGTCGGGCATAGCCATATCCCGGAAGGTCGACGAGATACCAATTCTTATTGATAAGGAAGTGGTTGATTAACATCGTTTTTCCCGGAGTGGAAGAGGTCATGGCCAGACCTTTACGGCTGGTCAACATATTGATAAGACTTGATTTTCCCACATTCGAACGGCCTATAAAGGCATATTCCGGGAAAATACCGGCCGGGCATTTCTTCACGTCCGTATTGCTAATCACAAATTCAGCACTTGTTATTTCCATTTTCTTGTCATTTATTTCTTTATAAAATCGTTTATAATAAACTCGCTCATCGTTTATAATAAACTATTGCGCAGTTTATAATAAACTCTGCCATTATTTATTATAAACTCTGGAGTACCTGTTTTTATGGCACTTTCAGCGTTTTCTCTTTTTTGGACATACACATTAACCCTGCAAAGGTAAGCGTTCCATTTAACATTAGCAATTCATAACCGAATTTATATCCGGTTTCTTTTCCAATCCACCAGTTGGCAAGATAGCAGAACAGTGGTGAAAGGATGGCTATGAGAGGAACCCACCGGTCGTTCGTTTGCCTGCGTGTAAAAAGTCCGAAAGCAAACATTCCGAGCAGGGGGCCGTATGTGTAGGAGGCGATGATATATATGGCGTCAATAACGCTCTTATTATTAAGTATTTCTACCAGGCAGATGAAGAATGCCAATAAGACTGATAACGATAAATGCACTTTGTCTCTTTTGCGACGTGCCGTTTCTTCTGTGTCTTTTTCCGTATTTAGCAGATCTACGCATACACTGGTTGTCATGGCTGTCAGGGCGGAATCCGAGTTGCTGAAAGCTGCTGCGATAATACCGATTGTAAAAAGTACCAATACGGATTGTCCCAGATAACCTTGGGCTGCAAACATGGGCAGTATATCATCATTCATGGCTGGCAGTTCGAGTTGCATTTGTCCCGCTAGCGCTATCAATAGAATTCCCAAGCATAGAAAAAGGAAATTTAGCGGAATGAATGAGAAACCGTAGCAGTACATGTTTTTTTGTGCTTCCCGGAGGTTCCGGCAAGAAAGATTCTTTTGCATCATATCCTGATCCAGTCCGGTCATTACGATGACAATGAAGATACCACTGAAGAACTGTTTGAAGAAGTTTTGCCGGGATACCCAGTCGTCAAATACAAAAATACGGCTGTGTTCGCTGTTTTGGATTGTTTGCACAATGCCGCTGAAGTTAAGGTCTAATCTTTGGATCGTAAAATAGATGATAAAAATCAGAGCGGCAATCAGGCAAAATGTTTGTAAGGTATCTGTCCACACGATGGTCTTTATTCCGCTTTTATGAGTATATATCCATACCAATGCAACCGAACCGACAGCAATCAGCCAAAAGGGAACGTGCATTTCCTGAAATACATACGTATGGAGAATGAGGCATACCAGATAAAGTTTGGCTGCGGTTCCCAACATGCGTGACAGCAGAAAGAAAAAGGAACCGGTGCGATAGGCACGCACCCCGATGCGGGTGCCGAGATATCCGTAGATACTTGTCAGATTCAATTTATAATATAAAGGAAGTAAGATATGGGCTACGGCCATGTATCCGAAGAAAAATCCGAGTACCGTTTGCATATACGTCATATCCATTCCGCGCACCATTCCCGGTACAGAGACGAAAGTGACTCCGGAGATAGAGGCGCCAATCATTCCAAAAGAGACTATATACCAAGGTGATTGGTTTTCTCCCTTGAAGAACGCTGCATTCGATCCGCCCTTACGTCCGGTGATACGGGCTATTAGTAATAATACCGCGAAGTAGCAAAGAATAGTGACTAGTATCATCATAACAGATGCAAAGGTAGCAATTTTTGTAGGTATTAAAAACAATAATCTGTATCTTTGCAGGGTTTTATCGATAGAACAGCAAATATTATCTATGAACCAACAATATCCTTCTATACTGCTTGAAAAGGCAGTCGGCGAATTTTCCAAACTTCCGGGTATCGGGCGTAAGACGGCTATGAGGCTTGTTCTGCATCTGCTCCGTCAGGATACGGCTACTGTGGAAGCTTTCGGAAATTCTATCATAACGTTGAAACGTGAGGTGAAATACTGCAAAGTGTGTCATAATATATCCGATACTGAAACTTGCCAGATTTGTGCTAATCCGCAACGGGATGCTTCCACTGTCTGTGTGGTGGAAAATATCCGTGATGTAATGGCGGTAGAGGCAACCCAGCAGTATCGCGGGCTTTATCATGTTTTGGGTGGGGTTATTTCTCCAATGGACGGAGTCGGACCGAGTGACCTTCAAATTGAAAGCCTGGTGCAGCGGGTGGCTGAAGGTGGAATCAAAGAAGTTATTCTGGCATTGAGCACTACGATGGAGGGGGATACTACCAACTTCTATATCTATCGCAAGCTGGATAAACTAGGGGTTAAACTAAGTGTGATAGCCCGTGGCATATCGATTGGTGATGAACTTGAATATGCCGATGAAGTGACTTTAGGACGCAGCATTGTGAACCGGACGCTTTTTACCGGAACTGTATAATCATTATTAATTATTTAAGAACGAACATGGAAGAACAGATAAAACGAGCTGTCAGAAATTTGAATATCAGTTATGTTTTCTTTTGGGTGCTCCCGGCATTTTTGCTTGGGGCAGGAGAGTTTGAACTCTATCCCGTAGGAGGTTTGGTAGATAACGCACCGGCTATCTACTATTTTGAGACGGTCGGCATTTTGCTCACTGCTTTGTGTGTGCCTCTTTCTCTCAAATTATTTAGCTTGGTGCTTAAGAAAAAGATAGATCACATGACTATCACGCTTGCCTTGAAGCGATATGTGCAATGGAACATTGTTCGCTTGGGAGTGCTTGAAGTAGCTATTGTGGTGAACCTTTTGTGTTACTACCTGACGTTGAGCAATACGGGTAATCTCTGTATGCTGATTGGCCTGACAGCGTCACTTTTCTGTCTGCCCAGCGAGAAGAGATTGCGTAACGAACTTCACATTGCAAAAGAAGAAAAGCTATGAGACAGTCCTTCTTGATGAACGATCGTATCTATCTTCGTGCGGTAGAACCGGAAGATATGGATATAATGTATGAGATGGAAAATGATCCTTCGATGTGGGACATCAGTAACTTTACGGTTCCATACTCCCGTTACGTGTTGCGCCAATATATTGAAGGTTCGCAGTGTGATGTGTTTGCGGATAAGCAATTACGTCTGATGATTGTGCGCAAATCCGACCAGTGTATACTTGGTACGATTGATATTACGGATTTCGTTCCCCTTCATTCGCGGGGAGAAGTAGGAATTGCCGTGCATAAGGATTATCGGCAGCAAGGTTATGCCACCGACGCATTGAAGCTGCTTTGTGAATATGCTTTTGATTTTCTGTCTTTAAGTCAGCTTTATGCACATGTCACGACAGATAATGACGTTTGTGTAAAGCTGTTCACGTCTTGTGGCTTCGTTCAATGCGGATTATTGAAAAACTGGCTGCAAGTGGAGGGCTGCTACAAAGATGCATTGCTCCTCCAATGTTTGAATCCTAAGAAATAAAATATTAGTTGAGAGTAGGCACTTGTGGGAAGCGTGACCACGTTTCGTACTTGCTGCCTAGTTTCTCTAAAGCAGTCCGCCACATATCTTTGATATTGTTTTTCATCAGATATGATTTTTCTTCTTCAGACACCAACCATGTGTTTTCTCTGATTTCGTTATTTAACTGTTCGCTATCCCAACCGGAATATCCCAAGAAGAAACGAATGCATTCACTGATTTTATTCCCTTGTAATATATATTTCTTTATTTCATCAAAATCTCCATTCAGATAAAGCCCTTTACTGATAGAAATGGATCCGGGGATATCAGATAATGTGTGGAGATAAAATAGGGTATCAGTGGCAATAGGTCCACCTTTGTATAGAGGAATCTCATCCAGATATTTAAATTCCATGATGATATCGTTAAGGAACAATGGCAGTTGCTTGTTGATAACCAATCCCATACTTCCTTCATCCGTATGATCGACCAGTAAAATTACGGATCTGCCAAACGTTGCGTCACGTAGAAAAGGTTCTGATATTAAAATCCTTCCTCTCGATGGCAACACATTATTCGATTGAATCTTAAATATGTCAGAGTCGATATTCATGCCACTAAAGTAAGAAAAAAAACGGAATAACAATCGTTCTTTCCGTTTTTTTTCATTTTAAGAATGGCTTTTATGAATATCTTATGTCAAATAATCAGGCTATCGGATGATTTTCAGCAAATAGTTTCATTCTTTCATCCAGTTGAGCATATTGGTGGTCTTTAATGAAAGAGGTACACGCGCGCAATCCTTCCTGATGGCTTCCTGTAGTTACTAATGAGATAGCGCTGACTCCGTAGTACATCAATTCTTTCGCCAGTTCGCCACTGGTCATTCCCGGATAACCGATGGTGAAATAAAATCCGTCTGCAATCGGCTCGCCCAGATCGTTGTCATATACCAGATGAAAACCGTGACGGAGGAAGATTTCTTTTAATTTCCGTGCTCTTTCACCGTATATCTTCACTTCGTTAAGGAAATTATATTGTCCTTCGTTGGCAGCTTTCAGCATGGCGGCCATGGCGAACTGTGCAGAATGACTAGTTCCTGAAGAAAGCGCATAAAGCACACGGTGAATGAAAACCGTTCCGAAAGTTCCGCCACCATATCGTTTGGTCAGTCCCGGATAGCTTCGGTGGTATAGTTTATCAGAGATACAACTTACCCCAATACGTTGCCCGGCGTAGCTGAATGCTTTTGAGCCGGAAATCAGCAATACGTAATTGTCCGTATAATGGGCAACTGATGGCTGGAAAGGAGGTTGATACGGTTTACTTAAATCTTGGCGGAAGTCCATGGCAAAATAAGCCAAATCCTCCAGAACAATCACATCATACAGTGTTGCCAATTCACCGATAATCCTCAATTCTTCTTCTTTCAGGCAAATCCAGCTGGGATTATTGGGATTTGAATAAATGATGGCTGATATATTTCCTTTTTTCAGATAGCTTTCCAGTTTCTCTTTCAGTTTTTCTCCGCGGTAGTCATACACATCAAATGTTTCAAACTTTTGCCCCATTACAACCAACTGCTGTTTCTGTACCGGAAACCCTGGATCGATAAACAAAATCGTATCTTTCTTTTCGTCACATTGGCTGCAAGTAAGAAATGAAGCGAATGTACCTTGCATGGAACCAGTGACAGGCACACAACCTTCCGGACTTAAATCTACGTTGATGAATGCTTTGATAAAGTTGGATGCCTCTTTCTTTAGTTCCGGCAATCCGTTGATGTCGGGATATAGACTGGCAATGCCATTTTGTAATGCTTCAATTTCCGCTTTCACGCCTACAGCGGAAGGAGGAAGTCCCGGAACACCCATTTCCATTTTGATAAATTCAACTCCCGATGCTGTTTCTGCTTTTGAAGCAATGGCTTTCACTTCACGAATGGTAGCTTTGGAAAAATCGACAATTTGAAACTCATTGATGGTTTCGTCAATCAGATGTCGTTCAATTGGTGTATTTTTCATTCTATTTTCTATTTTATTAGTAGCTGCAAATGTACACGATAATTCTTAATAAACCCACTTTTTCAGAAAAAAGATACTGAAGCTATTGCAGGTTTCAAAAAAATATCTACCTTTGCATCCGCAATCGAGAGAGATGCTAAAGTGAATATTTTGGTGCGTTAGTTCAGTTGGTTAGAATACATGCCTGTCACGCATGGGGTCA
>ENA-UOJK01002199-UOJK01002199.1-human-gut-metagenome-genome-assembly--contig:-C116-NODE-2199-length-11072-cov-6.207316_pt1 | contig 11072 bp, 6 predicted proteins | sample MGYA00242348_ERZ723895 | MGnify/ENA metagenome assembly ERZ723895
CCCGGCTGCCGATCCGCTCGGCAACGGCCCGCATGGTCCGGCGCAGGAAGATAGCGCTCAGTACCAGGGACACCAGTTCGGAGATGGGGAAGGCCAGCCACACCAGCGTCAGGACGCCGGTGTGGGACAACAGCCATGCCACCGGCAGCAGCACCACCAGCTGGCGGCACACAGAGGTAATCAGACTGTACAGCGGGTTGCCGATAGCCTGACACACGGAACCGGCAATGATGTCGAAGCCCGCCAGCACGAAGGACACGGAGATGATCCGCAGAGCCACGGAGCCGATGGAGAGCATCTCCTCCGAGGCGTTGAAGAACATCAGCAGCTGCTGGGGGAAGAGCTGGAAAATCAGGCATCCCACAGCCATGATGGCCATGGCGGTGCAGATGGTCAGCTTGATGGTCCGCTTCACCCGGGGCAGGCTGGCGGCGCCGTAGTTATAGCTGACGATGGGCACCATGCCGTTGTTCAGGCCGAACACCGGCATGAAGACGAAGCTCTGAAGCTTGAAGTATGCGCCGAACACGGCGGTGGCCGTCTTGGTGAAGGAGAAGAGGATCTTGTTCATGCCGAACACCATGGCGGAGCCGATGGACTGCATGACGATGGAGGGGAAGCCCACCCGGTAGATCTCCGCCGCCACCTTGCCGTGCCAGCGGATCTCCCGGGGCAGGATGTGGATGTCCGGATTGCATTTGAGGTTCAGCACCAGGGCAGCGGCGGCAGCCACAATCTGCCCTGCCACCGTGGCAATGGCGGCGCCGGCCACCTCCATCCGGGGCAGGCCGAACCAGCCGAAGATCAGGATGGGGTCCAGCACGATGTTGATGAGGGCGCCGGTAAGCTGGGTGCACATGGCCAGGAACGTGCGGCCGGTGGACTGCAGCAACCGCTCAAAGCAGAACTGGCTGAAAATACCGATGGAGCAGCCCAGGCAGATGGAGGCGTAATCCACGCCGTAGTCGATAATCACCTGTTCTCCCCCGGCCTGCAGCTCAAAGAAGGTCCGGGAGAAGAAGATGCCGATCAGGGCGAATAGCGCGAAATTGCACAGGGCCAGAAAGATGCCCGTGTTGGCAGCCCGGTCCGCCATGGCCTGATTCTTCTCTCCCAGGGACCGGGAGAGGAGCGCGTTGATGCCCACAGCGGTGCCTGCGCCGAAGGCGATCATCAGGTTCTGCAGGGGGAAGGCCAGGGACACGGCATTCAGGGCATCCTCGCTGATCTGTGCCACGAACACGCTGTCCACCACATTGTAGCAGGCCTGGACCAGCATGGAGATCATCATGGGGACCGCCATGTTGGTCAGCAGCCGTCCGATGGGCAGCACGCCCATCTTGTTCTCCTGGGGCGCCGCGCCCTGGGGGAATTTTTCTGCCATGGAAATTCCAACATCCTTTCTCATTCAGAGAGACGTGACACGGAGACCACCCCGCGCCACGTCTCATATTTTGATTTCTCTATTAGGTTGCGGCTCCGGAAAGCCGGGCATCCGGAAGGATGCGTGGACGATTTATTTTTTCAGCTCACCGGTGGCCAGCTGAGTGAGATACGCGTTGATGAAGCCGTCCAGATCGCCGTCCATGACGTTGTCGATGTTGCCGGTCTCATAGCCGGTGCGGGTGTCCTTCACCATCTGGTAGGGCATGAACACGTAGGAGCGGATCTGGCTGCCCCACTCGATCTTCATCTGCACGCCCTTGATATCGGAGATCTTCTCCGCGTGCTGCTGCTGCTTCAGCTCCACCAGCTTGGCCCGCAGCATCTTCATGCAGTTGTCCTTGTTCTGAAACTGGCTGCGCTCCTGCTGGCTGGCCACCACGATGCCCGTGGGCTTGTGAATGAGGCGCACGGCGGATGAGGTCTTGTTCACGTGCTGGCCGCCGGCGCCGCTGGCCCGGTAGACCTGCATCTCAATGTCCTCCTCCCGGATCTCCACCTCGTCGTCATCCTCGATCTCGGGCATGACCTCCACCGCGGCAAAGCTGGTCTGCCGGCGGGCGTTGGCATCAAAGGGAGACACCCGGACCAGCCGGTGGACGCCGTTCTCACTCTTCAAAAGGCCGTAGGCGTTGTCCCCCTGGATGGCGATGGACGCGGATTTGATGCCCGCCTCGTCGCCGTCCTCATAGTCCAGGATCTGATAGGTGAAGTCGTGGCGCTCCGTCCAGCGGGTGTACATCCGATAGAGCATCTGGGCCCAGTCCTGGGCCTCGGTGCCGCCGGCGCCGGCATGGAAGGTCAGGATGGCGCTGTGGCCGTCGTACTCCCCAGAGAGGAGCGTGGCCATCCGGGACTCCTCGATCTTCTCCTCCAGGGTCTGGAAACCGGACTTCAGCTCTTCCAGCAGCTCCTCATCCTCCGCCTCCTGGCCCATCTCGCACAGGGCCGTCAGATCCTGCCACTCGGTCACCAGCTTGTCCTGGCGGGCGATCTTGTTCTGCAGCTGCTTGAGGCGCTGCTGCACCTTCTGGGATCGCTCCAGGTCGTTCCAGAAGCCGTCCTGGGCAGTCTCGTCCTCCAGCTTTCGGGCCTCCGCGCGGGCGCTGTCCATGTCCAGCGCGGCGGAGAGCTTCTCCAGCTCGGGCCCCAGGTCCCGGAGCCTCTGCTTATATTCGTCGTATTCGATCAAAGCCATGTGCTCTCTCCACTTCCTCAAATTTCATTAGCCATAGTATTATATCGGAGGAACGTTTGTTTGTAAAGAAAAACCCGTAAAAAAACGGAAAATCCCGGGCCGTCTGTGTATTTCAGGGGACAATTTCGTTTTCCAGGATGCGGCCGGACCGGAATCTTTTTTCCCGAATGGCGAAAAGTTCATAATTTGTTCATGATTGCCGGGCACTTTCCCGGTATGTTACATGTAGAGAGATAGAAGCTGGAAGCAAGCCTTTTGGAATATGATGGAGGAAAGAGGACTATGAAAACATTTTGGAAGAAAAAGCTCCCGGCGTGTCTGCTGGCGCTGGCGCTGCTGGCCGGAACCGTTCCCATGGCGTCTGCGGCCTCGGCGGATCTGACGTACGATGTGGACGAGGACAGCGGCGTCTGGCTGGATGCGGATGACTTTCAGGAAATCTATGAGGACGACAACGGCGGATACCTTGAATACGTGGAATTCACCGATTATGATGACTTTGACGAATACGGCTATTTCACCTTCGAGGACTTTGACCGTTACGGGTTCGACGACGTGGATTCCAAGGCGCTGGAGAACTACGAATTCTACTATGACCGTGCTGATGCGGACGATTACGACATCGACCTGGACACGCTGCGGTTTGAGACCTATGACAACATCGACAGCGACACACTGGATTTTGATGTCAGGCTGTACGGCGACGAAGGGTCATTCTATGCAACGGTCCGCATTGATGTGGAGGGTGGCTCCCGCTCCGGCTCCGGCGACGTGGAGCTGACCTACAAGGTGGACCCCGGCGACGATGTGACGGTGGACGCCGAGGACTTCTGGGATCTCTTTAACGAGGAAGACGGCCGCTATGATGAGCTGGAGTATGTGGAGTTCACCAGCTACGATGATTTCGATGACTTCGGATATTTCGGTGCAGACGGATACGACAGCGATGACTATATCCCGGACTATGAGCTCAATGACAGCGATCTGGACGATGCCATGTTCTATTACGACGAGAACGACGTCTGGTACGACTATGACTTTGAACTGGACACGCTGACGTTCTACGCCGACCGGAACGCCGACGCGGACACCCTGGCCTTTGACTTCACCATGCACGGCGTGGACGGTGACAAGGTATATGGCACTCTGTACATCGAGGTCGGCAAGGGCAGCGGCACCAGCAGCAAGGGCGACCTGACCTATCAGGTGGACCCGGACGACGATGTGACGCTGGACGCGGAGGATTTCTACGATTTCTTCTACGACGAGTCGGATTACGACGAACTGGAATACGTGGAGTTCACCGACTATGACGACTTTGACGATTACGGCTGTTTCTACGCCGACGGATACGATTCCGACGACTACACCCGGGATTACGAGCTGAACGACAGTGACCTGGACGACGCCGTGTTTTACTATGATGAGGACGATATCTGGGACGACTATGACTTCGAGCTGGACACGCTGACCTTTGCGGCGGACCGGAATGCCGATGAAGACACCCTGACCTTTGACGTCACCATGCGCGGCGTGAAAGGCGACAAGATCTCCGCCACCCTCACCATTGAGATCGGCAAGGGCAGCAGCACCGGCACCAAGGTGAAGGGCGACATCATTTATGAGGTGGATCCCGACGACAGCGTGACCTTTGACCGGGACGACTTCTGGGATTTCCTGGATGACGAGACCGGGGACGATCTGGAGTATGTACGGTTCACCGACGCCGATGGACTGGACGACTGGGGCGAGCTGTACAGCTACGACTACGATGATGACCGGACGTACTTTGACGAGAGCGACCTGGACGACGGTTATTTCTACTATGACAGCAAGGACCTGTTCTACGACGAGGACTTCACCCTGGATGACCTGACCTTTGTGGCGGACAGGGACGCCGACGGCAAGGTGGTGGAGCTGGACTTCACTGCCTACGGTGAGGACGGCGACAAGGCCTACGGCACCGTGGCCATCGCCATCGGCGATGTGGGGGGAACCGGCGTGGCCGCAGAGGGCGGCGATATCCGCTATTATACGGATTACAGCGGCCGAGTGCAGATCAACGCCAACGACATCGCCCGGTTCTTTGAGGAGAGCTACCCCGGCTATACCCTGCAGTATGTCACCTTTAAAGATGCGCCCACTTACGGCAGCCTGTACTACAACTACTACGGTACCAGCAGCTACGGCAGCTCCAGCAGCCTGCGCATCACCGACGACAACTGCGACGACATAGATTTCTACTTCAGTCCCTCCAGCAGCCAGCACGCCCTCAGCGAGCTGACATACATACCCAGCGGCGTCAACTACTGCGCCCAGATCCCCTTCACCGCTTACGGCTCCGGCAGCCGTTCTGTGTCCGGCACCATCCTCATCAGCGTGAACCTCAGCGAGGTGCCCGACGTTTACGGCCCCACGCCCAGAAACACGGCCGTCACCTTCCCCGCCGCCTCCATCTACACGGCGGTGGCCCAGTCCAGCGGCCTGGGTCTGGCCAGCATCCAGCTGCTGGAACTGCCCGCCACCAACGAGGGTGTCATCTACGTGGGCAGCGGCACCTCCAAGCGGGCGGACACCGAGACCCTGTACGGCTACTCCAGCGGCAGCGAGCGGATCAGCCAGCTGCGGTTCGTGCCGGCCAGCGGCTTCACCGGATCTGTGGAAATCCCCTATGTGGCCTGCAACAGCAGCGGCGATCCCATTGCCAGCGGCAAGCTTTGCCTGGGCATTGTCAGCGCTATGGAGGACTTCTCTGATATCACCTCCTCCACCTGGTGCTATAAATATGTACTGGAGCTCAGCGACGCCGACGTGATCGACGGATACAGCGACGGCACCTTCAAGCCCGACAACCAGGTGACCTACGGCGCGGCGCTGAAGCTCATCATGCTGGCCGCTGGCTATGACGAGCAGAAGCCGGTGAACTCCAACGTGTTCAGCGGCTATCTGGCCCGGGCGCAGGCGGACGGGCTGGTGTCCGGCAGCGTGAACCTGAACGCCCCCATCACCCGGCTGGCGGTCAGCCAGATCGCGGCCAAGGCCATGGGCCTCAGTATCAGCAACCTGTCCAGCGTCCGTCCCTTCACCGACACCACGGACCCCTATGTCCAGGCGCTGAATGCCGCAGGCATCGTGGAGGGCTACTTCAGCAACGGCACCAGCACCTTCAAGCCCTACAACACTCTGACCCGGGGCCAGATCTCCGCCATCGTCTGGCGGATGGAGCAAGCCCAGTAAACCGGGAAAACAACAGCGGACCGCTGAAGCGGTCCGCTGTTCTCTGTTATACAAAAGCACCGCAGAAAACTGAATGCATCTTTCCCCGCTCCTTTGGGGCAACCGGAAACGATGCGCCAAACCTTTCACCACAGCATTTGCCCTTATCTACGATGCGCCCAATGCGTATAAAGGTTTATGGGGGAGAGCGGTCACTTCAGCAGGGCGCTGTACACATCCTGAGGGATGGTGAACTCCACCATGCCCATGTAGCCTGCAGCCACTGCGTACTCGTCGAACACCAGAACCAGATCGCCGTCGGCGTTCCAGTAAAAGCTCTGCTCCGGGTCAATAGCGGTGAATTCGTCCGTCAGATAGCTCAGGGATGCGTCCGCGGCCATCTGCTCCACCATCAGCCGCAGGACATCCGCGGACCGGACAGAGACGTAGTCCGCATCAGGCCGGAACAGATCTCTGAGGGTGACGGCTTCACCCGTAGCTTTGTTGATGTGGTAGAATCGGGTGAAATTGTAGCCGCTGGCCTCGGTCCTCGTGGCATCGATCCGCAGAGTGAACCAAGTATCGCTGTCCGTCACCACAGAGGAGGTCACATCCAGGCCCTGGTAGCTCTCGCCCGCAGCCTCGCAGTCCGTCTGGAACTGGGCGATCAGCTGATCGGTATAGGCCTGCACCTGGTCGTTGATCTCGTCTGCAGCGCCGCTGCCGCCCAGCTCCGGGACGTGGACGTCGGCAGTGCTGTGACCATCGTCATACTGGTAATCCCGGAAGGTGATGACCCGCACCACGGCGCCCAGCCCCGGGATTTCTTCCATGGCGGCAGCCGCCGCGGGAGATACATTGGGAATGGCCACGAATACGGCCAGGGCCGCGGCTACGCCGACCAGCCAGCGATAGGAACGTTTTTGCTTGTTTTCTTTCATGTTCGTCTCCTTTAAAGCGGCGCAGGTGTCCCGCACCTTTCCGGCATACGTCTCCGGCAGGGGGAAGGGTTCCTGCTTCGCCCGCTCTTTCAGTCGCTTGTCGAATGGCTCCACCTTGCGCACCTCATTCCTCGTGTAATAGTTGTTTTAGCCGGGACCGCCCTCGGGAGAGACGGGTCTTCACCGCCGCCTCGCTGATGCCCAGAACGGCGCTGATCTCCCGGATGGAGAGGTCCTCATAATAAAACAGGGTCACGACCGCCCGCAGGTCGCTGTTCAGCGCCATGACCGCCTGCCATAGAGACAGGCGATCCGCCTGGTCTCCCGCAAGAGACGGCAGCAAATCAAAAAAATCCTGGATATCCGCCAGGTCCACCGTGGTCCTCCGCTTCCGGCAGAACTCATAGCACTTGTTGACCAGAATTTTCAGGATCCAGGGTCGGAACCGCGCCGGGTCCCGCAGACTGCCGCGGCCGGCATAGGCGGCGCAGATGGCCTCTTGCACGGCGTCCTCCGCATCTTCGTCCTGGTGAAGGATAGCCTTGGCAGTGCGGAACATGGTCTCCTGGTTTCGGATTACCTGGTCGCAGAATATTTCTTTGTCCAACAAAAAATTTGTCATGGCGGGACTGAGCGCTCCTTTGGGTTCGTTTGACCGGTCACTTATTAGGATGCGGTTTCCGCCGAAAAGGTGACAGCCGGAAGAAAGAAAAACAAAAAACCGTCCGCCTCTTTCCGGCGGACGGTTTCAGGCTCAGACAGACAGGGACTCGGCCAGCTCCAGGCCGGGGTTGTGCTTGGTGAGAAAGCCGACGGACCACTCCCCGCCGAATGCCACCAGCAGGCGGCCCTTGAAGTCCTCCAGCAGGGCGGCGCCGGTGCACAGCACCAGATCCTCCGGCTTGCAGGGGCAGGCGGTGATGACCCGCAGGTGCTCGTAGGGCAGTCCCTCCATGTAGAGCTCTACGCCGTACTCGCTCCTCATCCGGTACTGGAACACGTCGAACTGCAGGGTGCCCACGACGCCCACGATGACCTCCTCCAGGCCGGCGCCGGGCAGCTTGAAAATCTGGATGGCGCCCTCCTGGGCGATCTGCTCCGTGCCCTTGATGAACTGCTTGCGCTTCATGGTGTCCTTGGGAGACACCCGCATGAAGTGCTCCGGCTCGAAGGTGGGGATGCCGGAGAACTTGAATTTCTTTCCAGGCACCGTCACCGTGTCGCCGATGGAGAAGATGCCGGGATCAAACACACCGATGATGTCCCCGGCGTAGGCCTCGTCGATGATCTCCCGCTCTGCGGCCATCATCTGCTGGGGCTGTGAGAGGCGCAGCTTTTTGTTGCCCTGGACATGAAAATACTCCGTGTCCCGCTCAAACTTGCCGGAGCAGATGCGCATGAAGGCCAGCCGGTCCCGGTGGGCCTTGTTCATATTGGCCTGGATCTTGAACACAAAGGCGGAGAAGTCCTCGCTGAACACATCCACCTCCCCCTGGTCGCTGACACGGGGCAGGGGCGGCGTGGTCATGCGGAGGAACTCCTCCAGGAACGGCTCCACGCCGAAGGTGGTGAGGGCGGAGCCGAAGAACACGGGGGACAGGGTGCCGTTCCGCACAGCCTCCATGTCAAACTCCCGTCCGGCCCCCAGCAGCTCCACCTCCTCCCGGAGGGCGGCGGCCTTTTGTGCGCCGATCATGTCCTCCAGCGCCGGGTCGTCCAGGGCCACCTCGGCGGAGCCGACCTTCTTGCCCCGCTCCTCCGCCTGGAAGAACAGGATGCGCTGCTTCTCCCGGTCGTAGACGCCCTGGAACTCCTTGCCGGAGCCGATGGGCCAGTTGACGGCATAGGTGTCGATGCCCAGCTCCCGCTCCACCTCCTCGCACAGTTCCAGGGGGTCTTTGGTCTCCCGGTCCATCTTGTTGATGAAGGTGAAGATGGGGATGTGGCGGATGGCGCAGACCCTAAACAGCTTCCGGGTCTGGGGCTCCACACCCTTGGCGCCGTCAATGACCATGACGGCGGAGTCCGCGGCCATCAGGGTCCGGTAGGTGTCCTCGGAGAAATCCTGGTGGCCAGGGGTGTCCAGGATGTTGATGCAGAAGCCGCTGTGCTGGAACTGCAGCACGGAGGACGTGACGGAGATGCCCCGCTGCTTCTCGATCTCCATCCAGTCAGAGGTGGCGGCGCGGGCCCGCTTTCCCTTGACCTCGCCCGCCTGGGCGATGGCCCCGCCGTACAGCAGGAACTTCTCTGTCAGCGTGGTCTTGCCGGCGTCCGGATGGGAGATGATGGCGAAGGTCCTCCGCCGGGAAATTTCAGTGCGTAGTTCAGACATGGAATATCCTCCAGAAAAATATCAGAGTATGGGCCATCTTCGACCCACGGCGCTTTTGCGCCGTCCAAGCGTTTTGCCAAGGCAAAACCTTGGCGAAGGGCGGATTCACTCCGCCCGGAGCAAACGCAAATCAGGGCTCCCGCAAAAGCGCCAGCTTTTGTGGGACGATGATGGCGAGGGTCCTCCGCCGGGAAATTTCAGTGCGTAGTTCAGACATGGAATATCCTCCAGAAAAATATCAGAGTATGGGCCATCTTCGACCCACGGCGCACAGCTGCATGCGGAATCCGGGGCGGTCAGACCGCGAAAAACGGACGGGAGGAGTCTCCCGCCGTGTGTATTCTCGAACAATGTACCATATTTTGTGCCGCTTTGCAAGATTTCCCGCAGCTATCCCGCAAAAAATCCGATGATTCTGTACCACAGGGAAAACCAGCGGGGACCGGCTGATGCCGGTCCCCGCAGATTGCCTGTTCCTTGGCGGGAGATCACTTGATTTCCACGCCCATGGCGTCCTCGTAGTATTTGGCCAGTGCGCACTGGTCCTCGTCGATCATGCCGCGGGCGTCCATCCAGTCCATCTGCTCCTTGACGATCTCCGTCATGGGCAGCTCCACCCCCAGGTGGGCGGCCACGTCCATGGCGTTGTTGATGTCCTTCAGGTGGACGGCGATCCGGGCACTGGCGGAGAAGTCTCGGCTCAGGAGCTTGGGGACCTTTCCGTCCATCACTGCGCTCTGGGCAAAGCCGCCCTTGATGGCGTCAAAAAGGGTCTGAGGATCCAGCCCGGCCTTTTTCGCAAAGGCGAATGCCTCTCCCATGGCGCACAGATGGATGCCCACCATCATGTTGTTGGCCACCTTGGCGGTGCTGCCGCAGCCGGAGGGCCCCATGTAGGTGGCGGTCTTACCCATCATCAGCAGGTAGGGCCGGACCTCGTCAAAGACCTCTTTCTCGCCGCCGCACATGATGACCAGGGTGCCGCCGTTGGCGCCGGTCTCGCCGCCGCTGACCGGGGAGTCCAGCAGATAGAAGCCCTTCTCCACCGCCGCGGCGTGGAGCTCCTGAATCACATAGGGAGAGGTGGAGCCCATGTCCACAATGGTGGTGCCGGGCCGGGCAGTCTCCATGATCTCCGTGATGGTGGCCTTCACGATGGCGTTGGTGGGCAGGCACATGAAGATGATGTCGCAGGTTTTGTACAGCGTTTTAGCGTCGTCCAGGACCTTACCGCCCCGGGCGGCAAACCGCTCCCGCAAAGCGGGCACGGGGTCGTAGCCATAGATGTCGCAGCCGCTCTTGTCGATCAGATTGCCTGTCATGCCGTAGCCCATCACGCCAAGGCCCAGATATCCAAGTGTTTTCATGCCCATTGACCTCCTGTTCTAAATTCCGGAAAGGACTGCCCTGTTATTTCCTGCGGGGCGGGATGTGGACCGCGCGGCCCAGTGCGTCCAGCGCACACTCCCGCATGGTCTCGGTGACGGTGGGGTGGGAATGGATGGTGGCTGCCAGCTCATCCAGCGTCAGCTCGCTGCCGATGGCAAGCGCCCCTTCGCAGATCAGATCCGTGGCGCGGGGCCCAATGATGTGCATACCCAGCACCTCGCCGTATTCCCTCCCGGCGATGATCTTCACCAGGCCCTCGCCCCCGTTCAGGATCAGAGCCTTGCCGTTGGCGCTCATGGGGAACTTGCCCACCATGTAGTCGATCCCCTGCGCCTTGGCCTGCTCCTCTGTGAGACCCACAGAGGCAGCCTCCGGCTCGATGTACACGCAGGTGGGATTGGTGGATTCGTCGTAGTGGGCCTCCATGCCGCAGATATTCTCCGCAGCCACCTCGCCCATGGCGCTGGCGGTGTGGGCCAGCTGGGCATAGCCCTTGACACAGTCGCCGATGGCGTACACGCCGGGCACGCTGGTCTCCATCTTGTCGTTG
>ENA-UOJK01002201-UOJK01002201.1-human-gut-metagenome-genome-assembly--contig:-C116-NODE-2201-length-11064-cov-13.534926_pt1 | contig 11064 bp, 6 predicted proteins | sample MGYA00242348_ERZ723895 | MGnify/ENA metagenome assembly ERZ723895
GGTGTAGTGCAGGACGGTGAGATAGTGCGTCCAGTTCTCGTTGAGATATCCGTCGTCCGTCAGCTCCTGCCCGCCGATGACGTCGATCTGCATGCCCGCCTCGTTCGTGGGCTTCATCTCATACTGGAAGTACCACAGCTCCAGCACCGTGCCGTCGGGGGAAAGGTTGCCGAGCGAATCTGCCTGCTCCAGCTGCGTCACGCGCACGTCGGCGACCGTGTCTTCGATCGAGCGGGACGCATAGTCGTTGTTTTCCGACACGGAATAGGTCATCGTGCCTTTTTTGAGGTCTTCCACGCACGCGGCGGCATAGTCGTCCATCGAGGCGTAGATCGGATTGACCTGTTCGTTCAAGCGGAAAACCGAACAAAAGAGTTCGCTGCCGTCTTCTTCGTAATCGCCGGCAAGGCCGAGGTAGACCGAGCCGTCCTTTTGCTTCAGAAGATAGACCTGATTCGGTTGACCGTCACTTGCCTCTTCGCAATGGCCGCTCCAAGCGGACTTGTTGTTCTGTATGAGATCGTCGACCGGCGAAGCTTTGGTGCTGCCGAAGAGCGCGTAGAAGGACTGCTTTTCCAGCGTGTATTCCTCCATCGGGCCGTAAATGGATGTGGAGCCCCAGGCGTCGCACAGCGTCACATACTTTTCTCCGGCAGTATTTGTCGTGGTGCGGAAGGAGGGGTAAGTGCCGTCCGTAAAGCCGTCCGTAAAGGCGGGCGCTTCATATAAGAGTATGTCGACCGTATAGCTCTTGTCGGCAAACGGGTCGTCATTTTTCTGCGTCTGTGCGCGCTCGCCCCAGCCGACGGCGCAGCCCGCCGTCAGCGTCAGCGCCAGCACGAGGGCGACAACGCCGAGGCCGCGCTTTTTCTGCGCGCCCAGCACGTTCGTGATGCGGCGCTTCAGACGCTCGACCGTGCCGCCGAAGCACGTCGTCGCGGGCAGCGCCCGCACGCTGGACTGCACGGCGGCGAGCAGTGTCCGGCTGTAAGCCGCGCGCTCGGGGAGTTCGAGCCCGTCGGTCGCCGCGCTGTCGCAGGCGAGCTCGATGTCCTCGTCCGCCTGACGCAGCATCAGATACACCACGGGGTTGAACCAGTGCATCGCGTTGGCCGCGAGCAGCACGAGCTTTAAGAGCATGTCGCGCCGCTTCAAATGGCACAGCTCATGGCGCAGGATGTAGCGCAGCTCCTGCACGTCGTAGTGCTCGTGGGGCAGGAGCAGCCGCGGGCGCAGAAGGCCCGTCACCGCGGGGGTGGAGATGGCCTCGCAGACGATCATCTCCGGCGCGCTCACGCCTAAGTCGCGCGCCGTGTCAGAGAGCATCGCGGCGTAGTCCGCGCGGGCGACGTCTCTCTTCCAGCGGCGCACCGTGCGGCGGAAGAGGGCGTAGGAGACACCCTGATACAACAGGAACGCCGCCGCGCCCGCGAGATAGCCGTAAAACAAGATCGTCGTCACGGGGATGTAGCGCGTCGTCTTCTGCTCGGGATTCGTCACAGGGCGCTGGATGATCGTGTCGCGCACCGCGGCGGGGGACTGGCCGCTTTTTTCGGCCATGTCGCCAAACAGGTTGTCGGTCGATTGGATGGTCGTCTTATCCGTGCCGACAAAGAGGGTGTAGTCCTTCGGCGGCTCAGCCTGCACCGGCGCGTTTTTCACCGAAAAATCGACCGGCAGCAGCAAAAAGACCGCCAGCGCCAGCCACAGCCAGCAGCGCGTCTTCGCGCGGTAGCGCTCGCGCCAGAGGGGTTTGAGTACCAGCATCGCCAGAATGGCGAGGGAACCTAACAGGGAAGTTTTCAACAGATTCAGCAGAAATGTTTCCATGGTGCGTCCTCCTTATATTTCCGTTTAACGGCTCATATCGTCCAAAAACTGCCGCAGCTCGTCGATCTCGCTCTGCTCGAGCGGCTTTTCGGCGTTCAGCGCCGCGACGAAGCTGCCGAGCGACCCGCCGTAGAGCCGCTTCAGGACGCTGCGGCTCTCAAATTCGAGGTATCTGTCCTTTGAGACGAGCGGCGTGTACAAATTGTTCCGCCCCTCGCGGCGGCTCGAGAGGAATCCTTTTTCGCACAGGCGAGTAAGGTAGGTGTTGACGGTGTTGGCGCTCCAGCCGTGGCTCGCGAGCGCGCCGTCGAGATCGCCGCGGCTGACCTCGCCGCCGACGGCCCAGATGGCCTGCATCACGGCAAGCTCCGCGTCGGGCAGTCTCTTTTTATCGTCCATGGGATGACCTCCTTAGATGATCTACTACATTTGTCGTTGATAACTATATACTACATATGTAGTAGTTTGTCAAGCGCCTTTTATGTCCTTTTTTGTTTTGCAGCGAAAATTGCAGAAAACAGGGGAAAGACATGACGGCAAATCGTCAAAATGAAAGATACTGTTCAATTATTTGAATAAGTTCTTGCAAATCTTTCTGAAAATCGCTTGCTTTTGTGCAAAGCGCAAGGTATAATGAAGAAACCGTATGAAATCATTTGGCAATTCAATAAATAAAAATTTGAGAGGAGATCTTTATCATGGCAAAGTTCAAAGTTTACTACACCATCGAGCTCAACGAGGTGGCCACGCACATCTTCGAGTCCAACGACTTTGAAGTGAAGCTGTGCAGCCATAACGACGAGGAGACCTACGTCAAGGAGCTCGCCGAGTTCCAGCCCGACGCCATCATGTGCCGCACCGAGCCCATCACCGCCAAGATGATGGACACCTGCAAGAACCTCAAGGTCATCGGCAAGCAGGGCGCCGGCCTCGATAACATCGACATGGACCACGCCCACGCCAAGGACATCACCGTTGTCTACGCGCCTGCCGGCAACGCCAACGCCGTCGCCGAGCACGCCGTCATGCTGATGCTCATGTGCGCCAAGCGTTTCACCTATGTCGACCGTCAGTTCCGCAGCGGCAACTTCCTCGTCCGTATGGGCATGGAGCACACCTATGAGCTCGGCGGCAAGACCCTCGGTATGATCGGCTGCGGCCGTATCTCCCAGCTCGCCATGCAGAAGTGCAAGTACGGCTTCGGCATGAACGTCATCGGCTACGATCCGTACCTCACGCAGGACAAGATCGGCGATCTGTGCGAGCTGAAGGCCACCGCCAAGGAGGTCTGGGAGCAGGCCGACTTCGTGTCCGTGCATCTGCCTGTCGTTCCCTCCACCGAGCACTCCATCGGCCGTGAGCAGTTCAGCTGGATGAAGCCCACCGCTTCCTTCATCAACTGCGCGCGCGGTGCTCTGATCAAGGAGAACGAGCTTGTCGAGTGCCTGAAGGACGGCACGCTGTTCCAGGCCGGTCTCGACGTGTTCGAGCATGAGCCCATTCAGGAGTCCAGCCGCGAGCTGTTCAACCTCGACAACGTCATCATGACCCCGCACATGGCCGCAACCACCGAGCAGAGCGTTCTGAACTGCTGCACCTCCGTCGCCAACGACATCGTCGCCGTCTGCAACGGTCAGGAGCCCAAGGTCAAGGCCCAGAAGCCCAAGTTCTAAGTTATTTCTGTTTCGTAGAAACTACTTATTAAAAGGGACGCCTCGAAAGAGGCGTCCCTTTTTTGCGCCCTTGGGCGCGGGAGGACAGCCGGGCAGAGCTGCTGCTTTCCCTGCGCCTTTGGGTGCAAAACGATCCCGTGGTGCAAGATATTCTTCATTCTTGTTAAATAGTTAACGAAATGAAAGAAAAAAATCAAAATTGCCTATATTTTTCGCAACTTTGCAGTTGATTTTTCATTTTTCTGTGTGTATAATCAAAATCGAAGAAAATCGGATCTCATTCCGGATTTACAAATTTTAAAGGAGAAGTCAAATGAAAGAATTGTACGTCGTCAACTGCTGCCGTACCGCTGTCGGTTCCTTCGGCGGTTCCCTGAAGAACACCCCCGCCGCTCAGCTCGGCTCCATCGTCGTGAAGGAAGCCCTCAAGCGCGCGAATGTCGCTCCCGAGAATGTCGATGAGCTGATGTTCGGCTGCATCCTGACCGCCGGTCTTGGTCAGAACGTCGCCCGTCAGGTCGGCGTGGGCGCCGGTCTCCCCTATTCCGTCCCCGCCTATACCGTCGGTATGGTCTGCGGCTCCGGTATGAAGTCCGTCATTGAGGCTGGCCGCGCCATCCTCGCCGGCGACGCCGATATCGTCGTCTGCGGCGGCACCGAGAACATGAGCGCCGCTCCTTATGCCGCTCCCGACGCCCGCTGGGGCGCCCGCATGGGCGACAAGAAGCTTGTCGACACCATGATCAAGGACGGCCTGTGGGATGCGTTCAACAACTACCACATGGGCACCACCGCCGAGAACATCTGCGATGTTTGGGGCATCACCCGCGAAGAGCTCGACGCCTTCGGCGCTGCCTCCCAGCAGAAGACCGAGGCTGCTCAGGCTGCCGGCCGTTTCGACGACGAGATCGTCCCCGTCCCCGTGAAGGTCAAGAAGGAGATCGTCGAGTTCAAGAAGGATGAGTTCCCCCGCGCCGGTTCCACCGTCGAGGGTCTTGCCAAGCTGCGCGGCGCGTTCCCCGTCGGCCCCGAGGGCGTTGAGGACGAGATCGTCCACACCTTCGAGCCCACCGGCATCCACGAAGCCGATACCAAGAAGCACGTCCAGCGCGTCACCGCCGGTAACGCCTCCGGCATCAACGACGGCGCTGCCGCCATCGTCCTCGCTTCCGGCGAGGCCGTGAAGAAGTACAACCTCAAGCCCATGGCCAAGCTCGTCAGCTGGGGCCAGGGCGGCGTCGATCCGAAGATCATGGGCGTCGGCCCCGTGCCCGCTTCCCGTCAGGCCATGCAGAAGGCCGGCCTGACCATCGACGATATCGACCTCGTCGAGGCCAACGAAGCCTTCGCGGCCCAGTCCATCGCTGTTGCCCGTGAGCTGCACTTCGACATGAGCAAGGTCAACGTCAACGGCGGCGCGATCTCCATCGGCCACCCCGTCGGCGCTTCCGGCGCTCGTATCATCGTCACCCTGCTGCACGAAATGCTCAAGCGCGACGACGCCAAGAAGGGTCTTGCCACCCTCTGCATCGGCGGCGGCCAGGGCGTTGCCACCATCTTCGAGAAGTGCTAAAGCACCGCTAACCCCTGAAAATAAAAGGAGACCTCGAAAGAGGTCTCCTTTTTATTTTGTCCTCTGCACGGTGCAGGGAAAAAAGCAGTGCCCCTGCCGAGACGCAAAAAGGAAGCAGCCCTTTCGGGCTGCCCCTCACGCGCCCTCGCGGGCGCAAGCGCCGTACAGTGCGCCGCGCTGCGATTTAACCCTCCGCCTGCGCGGCGAGGATCGCCTCGTAGATCGTCTGCGGGTCGAGCTTATCATAGTCCGCGCTCGTCGCCATCGCGGCGGCGTCGACCTGCTCGGCGATGAAGTTCGTGAAGTACTCCTCGCGCACCTCGTCGGCGGCTGCGGCCTTGTCGAGCGGCAGGCGGAGCAGGATGTGATAGCCGAAGCTGGATTCGACGACTTCACTCACCTCGCCCTCGGACAGGGCGTAGGCGGCGTCTTCAAACTCCTGCACCATCGAGCCGGTCGTGAAGGTGTAGCCCGTGGGATGGGTCTCGCGGCCGGGGTCCTCGCTGTACTCGTCGGCGAGCTCGGCAAAGTAGGAGGCGATGTCGTCGCCGGTGTAGGAATTGAGCTTTTCGACGAGCTCCTCAGCGAGCGCTTTCTTTTCGGCCTTCTGCTCGTCGGTGAGGGCTTCGCCGGTCGTCACGTCCTTCGTCGCAAGCAGGATGTGGTCCGCCGTGATGTAGCCCTGCTCGGCGGCGTAGACGGCGAGGTCCTCGTCGGAGGCGTAGAGCGCGCTGCCCTCGGTATTGTAGAGCTCATAGAGATTCTGATACAGGTAGTTCGAGCGCGCGACGCGGTCATAGGTCTCGCGGCGCATGCCGAGCTTGGCGATCTCGGCCTCAAAAGCGTCCTCGCTGCCGTACTGGTCAATGTAGCTCTGGTCGCTCTCGGCCATGGCGGCCTCCTGCTCGGCGGTAAGCGTCACGCCGTACTTGCTGGCGAGATTTTCAAGCACCAAGTGCTGCTTGACGGACGAGAGCACGCTTGCTTTCACATAGTCGGCGACACTCGTGCCGTCGGAGAGGGTGTCGTCCCAGTTGATGGACGAGCCGGTGTAATACTGCATGTAGCTGTTGAGATACGACACGTCGTAGCCGATCCAGTATGCGACAAGGTCGGCGCTCGCGCCGTTGCCGTTCAGGCTTGCGACGATCGCGTCGGGCGCGACGCCGGTCGCTTCGTAGCAGAGACCCTCCTGCATCGTGCCGGAGGTGAAGCCGTTCGAGGGCGAGAGCGACACGACGGCAAAGGTGAGCGCCGCGGTGATGGCCGCCGCGCCAAGGAACGAAAGCAATCTCTTTTTGATCATAATGTTACCTCTTTTTCGTTTTCTTCCTTATTCACACGCAGGTCTCCGACCAGCGTCAAGGCTGTATCCAATGCGTCCTCGCCCAGCGAAAGACGCAGCAGGAGCTTCGGCTCCGTCCCCGTGGCGGAGAGCGTGAGCCGACGGCGGTTCTTCGGCAGTGAGCAGAGGGCCATCACGGCCTCCACGGGGACTGCCTCGGACGCGGCAAAGGTGAAGGTGATCTCGCTGCCGCGCTGCGAGATATCGCTCACACCGATCTGCACGGCCTCCGCGCGCAAAAGCGCGACGTCCATGAGCTTGAGGACCGGCTGGGGCGGCTCGCCGTAGCGGTCGATGAGCTCGTCGAGCAGCTCCTGCGACTGCTCGGCGGTGCGCAGCGCCGCGATGCGGCGGTAGATATCCATGCGCTGCTCGCCCGAGGGAATGTAGCTCTCCGGCAGGTTGGCCGAGACTGTGAGGTCTGCCGAGCATTCGGTGCGCTGCGGCGCCTTTTCACCGCGCTGCTCGAGTACGGCCTCTTCCAGGAGCTGCAAGTACATATCGTAGCCGACGCTCATCATGTAGCCCGACTGCTCGGGGCCGAGCAAATTGCCCGCGCCGCGAATCTCAAGGTCGCGCATCGCGATGCGGAAGCCCGAGCCGAACTCCGCGTATTCGCGGATGGCCGTCAGGCGCTTGGCTGCAACCTCGGTGAGGATCTTGCCCGCGCGGTAGGTCATATAGGCATACGCCCGGCGCGCGCTGCGGCCGATGCGGCCGCGTATCTGGTGCAGCTGGGCGAGGCCGAGGCGGTCGGCGTCCTCAATGATGAGGGTGTTGACATTCGGAATGTCGATGCCCGTCTCGATGATCGTCGTGCAGACGAGCACCTGAATTTCTCCGTCCGAGAGCTGCTGCATCACGGACGACAGGCCCTTTTCGTCCATCTTGCCGTGCGCGACGCCGATGGCGACATCGTCGCCGAGGAGCTTTTTGAGTGTCGCGGCGCAGCGGTCGATGGTCTCGACGCGGTTGTGCATGTAGTAGACCTGCCCGCCGCGCGCGAGCTCGCGCCGGATGGCGTCGGCGATGACGCTCCAGTTATGCTCGAGCACATATGTCTGCACCGGCTGGCGGTCGACGGGCGGGACCTCGATGGTCGACATGTCGCGGATGCCCGAGAGCGCCATGTTGAGCGTTCTGGGGATGGGTGTTGCCGAGAGCGTCAGCGTGTCGACCTGACGCGAGAGCTCCTTGAGCTTTTCCTTGTGCGTTACGCCGAAGCGCTGCTCCTCGTCGATGATGAGAAGGCCAAGATCCTTGAAGTGCAAACTCTTTTGCAGCAGCGAGTGCGTGCCAATGAGTAAGTCGATCTTTCCCGCGGCGGCATCCTGCAAAATTTGCTTCTTCTGCGCCGGCGTTTTGAAGCGCGAGAGCACTTCGATGCGCACGGGGAACGAGCGGAAGCGGTTCAGCGCCGTCGCGTAGTGCTGCTGGGCGAGCACGGTGGTCGGCACCAGGATGGCCGCCTGCTTGCCGTCGAGCACGCACTTCATCACGGCGCGCAGCGCGACCTCAGTCTTACCGTAGCCGACGTCGCCGCAGAGCAGGCGGTCCATCGGCGTACTGCGCTCCATGTCGGCCTTGATCTCGGCGATGGCGCGGAGCTGATCGTCGGTCTCTTCGTAGTCGAAGGCTTCTTCAAATTCCTTCTGCCACGGGGAGTCGGGCGAGAAGGCGAAGCCAGGACGGCGCTGGCGCTCGGCATAGAGCGCGATGAGCCCTTTGGCGAGGTCCTTTGCCGCGGCGCGCGCCTTCGTCTTCGCGCGCGACCAGTCCGTGCCGCCGAGCTTACTGAGCTTCGTGCGTATTTGGCCGTCCTCGTCCTCGCCATGGCCGCCGATGTATTTCGACACCATGTCGAGCTGCGTCGCGGGGACGTATAAGCTGTCGTTGCCCGCGTAGCAGATCTTGATATAGTCCTTGTCCACGCCGTCGACGCGCATGCGCTCGATGCCCGCAAAGCGGCCGATGCCGTGGTGGACATGCACGACGAGATCGCCGGGGGAGAGGTCTTCATAGGACCGCAGCGCAGCGCGGGCCGACGTCTCTTTCTTCGGCCGCGCCTTTGCGCGCTTGCCGGAGAGGGGAGCGGTCAGTTGGCCCTCGGTCAGGATGACGAGCTTTAATTGTGGATATTCGCTGCCCGCGCTCAGCGCGCCGAGGCCGATGACGGTCTCGTGCGGGGCGGGGAGGCGGTCGTTTTTCAAGTTGAGCTGCGCGCGGATGTTCCGCTCTTCCAAAAGGCGCCGGAAGTTTTTCGCGCGCGTTTCGTTGCCGCAGAGAACGAGCACGCCGCAGCCTGCGCCAAGATAGCGCTCCATGTCGCCCGCGGCGGTCTCGAGGCTGCCGCCGTACGACGGCAGCGAGCGCGCGTTCATGCTGAGGATGGCCCTCGACGGCAGCAGATTGCGCGACGTGGGGAGCGAATCGAGCAGCAGCACGGGGAACGCGCCCATGCGGTGGCTCAATGCCTCCTGACTGAGCGCGAGCGCGGCGAATTCGCCGCACAAAACGCCCTCTTCGATCAGGGGCTTCACGTCCTCGGAGAGCTCCCAGTGGTAGTTCTTGCTGCGTTCCAAAACACGCATGCCGTCGCTGACGGCGATGAGCGTGTCGGGTGAAAGATAGTCGAGCGCGCAGACTTCGTCGGGGTAGCACGCGGCGAGATACCGGTCCATGCCGCCGAGCGGCAGGTCGTTACGAAGCCTCTCGATGTCGCTGCGCAGCGTTTGGACGATGGGGCTGTCTTCGGCCTTTTTCGCAATTTTCTGCGCGGCGCGCCCAAGGCGCTCGAGCATTTTTTCGCGCCCGCCGTCCGAGAGGGCGGGCAGCACCTCTGCCGCGGGCAGGACGGTCAGGGATTTGACATTCTGCGTGCGGCGCTGGGTCGTCACGTCGAATTCGCCCATCGCGTCGACCTCATCGTCGAAAAACTCGACGCGCACGGGCGCGCTCAGCGGCGACCAGACGTCGAGAATGCCGCCGCGCAGCGCGAACTGGCCGACGCCCTCGACCGTTTCCGCGCGCGTGTAGCCGCTTTCGACAAGCTTTTTCGAGAGCGCGTTCAGGTCAAAGCGGTCGCCGAGCGAAATGTCCGTCACCGCGCCGCGCAGCGCGTCGGGCGGGAGCGTTCGCTGCATCAGGCCGTCGACCGTCGCGACCAGGATTGGCGCTTTTCCGGCGGCAAGGCTGCACAGCGAGCCGATGCGCTGCTGCTCCCAGCCGTGGGAGGCGAACACGCGGTCGCGCAGCTGCCATTCGCGCGCGAACAGCAGGCTCACGTCCTCGCCGAGCAGCTCGTGCAGGTCGCCCGCCATGCGGTTTGCCTCGTTTTCATCCGCGCAGACGATCAAAAGCGGGCGCTGTGTCTTGTGCCGCACGGCAGCGGTGAGCTGCGCGCGGTGCACACCCGAAAGGCCCGACACGGCGATGGGCGACGTGCCCGCGTCAAGCGAGAGCAGCAGCTCGCGCACCTCGGGAAGAGATGCGAGCGCTTCGTTGAGTTTGTTCATCCCCTGCGCCATGCCGTATCCCTCCTCCCGCAGCGCGCAAAAGGGCAGATCCGCCGCAGCCGCGGCGGGTCATGCCCGTGGTCGTCAGTCATTTTATTATATAGGCTTTTGGCAAAAAGTCTATGTCGATTTTTTAAATTTTGGCGGCAAAAAGCGTTCAGCCGTTGTAGCGGTTCTGCGCGGCGCTCACGCCGTCGGTGATGATGCACTCCGCCGCGCCGAGCGCGCGGTCGAGCACACCGTCGATGACCTTGCGCTCGCTGGCCGTGAACGGGCCGATGACCCAGTCGACAATGTCGTGCTCCGGCGCGCCGACACCGACCTTGACGCGCGGGAAAGCGTCGGTGCCGAGGTGCGCGATGATGTTCTTGAGACCGTTGTGTCCGCCCGCGCTGCCGCTGCCGCGCACGCGGAGCTTGCCGAGCGGGAGCGAAATATCGTCGGAGATGACGATGACGTGGTCAGCGGGAATTTTATAGAACCGCGCCGCCTCGCCCACAGCCTCGCCGGAGAGGTTCATGTAGGTCTGCGGCATCATCAAAAGCACATTCGCCCCGCCAAATTCGATGACTTCCGTCAGCGCGCGGAAGCGCAGGCGGTTGCAGCGCAGATCGCGCTTGTCGATCAGACGCTCCGCGGCCATGAAGCCGATGTTGTGGCGGGTGTTTTCATACTGCTTGCCGTAGTTGCCCAAACAGACGAGCAGCCATTCCGGCGGGCCGGATTTTTTGAAAATCATTAGGTGTTCCTCACTTTCCCCGTAAGGGGGAGTTTCTTGCGCGCCCCTGGGCGCGCGGGTGCAGCGCGAAGCGCTGCGGGGGTGTCTCCCATTGGCATGGGAGTGCGCAGTCAAAGGGGATATTCTCTTTCCAAAGAGAATATCCCCTTTGGAACCCCAAGAGAAAGGCGAGGGGAGTCCCCCTCGACCCCCAACATTGCGGGTTTGCAGCTTGAAGAGCTGCACGCGCTGCGCAATGTAAGTGCGGTGTACATGGCTTCGCCATGAATCTTCTGCGAGTCGTTCCCGATTGCAACCGCACCTTACTATCGTGAGGCGCGAGTGACGTTTGCTCGGCGGCAGACTGCTTGCGAAATAGCGGCATTGCTTCGCTCGCCGCATTGTGGAGA
>ENA-UOJK01002205-UOJK01002205.1-human-gut-metagenome-genome-assembly--contig:-C116-NODE-2205-length-11050-cov-15.964893_pt1 | contig 11050 bp, 8 predicted proteins | sample MGYA00242348_ERZ723895 | MGnify/ENA metagenome assembly ERZ723895
ATTTTTCCACTTCGACTTCCCCTTCGGGGTCTGAAAGGGGCGAGCAGCCCCTTTCCCGTGCCTCCCGCGCCTCGGAAGTAGCGGGTGCTTTTCTGGTTCTCTTTTGGCACGCAAAAGAGAACTTAGCCCCAATGCAAAAGCGCTCTAACCCCGCGCCACCGGCGCGAAAACCATTTCTGATTCTCTTTTGACATCAAAAGAGAACAATTAGCCTTAATGAAAAAGCGCTCTATCCTGCGCCGCAGGCGCAAAAATCATAGCAGCGTCATCTGCTCCCCTTCATCCTCCGCGCGGACGAGCGCACCGGTGGCCGGCAGGCTGCGGACGCGGTAGCGGTGGGGGTTCGCCAGTTCCAGCGTGTCCGCCGGGACAACGGAGGCGATGGTCTGATTCTTTTTCAGGGTCACGACGGCCACGCCCTGGCTGTCGCGGGTGGTCTTTGCGGCGATCTGCGCCGTGCCGACCAGAAGCATCCGTCCCGCGCTGGTGCGGATGGCCAGCTCCGTCTCCTCGGGCAGGAAGAACATGGTCGCCAGCGGCTCTTTGTCGCAGTAGGCTTTCAGCAGCTTGCGGCGGTTCTGCTTGGTGGCGTAGGAGCTGAGCGGAATTTTTGCGCACTTGCCGCTGGCAAAGAAGAAGAGCATATAGCCGCTGTAGTCGGAGGTAATGACCATGTCGAGGATGTTCTCACCCTCGTCCATGCCCAGTCGGCCCGGCAGATAAATGCCCATCTGGGCCACCTTGCCGTCTTCCAGCTCGGCCAGACGTACCTTATACACCTGCTGTTTGTCGGTGAAGAAGAGCGCTTCTACGTTGTTCCGCGTCTCCACCTGCCGGACGATCTCGTCGCCCTCCTTGAGCTTGTGCGCACCGGCCGTGCGCAGGCTCTGGGGCGGGATCTTCTTCAGATAGCCCTCGCGGGTGAAAAAGACGGTGACGGGATAATCCGGCACGGCCTCTTCCTCGGCGCCGCCCTCTTCCTCGGGCAGGTCGTAGAGGATCTCGCTGCGGCGGGGCTGGCCGTATTTCTTTGCCACGTCGGCCAATTCCTTCATGATAATTTTGCGGATGCGGGCAGGCTTTGCGAGGATGTCGTTCAAATCGGCGATGTCGGCTTCCAACTGCTCGATTTCGCCGGTGCGCTTGAGGATATATTCCCGGTTGAGGTGGCGCAGCTTGATTTCAGCCACATAGTCGGCCTGCACTTCGTCGATGCCAAAGCCTATCATCAGGTTGGGGACGACTTCGGTCTCTTCCTCGGTGGTGCGGATGATGTGGATGGCCTTGTCGATGTCCATCAAAATCGCCGCCAGACCCTTGAGCAGGTGGAGGCGCTTTTCCTTGCCGTGGAGGTCATACCAGGTGCGGCGGCGGACGCATTCCATCCGGAAGGCCGTCCACTCCTGCAAAATCTCCCGCACCCCCATGACCCGGGGCTGACCCGAGACAAGGATGTTGAAGTTGCAGCTGAAGCTGTCTTCCAGCGGGGTGGCCTTGAAGAGCTTGGCCATCAGCTTTTCGGCGTCCACGCCGCGCTTGAGGTCGAGGGTCAGCTTGAGGCCGTTCAGATCGGTCTCGTCCCGCATATCGCTGATCTCTTTGATCTTGCCCGCCTTGACCAGCTCGGCGATCTTGTCCATGATGGCCTCCACCGTGGTGGTGGGCGGTATCTGGGTGATCTCGATCATGTTCTCGCCCGGCACGGCGGCGTAGCGGGCGCGCACCTTCACGCTGCCCCGGCCATTCTCGAAGATGTCCCGCATCTGGGCTTCGTCGTAGAGGATCTGGCCGCCGCCCACGAAGTCCGGGGCGGGCATGGTGGTGGAGATGTCGTGCTTTGCATCCTTCATGAGGGCGATGGTGGTATTGCACAGCTCTGCCAGATTGAAGGAGCAGATGTTGCAGGCCATACCGACGGCGATGCCCAGCGTGTTGTTGGCCAGAATGGTCGGGAAGGTCACGGGCAGAAGGGTCGGCTCGGTGGTGGTGCCGTCGTAGTTGGGGACGAAGTCCACCGTCTCCTTGTCGATGTCCCGGAACAGCTCTTCGCAGACGCCTTCCAGCTTTGCTTCGGTGTAGCGGGCCGCGGCGCAGGACATATCGCGGCTGTAGGCTTTGCCGAAGTTGCCCTTGCTGTCCACGAACGGCACCAGCAGGCTCTCGTTGCCCCGGCCCATGCGGACCATGGTGTCATAGATGGCGGCGTCGCCGTGGGGGTTCAGGTGCATGGTGCTGCCCACGATGTTCGCCGACTTGGTGCGCGCGCCCTTGATCAGGCCCATCTCATACATCGTATACAGCAGCTTGCGGTGGGCGGGCTTGAAGCCGTCGATCTCCGGCAGGGCGCGGCTGACGATGACGCTCATCGCGTAGGGCATATAGTTCGTTTCCAGCGTGCGGGTGATGGGGTCTTCCAGCACACTGCCGGCGTTCAGTATCTCAACGCCCTCGCCCAGCTGGGGGCGGACAGGCTTTGCGGTTTTTTTGCTCGATTTTTTTGCCATTGTAAATCCTCTTTACTAGAGTTCCCTCGTAACTCAACCTCTCAGTCTCGCTACCGCTCGACAGCTCCCCTAGCGAGGGGAGCCTCTGGCGAAGAGGGAAAGCTTTTCCGAAATGCCAAAGCCTCCCCTCCGTAGGGGAGGTGGCAATGCGAAGCATTGACGGAGAGGTTTAACTCACATCCAGATCGTCCAGATACTCTGCGCCGTGCTGGGCGATATGCTCCTTGCGGCCTGCGAGGTTGTCGCCCAGCAGGATGTCGAACACCTGCGCGGTGCGCTCCACGTCGGTGGGCATCACCTTGATGAGGCGGCGGCTCTCGGGGTTCATGGTGGTCAGCCACATCATCTCGGGGTCGTTCTCGCCCAGACCTTTCGAGCGCTGGATGGTGTATTTCTTATCGCCGATCTCCTCGAGGAAGGTGGCCTTCTCGGGCTCGGTGTAGGCGAAATAGGTGCGGTCTTTCGTGGTGATCTCGTACAGCGGCGACTCCGCGATATAGACGTAGCCCTCGTTGATGAGGGTAGGGGTCAGGCGGTAGAGCATGGTCAGCACCAGTGTGCGGATCTGGTAGCCGTCCACGTCGGCATCGGTACAGATGACGATTTTATTGAAGCGGAGATTGTCGAGGTTGAAGGTGGCAAGCTCCTTGTTGTGCTTGCCGCCCAGCTCCACGCCGCAGCCCATGACCTTGATGAGGTCCACGATGACGTCCGACTTGAAGATGCGGGCATAGTCGGCCTTGAGGCAGTTCAGGATCTTGCCGCGGATTGGCATGATGGCCTGATATTCACTGTCGCGGCTGGTCTTGACCGCACCCATAGCCGAATCGCCCTCGACGATATACAGCTCCCGGCGGGAGGCGTCCTTGGTGCGGCAGTCCACGAACTTCTGCACCCGGTTTGCGAGGTCGATTTGGGTCGAGAGCGTCTTTTTGATGCTCTGGCGCGTTTTTTCGGCGTGCTCACGGCTCTGCTTGTTCACCAGCACCTGCTGACAGATCTTCTGGGCCTCGTCGGGCTTTTCGAGGAAGTAGACTTCCAGATAGTGCTTGAGGAAGTCGGTCATGGCCTGAGAGACGAACTTGTTGGTGATGGCCTTTTTGGTCTGGTTCTCATAGCTGGTGCGGGTGGAGAAACTGGACGAAACGTAGACCAGACAGTCCTGCACATCCTGAAAACTGATGGCACTCTCGCCCTTTTTGTAGAGGTTCTTATCCTTCAGATACTTGTTGATCTGGTAGACGAAGGCCGTGCGGACGGCGTGCTCCGGGCTGCCGCCGTGCTCCAGCCAGGACGAGTTGTGGTAGTATTCCAGCAGCTGCACCTTGTTGGAGAAGCAGAACGCCGCGCTCATCTTTACCTTATAGTCGGGCTGGTCTTCGCGGTCACGACCGGTGGCTTCGCTCTCGCAGCTGAACACCGGGGTCAGGCTGTCCTCGCCCGCCGTCTCAGCTACATAGTCGGCGATGCCGTGCTCATAGCACCAGCTCTCCTTCCACGGCTTGCCGGTGGCGGGGTCTTTCTCCTTTTCGTCGGTGAAGTTGAGGGTCAGGCCCGCGTTGACGACAGCCTGACGGCGGAGGACATCTTTATAGTAGCTGCCGGGGACGTCGATGTCGGTAAAGACCTCATCGTCCGGCTTCCAATGGATGATGCTGCCGGTGCGGCGGCCCTTGTAGGGCTCTTTGTGCAGGCCGCCCACGTTCTCGCCCTTCTGGAAGTCGAGGTGGTAGTGGAAGCCGTCGCGGTAGATGTCAGCGGTCATCCATGCCGAGGCGTACTGGGTGGCGCAGAGGCCCAGACCGTTCAGGCCGAGGCTGAATTCATAGTTGTCCTCGCCCTCGCCGTACTTGCCGCCTGCGTACATCTCACAGAACAGCAGCTCCCAGTTGTAGCGCTCTTCCCCCTTGTTCCAGTCCACGGGCATACCGCGGCCAAAGTCCTCGACAATGACGCTGCCATCCTTGCAGCGGGTGACGTTGATGGTGTCACCGTGGCCGTCGCGGGCCTCGTCGATGGAGTTGGAGACGATCTCAAAGATGGAGTGGGCGCAGCCCTCCACGCCGTCCGAGCCGAAGATGACGGCCGGGCGCTTGCGCACACGGTCGGCACCCTTCAGCGAAGTGATGCTTTCGTTGCCATATTCCTGTTTTCTTGCCATGCTGCTCCTCCCGGCCCCGGAATGTTCTTGCAGTGGAGCCGTCTCAAACGCTTTTGCTATATATAGGTATATATTCCCACAGCGGGAGAAAAGCGATTCTTTTCATTCTCATTTATTAAACCATAGGTTGTTGAAGATGTCAAATAGTCTTTCACTGTCTGCCGCCCGCAAAAAGCGTCAGAAAAGTCGGTCTTATTTTGGACGATAACACGGGCAAAATATAGAAAGTTCAAAAATTCTCAAAAAATTTTGCATTTACCCCTTTACAAAATCGAAATTTCAGGTATAATAATCATCGTCCGGTGCGCCTCTGTAGCTCAGTCGGTAGAGCAGGGGACTGAAAATCCCCGTGTCATTGGTTCGATTCCGATCGGAGGCACCAGTCAGGAGACCCAGCAGGGTTTCCAATATGCGGCCGTAGCTCATCTGGTAGAGCGCCACCTTGCCAAGGTGGAGGTAGCGAGTTCGAGCCTCGTCGGCCGCTCCATAATGGAGCAGCAATCGTTGTTCCAATATGGCCCGGTAGCTCAGTTGGTTAGAGCACCAGCCTGTCACGCTGGGGGTCGTCGGTTCGAGCCCGATCCGGGTCGCTTCGTCGAAAGTCCTGCTGTTCATCGTGCAGTCTTGCAAGCAAGACTGCTGTGATGAACGCCAGACTTTCTCCTCTTCCCCACAAAATCTTGCTTCGCAAGCTTTCGCGGGGACTCCGAAATTCGAGAGAATCGCTCGGGAGGGTGCAAGGATAAATGCACCGAATATGCGGCCGTAGCTCATCTGGTAGAGCGCCACCTTGCCAAGGTGGAGGTAGCGAGTTCGAGCCTCGTCGGCCGCTCCAAATGGAGTGGAAATATTCACTCCAAATATGGTGACGTGGCCAAGTGGTAAGGCAAGGGTCTGCAAAACCCTCATCCACCAGTTCAAATCTGGTCGTCACCTCCAAAAGATTCCCGGGTGCTGAGGCATCCGGGATTTTTTGTCGTTTTGTTCGTTAAATGATCTACTTATGTGAAAAAGTTTGTCTCCCCTCTTCGCTCTGTGCTATGCTAAAAGAGTCAGCAAAGAAACGGCTAAGAGTCTAGAGGAGGATACAGACCCATGCCAGAGTTCCCGCGCAAAGATTTCCGGCTCCATGTGGGCTGGCGCACCATCAAGACCGCCGTCAGCGCTCTGCTGGTCAACTACTTTCTGCCCCGGCCCCGGGTCGTTTCCCTCTGGGAAGGATTCAAAGGGCTGTTCAAGGAAGATAGTAAGGTTTGAATGCTTGACAATCCTCGATAAAACGTATATAATGAAAGCAAGAAAGGTGCTGTCCTGCAAAATGGTCAGCTCCCTCCTAGCAAATCAAAGAAATGACCGCTCAGGTTGGGAAGTCTGGGGCGGTCATTTTCTTTGTCAGTCATCGGAATTATGTTTTGTGCTCGGCTTGTCCCGAAAGACATCCCTCGCGATCATCCATGTCACCTGAATGACACCAATGATCACTGTAGCCAGAAGGCCCAGAAGTACAAGTACAAGATTCAGATCCGTCATAAAGACTCCTCCTTAAACATTCATCATGAACTATCACTCAAAATGTCCGGAGGATGACAAAGTTGGCCTCCTCCGGACGATGTCAGGAGGAAGTCTGACCACCTGCATTTGCAGACAGCACCTTTCAGGACAGAATAACCCATCCATGAATATAAAATAACACACTTTTCGACGATTTGCAATCTGATTCATGCGCTCCGCTCCGGCAGGGCGCTTTTCTTTTGCCCTCTGCCGTGATACAATGGGCATACTATCATTTTCCCTGAAAGGAGGCCGCGCCATGCCTGCCGAACTTCACACCACTCTCACGCCGGACACCCCGGTACGCTATCTCAAGGGCGTCGGCCCCAAGACTGCCGAGCGGTTCGAGAAGCTGGGCATCCTGACCCTCAGCGACCTGCTCTGCCACTATCCCCGCCGGTATCTGGATTTTTCAAAGCCCTACTCCATCGCCGAGGCCCCCGCCGACACCGAGTGCGTCGTGAAGGCCGAAGTGTTTGCAAAGCCCGGCGGGCGCATCCTGCCGGGCGGGCGGCGGATGGAGCGCATCACCGCCGGGGACGATGTATCCAGTCTCGAGATCACGTGGTTCAATAATCCATACGCCGCCCAGAAGCTGGAGCTGGGGCAGGAATACTATTTTCAGGGCATCGTGACGGGCGGGATGCTCCGCCGTCAGATGGTCAACCCGCAGGTGCGCACCGACGCGCAGGTGAAGTCGTCGCCTTTCGAGGCTGTCTACCCCCAGACCGAGGGGCTGACCAGCAGCGCCATCGCCAAGTGCGTCCGCCAGCTCCTCCCCCACGCGGAGCTTCTGCCCGACCCGCTGCCCTCTGAGATGCTGAAAAAATACCGTCTGCTCTCCAAGGCCGACGCCGTCCGGGCCATCCACTGCCCCGCCACCGAGGAGGAAGCCTTTGCGGCGCGGCGGCGGCTCATCTACGAAGAGCTGCTGGTCTTACAGCTGGGCATCGGCCGGATGAAGAACCACGGCGCGGCCTCCACCGGCGCGCCGATGAAGAAAGCCGACGCCTCCCCTTTCTGGGAGTCGCTGCCCTTCTCCCCCACCGGCGCACAGCGGCGGGCCGTGGAAGAGATCCTGACCGATATGTCGGGCGAAACGTCCATGAACCGCCTTTTGCAGGGCGATGTGGGCAGCGGCAAAACGCTGGTGGCTGCTGCGGCCATCTGGGCCTGCATCCGGGCCGGGTATCAGGCCGCACTGCTGGCCCCCACCGAGATCCTGGCCAGCCAGCACGCCGAGAACCTGAACCGCCTGCTCTCCCCCTTCGGGATGCGGGCAGCCCTGCTCACCGGCGGCATGAAGGCCGCCGCACGCCGCACCACCCTCGCCGCCATCCGGGACGACGAGGCCGACCTCATCGTAGGCACCCACGCCATCCTCAGCGAGGGCGTGGAGTTCGCCCGGCTGGGTCTGGCCGTCGTGGACGAACAGCACCGCTTCGGTGTGCGCCAGCGGGGCCTGCTGGCCGAAAAGGCCGCGAACCCCCACCTGCTGGTCATGAGTGCCACCCCCATCCCCCGGACGCTGGGGCTGCTGATGTACGGCGACCTCGACATCTCCATCCTCGACGAGCTGCCGCCGGGCCGCAAGCCCGTCAAGACCCGCTGCATCACCGGCAAAAAGCGGGCCGACCTCTACGGCTTCCTTGATAGAGAAATCGATTCCGGACGGCAGGTGTATATCGTCTGCCCTGCCATCGAGGACGCGGGCGGCAGCGGCCTGAACGCCGTCAAGAGCTACTATGAGGACATCGCAAAAGCCTATCTGCCGGACCGCCGGGTGGGCCTGATGCACGGCAAGCTCAAGCCGAAGGAAAAGGCCGAGGTGATGGATGACTTCAAATCCGGACGTCTGGACGCCCTCGTGTCCACCACCGTCATCGAAGTCGGTGTAGACGTGCCGAATGCGACGGTCATGGTCATCGAAAACGCCGAGCGGTACGGCCTGAGCGCACTGCACCAGCTGCGCGGGCGTGTGGGACGCGGCGCGGCAGAGAGCTGGTGCTTCCTCGTCAGCGACAATGCCTCCGAGTCGGTGCAGAAGCGGCTCAAGTTCCTCTGCTCCACTTCAGACGGCTTCGCCGTGGCGCAGTACGACCTCGAGACCCGCGGCCCCGGCGACTTCTTCGGGAGCCGCCAGCACGGTCTGCCGACCTTGCAGATCGCCGATTTGATGAACGATACCCGCACCCTCCACGCGGCCCAGAGCGAGGCTGCGGCCCTGCTGGCCGAAGACCCGCTTCTCGAGCGGCCCGAACACGCCCTGCTGGCCCGTCAGGTGGAGCAGATGTTCGACAAAGCCGGTGCAATGAATTGAGTAACGAAAAAGGACTGCCCGCGGCAGTCCTTTTCGTTATCTTCTCTTCCACCACGGCTTCTTCTCGCCGATGCTCACTACATCGCAGAAGAGGCAGCGGCTCTTGGTAGAGAGCTGCACATCCTTGTGATGGCAGCCGAAGAACCATTTCTCGTAAGTCGTTTTCATAACGACCTTGTCGAGGAAGAGGTGCAGCCGGTTATTCTCGCCCTCTGCCAGCACGCTGAAATCCAGAAACTTGCTTGGCGCGTCGTGGGTCAGCACATAATCTACCTGCCAGCCGTTCGCTTCCAGCGCGGCCTCGCAGCGGGCGTATTCCTCGTCCGAGGGCATCTCCTGCGGCCACCAGTTGACGTGGGCTTCCCGCTCTTCCTTGTCCGGGCTTTCCGCTCCGCCGAAGCAGAGGTACTTCTTCCCTTCCAGCTCCAGTACGCTGCCCCGGCAGACGTGGTACACATTGCCGCCCAGCGGCTGCACCAGCCCGCCGAACCGCTCCTCGGTGGGGTACTGTTCCAGCAGGTCATAGTTCTCGTGGCTGCCATCGAGGAAAAGGATGGTGTAAGGCCGCTTGCGCAGCCAGTCCAGATTCTTCTGCTCAGCCTTGCTGCCGTCCCACACGAAGCCGAAATCGCCCAGCACAACAACGAGATCGCCCTTGCCGGCCCGGCGCAGCTCCCCGTCTTTGAAGCGGTCCAGTTCGCCGTGGGTGTCGCCCGTAAGATATACCATCCTCTGCCTCCTTTTGCGGAGTGTGAAATCGCCCCAAAAGCCTTGTCACGCTCCGCCAAACCTGTTATTATAAAGTATGAGGCCCTCTTCTGAGCCTTGTTTTTGCCCTGTAGGAACGGACAGCACATTTTGTCCGATACTCTATCGCAAGTCAAGAAATTCGTGCAACATCCAAACAGCATATTTGCGATATGCAATTCAACGCTGTTGCTGTTGCATTAAAAAGTTGAATTGCTATAATATATTATCGCTTTTTGAGGAAAATGTCCACATGAAACGTATCGTCACCCTATTTCTGAGCCTTATCCTGCTGCTGAGCTGCCTGTGCGCGCCGGCTTCGGCCCTGTTCGACCCCAGCCTCTTTTACGAGGTGCAGGCCAGGAGCGCCTACATCGTCAACACCGACACCAACATCATCGTCTACGACAAGGACAGCTCCCGTCAGGTGCCTGCCGGGGGCCTGACCAAATATATGACCCTCGCGCTGCTGCTGACGAATTACGCCGACCAGCTCGACAACACCTTCCAGATGCCCTTTGCCATCTCGGATTACGTCCACAACAGTGACAATGCCGATATGCGCTCCAATGAGACCTTCACCTACCGGGAAGCCGTCTACGCCATGCTTCTGCGCAACGCCAACGAGGCCGCGATGGGCCTCGCCTACAGCCTTTCGGGCGGCGACCTTGCAGGCTGGGTGAGCCAGATGAATACCCTCTCCCAGCGCATCGGCACCACCGGAAGCACCTGGACGGATGCCTGCGGCCTGGACAGCGGCAATGTGACCACTGCCGTGGATATGTACCTCATCCTGCGGTATCTGATGAGCTTTGACGCCTTCGTGGACATCTCGTCGGCCCCCACCTTCACCATGCCCGCCAAGGAAAAGCACACCAAGAGTTTCGTGCTGCTGAACCAGAACGTCGCCCTCAACAAGACCAGCGGCGGCAGCTTCTACCGCAAGTCTATGCAGGGCGGTATGTGCGATGTGATGGCCTACAAAAACGACCACGGCGACCAGAGCTATGTTTCGTGGGCCAATCAGGACGGCTCCACCTATATCTTCTGCATCATGCAGAGCCCCGACACCTGTGACACTTACGGCTACGCCAACCGCCGCCCGGCCCTCTACGAAACGACCCGCCTCATCGACTGGGTGTTCCAGAGCTTTTCCATCCAGCCTGCGCTGGATACCGACCTCGCTCTGGCAGAGATCCCCGTGAAGTATTCCTCCGACGCCGACACCCTCAAGCTCTACCCCGACAACAGCATGATGACCCTGCTGCCCTCTTCGGGCGACGGCACCGTGACTCAAAAATACTTCCATCTGCCCGACTATGTCTGCGCCCCCGTCCAGCAGGGCGATGTTGTCGGCACCGTGGAGCTGAAGCTGGCCGGCGAGACCATCGGCATGGTCAACCTCATCGCCGGGCAGGACGTGAGCCGGAGCAGCCTGCTCTACTCTTTCTCGAAGCTGCAGGAGTTCTTCGGCAGCCTCTACCTCAAGGTTGTGCTCGTCGTCAGCGCCATCTGCGCCATCATCTATGTGGCGTGGGTCCTGCTCAACTCCCCCCACACCCGCCATTCCTCCAAAAAAGTCCACCGCTATGGCCGTCCCCGCGACTGAGCCGTGCGGTCCGCTTCTTTTCTGAAAAAGCTGTAAAAAGCAGTTGACAAATACGCCCCCGAGTGGTAATATATACAGGCAGTCCGCGACTGCGAAGAACTGTATATGGGCGTGTTCCCGAGTGGCCAATGGGGACAGACTGTAAATCTGCTGCTTTT
>ENA-UOJK01002207-UOJK01002207.1-human-gut-metagenome-genome-assembly--contig:-C116-NODE-2207-length-11037-cov-6.752868_pt1 | contig 11037 bp, 9 predicted proteins | sample MGYA00242348_ERZ723895 | MGnify/ENA metagenome assembly ERZ723895
CCGGTCTCCAGCTCCCAGCTGTTGCGCAGGAACCAGCGGGTGGACACGGGAACCTGCCGGGGAAACACCGCCAGCGTCACGGGCCTGGGCAGCGGGATTTCCTTCTCCCGGACGCAGAGGCACAGGCCATCGCCGGAGAGCAGCCGGATCCGGTCAAAGGACAGCAGGCCCCGGTGCTCCGCCTGGAGGCGGCTGGTGTAGGACATCCGCTGATGCCCCAGCAGGAAGGAGACGTTCTTTTCATAATAGGGCTTCTGCACGCCCCCCTCCGGGAGTTCCACGGTCTCCCAGCGGTGCTCCGGCCGGAGGGCGCCGCCCGGCTCCAGGGGGAAGCGCACCGTCAGCCAGACCAGGGGCAGCCACTTGGGGTTGTCCAGCGTCACCCGCAGAGGACAGGGCTCCCCGGGGAAGACGCAGCTCCGCTCCGCCTGGAGGGCGGCGTTCACGCCGTCCAGCACATGGCGGGCCCAGAGGCGGGCCGCGGCGGCCACGGCGGCGGCCGCCAGAGAGAAGATGGCGGCGGGCAGCCGCCCGCTCAGGCCGAAGCCCACTCCGCAGGCCGCCAGGGCCAGGATGGAGAAGCGCCCTGTGAACAGGCTGGACTCGGCGAAGTCCACTGCAGCGGACTCAGGCGTTCTGGCCATGGGCAAGGACCTCCCCGGTCTCCCGGCAGGGCACCTGGGCCAGTACGGTCTCCACCACGCCGGCCGCCTCCAGGCCGGAGAGCGCCGCCTGATGGGACAGCAGTACCCGGTGGGGCAGGACGTAGCGGGCCAGATACTTCACATCGTCCGGGGTGACATAGTCCCGGCCGGAGAGGGCGGCATAGGCTTTGGAGGCCCGGAACAGGTCCCGGGACACCCGGGGGCTGGCGCCGCAGGCCAGCTCCGGCTGCTCCCGGGTGGCCTGGACCAGCTCCACGATGTACGCCACCACCGGATCGGACAGGCGGACCTGCCGGATCTCCCGGGTGAACCGATTGATTTCCTCCGGGGAGAGCAGGGGGCGGAGGTCCGCAAAGGCGGCTCCATCTCCCACGGTTCGGAGCATGGCGGCCTCCTCCCTGGGGGTAGGGTAGCCCATGGAGAGCTTGAAGAGGAAGCGGTCCAGCTGGGCAGCGGGCAGGGCGAAGGTGGTCTCCGTCTCCACGGGGTTCTGGGTGGCCAGGACCATGAAGGGTGGGGCCAGGGGATAGGTGACGCCGTCTACGGACACCTGCCGTTCCTCCATGGCCTCCAGCAGGGCGGACTGGGTGCGGGGGATGGCCCGGTTGATCTCGTCCGCCAGCAGGATGTTGGTCATGATGGGGCCGGGGGTGAAGACCATCTCCCCGGTTTTCTGGCTGTAAATGTTCATGCCCACGATGTCTGAGGGCAGCAGATCCGGGGTGAACTGCACCCGCACCATGCCGCAGCCCAGCACCGCGGAGAGGGCCTTCACCAGCGTGGTCTTGCCCACGCCGGGGATATCGTCAATCAGCACGTGCCCGCCGGCAAACAGGCTGGTGAGTACCAGGCGGATCTGCTCACCCTTGCCGATGATGGCCTTGCCGCACTCTGTCTCGATCTGCTCCGCCAAATGGCGGAGTTCCGTGAAGTCCATAGTCGTGCCTCCCAGGTTCCATGAAATACCCCTCTATTATATCTAACCCGAAAGCGGACCGCAAGAGCGGATGCCAGCTCCGGGAAGACCTGAAAAAATGCGTGAAAAGGAGGGAACCCTCTGGAAAAGCGGAAACGCCTGTGCTATGATACGAAACAGAAGGTCCCGCAACAGGACCGACGAGAATTTGGGAGGAATGCGTATGAAGAAGACATTGTCCCTGCTCCTGTCCCTGGTGCTGATGCTCAGCCTGGCGCTGCCCGCATCCGCTGCGGAGACGGAGTACCCCACCCTGGAGGGCGGCGTAACCGAGATCCAGAAGTATGGCAACATCGTCCTGGACATCGATCCGGCGGACCTGAAGGACGGCGGCTACACATACGGCGACCTGCTGACCGTCACCGTCAACGGCACTGGGTATGACATGCCCCTGTGCACCAACTACTCCGATGTGGACACCGGCGCGCTGGTGCTGCGGGACAGCGAGGGTGTGCTGATCGCCGCCATCAACATGGGGGACTTTGCGACCAGCAACGGCCTGGCCGCCAAGGTCACCGCCGAGGACGGCTCCTACACCTGGGAGTTCCCCGAGGGCCAGTCCCTGGAGAGCATCACCGTCTCCATCTCCATGAAGGAGCAGGGCGGCTACTATGACCAGTACCTCATCCACCAGCTGACCCGCACCGACGAGCGGGCGGACTACGCCTCCGACGCGGTGTTCGCCAACTTCCGCAACGTGGCTGTGGGCGATCTGGGGGAGAACGCCTTTTTCCGCAGCAGCAGCCCCGTGAACAACGAGCTGGGCCGCGCCTCCTATGCCGATGACCTGGCAGAGGCCGGCGGCATCCAGGCGGTCATGAACCTGGCGGATTCCAACGAGCTGATCGAGGGCTACATCGCCGCCGAGGGCTTCGACTCCCCCTACTACCAGTCTCTGTACGAGGCGGGGAAGGTGAAGGCCCTGAACCTGGGCGTGGACTTCACCGCTGCCGACTTCAAGTCCGGCCTGGCGGAGGGCCTGCGCTTCTTCGCGGAGAATGAGGGGCCCTATCTGGTCCACTGCACCGAGGGCAAGGACCGGGCCGGCTTTGTCTCCGCCCTGCTGGAGTGCCTGATGGGCGCCACCTATGACGAGGTTGTGGCGGACTACATGACCACCTATGTGAATTACTATCACCTGGAAGAAGGCGGCGAGCAGTATGAGGCGGTGAAGAACAGCAACATCGTCTCCATCCTCACCAACATCACCGGCGCTGCGGAGGGCACGGATCTGACCACTGTGGATCTGGCCGCTGCGGCAGAGGACTATATGCTGGACGCCGGCCTGACCGCAGACGAGGTGACCGCCCTGAAGGCGAACCTGGCTAAGGACTACACGGTAGAGACCGAGGCTCCCGCGGAGGAGACGCCGGAGGAGCCTGTTCCCCAGGCCCAGACCTACACCGTGGAGGCGGGAGACTGCCTGTGGAACATCGCCTATGAGGTGTACGGCACCGGCACTCGCTGGACTGTGATCTACGAGGCCAACCGGGATACCATCCGTGACCCCGGCATGATCCACATCGGGCAGGTGCTGACCATCCCCGCTGCCTGAAAATGCCTGATTCGTTTTTGAAAACAGCTCCCGGAGCAATCCGGGAGCTGTTTTTTTGCCTTTGTATGCGCTTGCAAGGATTTTACATAGACTTTACAGAGTCCTGGTGTCGGATTTTACTTCCGGCTGTTTATACTAAGACCGTCCCTTGAGCAACAGACATAGGAAAAGGAGTAATCTTCGATATGAAAAAAGTATTTTCGCTCTTGCTGTCCCTGACCATGGTCATGGCTCTGCTGGCCGGCTGCGGCGGTGACACCACGGCTGACGACACCACGGATGATACCGCTTCCAACGACGCCGCCCAGGAGGAGACCGCTGAGCTGAGCGGCACTGTGGCCACCGACGGCTCCACCTCCATGGAGGAGGTCATCGGCGCCCTGGGTGAGCAGTTTATGGCCGACAACTCCGGCGTGTCCGTCACCTACAACCCCACCGGTTCTGGCGCCGGCATCGAGGCCGTGTCCAACGGCAGCTGCGACATCGGCCTGGCCTCCCGCGCACTGACCGATGACGAGAAGGCGGGCGGCTTGACTGAGACCATCGTGGCCCTGGACGGCATCGCCGTGATCGTCAACGCTGAGAACCCCGTCTCCGACCTGACCCTGGAGCAGATCGCCTCCATCTACACCGGCGCTGTCACCGATTGGTCTGAGTTCGGCAGCGACGCCGGCGCCATCGCCGTGATCGGCCGTGAGTCCGGCTCCGGTACCCGTGACGGCTTCGAGTCTATCACCGGCACTGAGGACCAGTGCGTGCTGGCCCAGGAGCTGAGCTCTACCGGCGCCGTGATCGAGGCGGTTCGTACCACCCCCGGCGCCATCGGCTATGCCTCCCTCTCCGCCGTGCAGGATCAGAAGGGCATCACGGTCCTGACTGTGGGCGGCGTGGCTCCCTCTGAGGCCACGGTCCTGGACGGCAGCTATGCCATTCAGCGTCCCTTCGTGTTCGCCACCCGCACCGATGAGGCCCTGTCGGACGCGGCCCAGGCCTTCTTCGACTTCGCCACCTCCACCGCCGCCAGCGACCTGATCGCCAACGCCGGCGCCGTGCCCGTGGCCCAGTAAGACAACGCTTGTTTTCCACCCTCATATATACGGTCAGCCGCCGTGCCCACCACTGGGGCGGCGGCCGTTCCGCTGAAATCTGGACGGACGCCTTGTCCGGGAACAAAGGAGAACCTTATGGAACATGAAATCGCGGGGCAGGCTGTGAAGGCCGCCATGGACGGCGCGCTGGTCGGCACCGCCGACAGGAAAAAGGAGCCCATGACCGGGAAAAAAGCCCTGAAGGCCATGGAGCGGGTGATGAATGCCCTCTTCTTTATCTGCGGCATGGTGGCTGTGGCGTTCGTGCTCCTCATCAGCATCTACCTTATCATCTCGGGCCTGCCGGCCATTCTGGAGATCGGGCCCATCAACTTCCTGTTCGGGACCCGCTGGTATGCCTCTACCGGAGACTTCGGCATCTTCGCCATCATCCTCACCTCCTTCGCGGGCACGGCGGGGGCCATTCTCGTGGGGGTGCCCATCGGCCTGATGACGGCCATTTTCCTGTCCAAGGTGGCGCCGCCTAAGTTTGCCGCCGTAGTTCATGCGGCAGTGGAACTGCTGGCCGGCATCCCCTCCGTGGTGTACGGCCTGGTGGGTATGATCCTGCTGGTGCCCGCCATCCGGGTGGCCTTTGACCTGCCCTCCGGCGCCACGCTCCTGGCGGCTATCATCGTGCTGGCGGTGATGATTCTGCCCTCTATCGTCTCCGTGTCGGAGACGGCGCTGCGCGCCGTGCCCCGGGAGTATGAGGAGGCGTCTCTGGCCCTGGGGGCCACCCATATCGAGACCGTGTTCCGCGTCAGCGTGCCCGCTGCCCGCAGCGGCATCGCCACCGCCATTGTGCTGGGCATCGGCCGGGCCATCGGTGAGGCCATGGCCATCATTATGGTGGCGGGCAATGTGGCCAATATGCCGGGCCTGCTGACGCCGGTGCGGTTTTTGACCACCGCCATTGCCTCGGAGATGTCCTACGCCTCCGTGGGCTCCCTCCACCGCAATGCCCTGTTCTCCATCGGCCTGGTGCTGTTCCTCTTCATCATGCTGATCAATGTGTTCCTCAACGTCTTTATCAAGCGGAAAAAGGAGGACTGACCGAACATGGAATCTCATACCCTGTCCCCCCGGCGCCAGCTGTACGACAAGGGCCTGCGGGTGGTGCTGTACTTCTGCGGCTTCCTCACCTGCGCGCTGCTGGTTCTGATCATCGGCTATATCTTCTACCGGGGCGTCCCATTCATCAGCTGGGAGCTGCTGTCTACCCAGTCCAGCTATATCAACGACACCATCGGTATCCTGCCCAATATCCTCAACACGCTCTATATCATCCTGCTGTCCATGGTGATCGTGCTGCCCCTGGGCGTGGGGGCCGCCATCTATCTGACGGAGTACGCCACCAACCGGCGTCTGGTGGCTGTCATCGAGTTCGCCACCGAGACCCTCACCGGCATCCCCTCCATCATCTTCGGCCTGGTGGGTATGCTGTTCTTCATCCAGATGATGGGATTGAAGACCGGTGTGCTGGCCGGCGGCCTGACCCTGGTGGTGATGATCCTGCCCACCATCGTCCGCACCACCCAGGAGAGCCTGAAGACCGTGCCGGACTCCTACCGGGAGGGCGCCCTGGCCATGGGCGCCGGTAAATGGCACATGGTCCGCACTGTGGTGCTGCCCAACGCGGTGGACGGCATCGTCACCGGCTGCATCCTGGCGGTGGGCCGCATTGTGGGCGAGAGCGCGGCGCTGCTGTACACCGCCGGCTTCGGCCTGGTGCTCAATAACTTTGTGACTGCGCTGGAATCCTCCTCCGCCACATTGACCGTGGCCCTGTATGTGTATGCCAGTGAGCGGGGCGAGACAGACATCGCCTTCGCCATCGCCACCATTTTGATGCTGCTGACGCTGGTCATCAACCTGTCCGCCAATCTGGTGGGCCGGAAGCTGAAGAAAAACTGACGAGGAGGATACGAAATGTCCACCATCATTCAAGTAAAGGACCTGAATCTGTGGTACGGGGCGCACCATGCCCTCCACGGTGTGAATATCGACATTCCGGAGCATGAGATCACCGCCCTGATCGGCCCCTCCGGCTGCGGAAAGTCCACCTTTCTGAAGACCCTGAACCGGATGAATGACCTGGTACCGGGCATCCGCATTGAGGGGGAGGTCAACTACGCCGGGCAGAACATCTACGCCCCCAATGTGGACACCACCTGGCTGCGCAAGCAGATCGGCATGGTGTTCCAGAAGGCCAATCCCTTCCCTATGAGCATCTATGACAACGTGGCCTACGGCCCCCGGACCCACGGCATCCGCTCCCGGGCCAAGCTGGACGAGATCGTGGAGAACTCTCTCCGCTCCGCCGCCATCTGGGACGAGGTGAAGGACCGGCTGAAGAAGAGTGCCCTGGGCCTCTCCGGCGGCCAGCAGCAGCGGCTGTGCATTGCCCGTGCCTTGGCAGTGGAGCCGGAGATCCTGCTGATGGATGAGTCCACCAGCGCCCTGGACCCCATCTCCACCTCCAAGATCGAAGACCTTGCAGTGGAACTGAAAAGCAAGTATACTGTCATCATGGTGACCCACAATATGCAGCAGGCCGCCCGTGTCTCCGACAACACGGCGTTTTTCCTGCTGGGGGATCTGGTGGAGTTCGGCAGGACGGAGACACTGTTCTCCACCCCCACGGACAAGCGCACAGAAGACTACATCACCGGCCGGTTCGGCTAAGGAGGGACGTAAGGTGAGAAACAGATTTGGCGAGCAGCTGGAGCGGCTGCACGTGGAAATGATCCAGATGGGCGCCCTGTGTGAGGATGCCATCTCTGCCGCGGCCCAGGCCCTGATGAAGGGTGACGAGGACCTGGCACGCGCCGCCGGGGAGGCGGAGCGGGAGATCGACCAGAAGGAGCGGGAGGTGGAGAACCTCTGCCTGAAGCTGCTGCTGCAGCAGCAGCCCGTGGCACGGGACCTGCGGGAGATCTCCTCTGCGCTGAAGATGATTTCCGATCTGGAACGGATCGGGGACCAGGCGGCGGACATCGCGGAGCTGACCCGGTTCGTGCGTCTGCCGGACGGCCCCGGCCGCCAGCGGATCGAGGAGATGTCCAAGGCCGTCATCCGGATGGTGACAGACAGTGTGGACTCCTTTGTAAAGCGGGATCTGGAGCTGGCCCGGGAGGTCTGCCGGGAAGACGACCAGGTGGACGACCTGTTCAACCAGGTGAAAAAGGAGCTGATCGGGCTGATCGCCGCAGACGCCGACTCCGGCGAGCTGTGGCTGGATCTCATCATGGTGGCCAAGTATCTGGAGCGGATCGGCGATCACGCCACCAACGTGGCGGAGTGGGTGGAGTACTCCATTACGGGGAATCACCCCTCCAACAACTGAGCGGCCTGCGCACAGGCGCGGCGCCGATATTGAAAAGGGGGAGGGGCCATGCTTACCTATGAGGATGTGAAAAACAATTCTGCGGTCCGGACCTATATCCAGAGGGCGGACGAGTCTCTGACCGCTCTGGGCTATACGGAGCACAGCTTTGCCCACGTGACGGCGGTGGCGGAAAACGCCGCCTATATCCTCTCCACCCTGGGGTATCCGGAGCGGACGGTGGAGCTGGCAAAGATCGCCGGGTTTCTTCACGACATCGGCAACCTGGTGAACCGGGTGGATCACTCCCAGTCCGGTGCGGTCATGGCCTTCCGCATTCTGGACAACATGGATTGTCCTCCGGAGGAGATCGCCACCATCGTCACCGCCATCGGCAACCACGACGAGGGCACCGGCATGCCGGTGAACGCCGTGGCGGCGGCACTGATCCTGGCGGACAAGTCCGACGTCCGCCGCAGCCGGGTCCGGAATCCGGATATGGCCAGCTTCGACATCCATGACCGGGTGAACTACTCGGTGAAGAAGTCCGTCCTGAAGATCAACGAGGAGCACACGCTCATCAAGCTGAAGCTGTCCGTGGACACGAAGTACGGCTCTGTCATGGACTATTTTGAGATCTTCATGGGCCGGATGCTCCTCTGTCGAAAGGCAGCGGAGAAGCTGGGCCTGCAGTTCAAGCTGATGATTAACGAGCAGCAGCTGATCTGACCGGCCGCCGGAGGGAGACACCCTCCGTCCCTCCAGCGGGGCGGAGAGATTGAATGGGGAGGGATATCTGTGATCTATCTGCTGGAGGATGACGACAGTATCCGGGATTTTGTGATCTATACATTGAACAGCCAGGGTATGGAGGCCAGGGGCTTTCCGCTGCCCTCCCTGTTCTGGCAGGCCGTGGGAGAGCAGATGCCTGCCCTGGTGCTGCTGGATATCATGCTGCCGGAGGAGGATGGACTCAGCGTCCTGAAAAAGCTCCGGGCCACGCCCCGCACGGCCAAGCTGCCGGTCATCATGCTGACGGCCAAGGGCACGGAGTACGACAAGGTGGTGGGTCTGGACGGCGGCGCCGATGACTATGTGGCCAAGCCCTTCGGCATGATGGAGCTGCTCTCCCGCATCCGGGCGCTGCTGCGGCGGACGGAGACGGAGAACGGCACCCTCCGCTGCGGCATTCTGGAGGTGGTTCCGGGTCTGCTGATCGTCGGGGTCCGGGGACAGGTGAACATCTTGACACTGATGGAGTTTGAAGTGCTGTGCCTGCTGCTGCGCAACCCCGGCCAGGTGCTTTCCCGGGAGCAGCTGATCGAGAACGTCTGGGGCTACGCCTTTACCGGCGAGAGCCGGACCGTGGACGTCCACGTGCGGACCCTCCGCCAGAAGCTGGGAGAGGCGGGCGCTTACATCGAGACGGTCCGGGGCTATGGCTACAAGATCAGCCCTGTGAACTGACAGGAGGGCTGGAGAGACATGACGAAACGGATCTTTCGCTCCATCCTGGGCGTGTCCCTGGCAGTGCTGCTGGCCAGCCTGGTGCTGATCGTGGGCGTGCTCCACGGTTATTTCCAGGATCGGGTCTCCGGTGAGCTGGAGAGTCTGGCAGAGTACATCGCCCATGGGGTAGAGGAGAATGGCACGGACTATCTCACAGAGGATCTGCCCGGCAGCTACCGGATTACCTGGGTGGATGCGGACGGCACCGTGCTCTTCGACAACCGGCAGGACCCGGAGGAGATGGGGAACCACGCCCAGCGGGAGGAGATCCGGGAGGCGCTGATCCTGGGGAAGGGACATGCGGTCCGCTATTCGGACACGCTTTCCCAGCAGACGCTGTATGCGGCCCAGCGGCTTGCTGACGGAACGGTGCTGCGGGTGTCCAGCGCCCAGTATTCCGTCTGGGTCCTGGTACTGCAGGCGCTGCAGCCGGTGGCGCTGATGATGCTGCTGGCCTTCATCCTGGCCATGGCGCTGGCTTCCCGGGTGGCGCGGCAGCTGGTGGAGCCCATCAACGCCATCGACCTCAATGACCCCGCCGGCAGCGAGACCTATGAGGAGCTGACGCCCCTGCTGTCCAAGCTCCGCAGCCAGCAGAGGCAGATCCAGCGGCAGATGCGGGATTTAAAGCGCCGGCAGGAGGAGTTCACCGCCATCACGGAGAACATGAGCGAGGGCTTCCTGGTGATCGACCAGGAGACGCGGGTGCTGACTTACAATTCCGCCGTGCTGCGGCTGCTCTACGCGCAGGTCCCCACAGAGGAGGGAGAGAGCGTCTACGCCCTGAACCGGGAGGCGGGCTTCCGCCGCTGCGTGGAGGAGGCTCTGGCCGGTCGGCGGTGTGAGCAGCTGCTGGAAAAGGACGATGATTGCCGCCAGATCATCGCCAGTCCTGTGGAACAGGACGGCCAGATCGCGGGTGCGGTGCTGGTGATCCTGGATGTGACGGAGAAGGAGCAGCGGGAGCGGCTGCGGCGGGAGTTCACCGCCAACGTCTCCCACGAGCTGAAGACGCCCTTGACCTCCATCCTGGGTACGGCGGAGATCCTGCAGAACGGTTTGGTGAAGCCGGAGGACGTCCCCCACTTCGCCGGGAACATCCACCGGGAGACGGAGCGGCTCATCGGGCTGGTGAACGACATCATCAAGCTGTCCCGCCTGGACGAGGGCGGCGGCCTGGGCCAGTGGGAGACCGTGGATCTGTACGAGGAGGCGCGAGCCGTCCTGGAGCAGCTGGCTCCGGCGGCCCAGCGGAAACAGGTGACCACCCGGCTCCAGGGCGGCGAGGCTCTGGTGCGGGGCGTACCCCAGATCGTGGAGGAGATCGTCTACAACCTCTGCGACAACGCCATCGCCTACAACCGGGCGAACGGCAGCGTCACCGTCACGGTGGAAAATACCGCCTTCGGCCCCCGGATCACGGTGGCGGACACCGGCATCGGCATTCCCCGGGAGGCCCAGGGCCGGGTATTCGAGCGGTTTTACCGGGTGGACAAGAGCCATTCCTCCGGCGGCACGGGACTGGGGCTCTCCATCGTCAAGCACGGGGCGGCCTATCTGGGTGCCCAGGTGGAGCTCCACAGCGAACCGGGCCACGGCAGCACCTTTACGCTTACCTTTCCGAAGGCGGGAGCATGAGGGGGGGCTTGCAATCCCGGCGGAAGTGTGCTAGGATAACCGGAGATTGATGAATGATTGGAGGGGTGTGAAGATGCGGATCTGACCTTCGTGTTTTGGCATAGAGGGTTGCTGCGGCGAAGACGCAGCGTCTTTTTCCATGCCATTGCAGGGAAGGCAGACCGCTGATCTCACCCAGGTATCGCACAGCCCCGGATGCGGGGTGAATGCCGTATGCCCGGCCGCGGGAGAGGTCTGCTCTCCCGCGGCCGTTTTTTTGTGGGGAAAAACACGGGAAA
>ENA-UOJK01002212-UOJK01002212.1-human-gut-metagenome-genome-assembly--contig:-C116-NODE-2212-length-11008-cov-7.600475_pt1 | contig 11008 bp, 9 predicted proteins | sample MGYA00242348_ERZ723895 | MGnify/ENA metagenome assembly ERZ723895
GTTTTCAATAGGTATTAGTTTTTTTTAAGGTAAAAAGATTGTTTTCAGGATAACGGTGCAAATATAGGTCCTTTTCCTGTTATGAACCAAATTATAAAACATGTCTTATAACATCTTTTTGAAAAATCTTTGGATTTATTATCATTTCAAGAAAAATCTCCTGTAACTTACCCGTTACAGGAGACAAATATAGAACATTTTTTTAAGTAGCACTAATTTTTGTATAAAAAGTTTCAAAATGTTACTTTTCCTGATAGTGTTCATCCGTCTTTCCGCTGTGCTTGAGCACCTTTGCATCAATGAAGAACACAATTTCTTCGGCAATATTCGTTATATGGTCTCCGGAGCGTTCCAACTTACGGAATACACTGACAAGATTCAGACAGGAAAGCATGCTTTCCGGATGTTCTTTCATATAGCCGGCAAGAACGGAGGTAGCCCCGGCATTGATTTCATCCAGAAGATTATCCTTCGCAAAAACCGATGTTGCCAATTCGATACTTTCCTCATTCAAGGCACGTTTTGCCAGTTCGAGCATAGAGAGCACCTCCCCCTGCATCTCCTCCAAACGCAGATGTTTCAGTAAGTCCGGGTCCAATGCAGGCTCTTCACACTTCAATACGAAACGGGCAATTCCTTCGACAAAATCTCCCAGGCGTTCCAGATTGGTATTTATTTTGAGCATTGCAAGCACAAAGCGCAAATCAATGGCTACCGGATTATACAAAGCAATCACATCCTCCACATCGCTGTCTATCTTAAGCTCAAAAGCATTCACCCGCCGTTCACGGACAATAACCTGTTGAGCCAACTCTTTATCGAGCGTGAGTACAGCCTCTCCTGCCCTATCCAACTGATTATAAACCAGTGTCCACATTTCGTCAATCTCTTTTTTAAGCAGAATGAGCTCCGATTCTATAAACTTTACCATAGTATGAAATAATTAAAATTAAAAAAATTAAGGAATACCAGACCCGACATCCACATAGATTCCTACCCAAACCTCCCGGTAATATAATTCTGTGTTGCCTCTTTTTCCGGATTTGTAAAAATTTTCTTTGTATCGTCGTATTCCACCATTTGCCCCAGATAGAAGAAAGCCGTTTTATCACTAACGCGGGCAGCCTGCTGCATATTGTGCGTCACAATCACAATGGTGTATCGCTCCTTCAACTCATGAATCAGCTCCTCCACCTTTGCAGTAGAAATGGGATCGAGTGCGGATGCCGGTTCATCCATCAACAAAACCGTAGGAGAAACAGCCATTGCACGGGCAATACAAAGGCGCTGCTGCTGTCCGCCGGAAAGAGCGTACGCCGACTCCTTCAACTTATCTTTCACCTCATCCCAAAGCGCAGCACCTTTCAGGGTCTCTTCCACCCGTTGACGGATGAAAGCATTGTCTTTCACTCCATTTACACGCAAGCCATAGGCAACATTTTCAAAAATACTTTTCGGAAAAGGATTCGGACGCTGAAAAACCATTCCTACGTTTTTCCGTAGTTCATCTACTTCTATCCCCTTATCGTAGATATTCTCACCATTGATACGGATTTCTCCTGTCAGACGGGTGGCAGGAATCAAATCATTCATACGGTTAAACAGGCGGAGAAAAGTAGATTTACCGCATCCGGAAGGGCCGATAAAAGCAACTACAGACTTCTCTTCTATCTCCATACTGATCCCTTTCAAAGCATGAAAGTCACCATACCAAAAATTTACATCACGGGCATTTATCATAAAAATATCATTCTTTTTATTTACGATTAGACGATTTACAATTTACGATTGATATTACAACTGTCTTGAATTGCATCGCATTTCGTTTCGAGTTGTATTGCAATTTATAATACCGTAAATCCATTTATCTCCAATTGTAAATCGTCTAATCATAAAATCTCTTTATCTAACTTCAATCGTAATTCGTAAATCGTCTAATCGTAAATCCATCTGTCTCTTTAGTTTGTTCTTACCTTTTTCTCAAAATATCTTCTTAATGCATTTGCCAATAAATTTATCAGCAATATGATCACAATCAGTACCAACGCCGTGCCATAGGCCAACGGTAGCTGGGCATCCATATCTGTCCCACTGGTCGATATCACATACAGGTGATAGGGCAAGGCCATACACTGATCTAAAATACTTGTAGGCAACTGCGGCAAGAAATAAGCCGCACAAGTAAACAATATCGGAGCCGTTTCGCCGGATACACGTCCCAAAGCAAGAATCAGTCCGGTTATGATATTAGGAACTCCCATCGGTAAAATAACATGCCAGATAGTCTGTAATTTAGTAGCCCCCAAAGCCCGGCTTCCCTCGCGTAAACTATCGGGAATCGCCTTCAAGGCCTCTTCCGTAGTACGGATCACCAAAGGTACACAAAGCAATCCCAGTGTCAGCGAACCGGCCAGTATGCTATCGCCAAAACCAAGATAGTTCACAAACAAAGCCATACCGAAAAGCCCGAATACAATAGACGGAATACCACTCAGATTATTTGTCATCACACGTATAAAACGAACGAGTTTCCCTTTCGGAGCATATTCATTCATATAAATGCCACTCATCACCCCCACCGGAAAAGCGAAAAGCGCACTACCTACCATCAGATAAAATGTACCTACAATAGCGGGCCAGATACCTCCTCCCGTCATACCATCGGTAGGTGCCGAAAAGATAAAATCCCAACTGATGACACCGACACCTCTATATATAATGAAACCCAATATCGTAAAAAGAATCAAGACGATGCATACACTCAACAAACGGAATATTCCGAAAGCGATCTTCTGCGAACGGCGTTTGGCTTTATTATTACTTGTTATTTCCATCTCTATTTATTTTTCTTTTTCATCTGATACACTGTCGGCATTCATTTGATATATTGTTAGCATACATCTGATATATTGTCAGCATTCACTTGATATAGTGTTGGTTCGCATCTGATATATTGCTAACCTTCATCAAGTGTACTATCCGTTTTCATTTGCTGCGTTTCACACCTTTGGACGAAATATATTCCACGCTAAAATTGATTATTAATGTAATAAAGAACAGCACTACCCCCAGCAAGAACAAAGCCTGGTAATGAGGGCCTCCTGCAGGGGCTTCTCCCAGTTCGGCAGCAATAGTAGCGGGAATGGTGCGCAGAGGTTCCAGAATAGTAGTCGGAATCACCGCAGCATTTCCGGTTACCATCAGCACGGCCATTGTTTCACCGATAGCACGGCCGATGCCCAGTACCACCCCCGAAGTTATGCCGGAAATAGAATACGGAATAACCACTTTATAGGTAGTCTGCCATTGCGAAGCTCCCAAAGCCAGACTCGCTTCACGCATGGCTCGCGGACAATTACGCATGGCGTCTTCCGTAACGGTAATAATGGTAGGCAATGCCATGATAGCCAGCACAATGCTTCCTGCCAACCCGCTCTCTCCCACCGGGAGATCGAACACCTTCTGTATAAGCGGCACTATTACAATCAGCCCGAAGAACCCGTACACCACCGATGGTATGCCACTCAACAATTCAATAACAGGTTTCAACCATTTACGCACTTTCGAACCGGCTATTTCGGACATATAAATAGAAACCGAAAGTCCGAAAGGCAACGCTATAAGAATCGCAAAAAGACTCACCCACAACGTGCCCGTAATCAAAGGTAAAAAGCCGAATAAAGGCGCCGGAGTTGCCGTAGGAAACCACTCAGCGCCTGCAAACACGTCTTTCACAGAAATCGTATTGTCTTTGATAAAATGCACCTGTTCCGGTTCGGTGATAAACTGCTGCGGAACAAAAGCAACAATTCCCGGAGTCTTTTCAACCAGTTTCGTAATACATGCCCCGGCATGTTGATAAGCATCCCCCAATTCTTCTTCCGTATAATACCGGGTGATATCCTCCAAACGGAAAACCCGGATAGGGAGATTCTCCCCACCGAGTTCTTCCCAGTTCGTTATCTCTTCATCGAAAACATCTTTTATCTGAGCCGGACTCAGTTGATTGACCTTATTCTCCTTATTCAAAGCGAGAACATATCCTTCTTCTATCACTTTACTGCCAAACAGCCCGAATGCTTCGGTAAACAAGAACAGTACGATAAGCAGGATCGTAATACTTGTAACAAAACCGCTACAAGTCAATATTCCTTCCACTATCTTTTCAAAAATCTTCTTCATACCTGTTGATTTCTGATGCAAAGGAAAGGGTATTATGTTAAGACGGTGTGAACATCGTTTGAAGGAATTGTTTCAAACATATTACAATCCTGTTACAATGAATACCGAAGAAGATTTTGAAACAGCAATGTAACATCTTCTCCTTTAATTTGCCATCGCAATCAGTCATTGCCCCCATAAATTATCATTCATAAAACCCATAAGTTGAATCTATTCCAAATAATAGTCAGTTCATGTATATTAAATCATAATTCATCATTCCCATGAAAGTAAAAAGTATATTATTTCTATTTTTTTCCCTTGCCATTACCAGTCTCCATGCCCAACGCATCAAGGGTAGTGATACCGTCCTTCCGGTTGCCCAGCAAACTGCAGAGCGTTTCATGAACAAACATGCCGATGCCCGCGTCACCGTCACCGGAGGCGGAACCGGTGTGGGTATCGCCGCATTGATGGACAACACAACAGACATTGCCATGGCTTCCCGTCCCATCAAGTTCAGTGAAAAGATGAAAGCTAAAGCCGCCCAAACAGATATAGAAGAGACGATTGTCGCCTATGACGCCTTGGCCGTGGTGGTGCATCCCTCCAATCCGGTAAAACAGCTTACACGTCAGCAACTGGAAGACATCTTCCGTGGTAAAATCACCAACTGGCAACAGGTAGGAGGTGAAAACCGGAAAATCATCGTTTACTCCCGCGAGACTTCTTCGGGAACTTACGAGTTCTTCAAAGAAAGCGTACTGAAGAACAAGAACTACATGTCCGGCAGCCTTTCCATGCCCGCCACCGGTGCCGTGATTCAATCTGTCAGCCAGACCAAAGGTGCTATCGGCTATGTCGGTCTGGCCTATGTATCACCACGTGTCAAAACATTAGCCGTATCCTACGATAACGGCATGCATTATGCCCATCCCAGTGTGGAAAACGCGACAAATAAAACTTACCCTATCGTGCGTCCCCTTTACTATTACTATAATGCGAACAACAAAGAAGCAGTAGCCCCTCTCATCGACTTTATTCTCTCCGGCGAAGGACAGGATATAATAAAAAAGAGCGGATATATTCCGGTGAAATAAGGATATACGAAAAAAATATCATACTTTTGTAGCATATTTGGTTACGAGTCATCTTCAGCAGTTATTATCTCTCGTAACTCATAACTTATTTAAACGCTATGACAGATATTAAGGACGAAGAGGTTACAGGCGAAAAGAAAAGCCTCAACTTTATTGAGCAAATTGTAGAAAATGATTTAAAAGAAGGTAAAAACGGAGGAAAGGTGCAGACACGCTTCCCGCCGGAACCGAACGGCTACCTTCATATCGGCCATGCCAAGGCTATTTGCCTTGATTTCGGTCTGGCAGCCCGTCACGGTGGCGTGTGTAACCTTCGTTTCGACGATACAAACCCGACCAAAGAGGACGTAGAGTATGTAGAAGCCATCGAAGAAGATATCAAATGGCTGGGTTTCGAGTGGGGAAATGTGTATTATGCATCCGATTATTTCCAGCAACTCTGGGACTTTGCCGTACGGTTGATCCAAGAAGGAAAAGCCTACATCGACGAGCAGACTTCCGAACAAATCGCCGCACAAAAAGGAACTCCCACCCAACCGGGAACCGAAAGCCCTTACCGCAACCGTCCTGTCGAAGAGAGCCTTACCCTGTTCCGCAAGATGAACAGTGGCGAGATCGAAGAAGGTGCTATGGTGCTCCGTGCCAAAATCGACATGGCAAACCCGAATATGCACTTCCGCGACCCGATTATCTATCGTGTGGTGAAACATCCTCACCACCGTACCGGAACCACTTGGAAAGCCTACCCGATGTACGACTTTGCACACGGACAAAGTGACTTCTTCGAAGGAGTTACCCATTCACTCTGTACGTTGGAGTTCGTCGTGCACCGTCCACTGTACGACCTGTTTATCGACTGGCTCAAAGAAGGCAACGACCTGAACGATAACCGCCCCCGCCAGTACGAATTCAACAAGTTAAACCTCAGTTATACCCTGATGAGTAAACGCAACCTGCTTACTCTGGTGAAAGAAGGCTTGGTGAACGGCTGGGACGACCCCCGTATGCCTACCATCTGCGGATTCCGCCGTCGCGGATACTCCCCGGAGTCCATCCGTAAGTTCGTTGATAAAATAGGATATACCACCTACGATGCGCTTAATGAGTTCGCGCTGCTGGAAAGTGCCGTTCGCGAAGATCTGAATATTCGTGCAACCCGTGTTTCCGCCGTATTGAATCCGGTAAAATTGATAATCACCAACTATCCCGAAGGCAAAGTGGAAGAGCTGGAAGCCATCAACAATCCCGAAGATCCGGAAGCCGGAAGCCATACCATCGAATTCAGCCGTGAACTGTGGATAGAACGCGAAGACTTCATGGAAGATGCTCCGAAAAAATATTTCCGAATGACTCCGGGCCAGGAAGTACGTCTCAAAAATGCCTACATCGTGAAGTGTACAGGCTGCAAAAAAGATGAAAACGGAACGATAACCGAAGTGTACTGTGAATACGACCCGCATACCAAAAGCGGCATGCCCGATGCAAACCGCAAGGTCAAAGGGACACTGCACTGGCTCAGTTGCGCCCATTGCCTGCCTGCCGAAGTACGCCTTTACGACCGTCTCTGGAAAGTAGAAAATCCACGCGACGAACTGGCCGCCATCCGCGAAGCCAAAAACTGCGAAGCCCTGGAAGCCATGAAAGAGATTATCAACCCCGATTCATTGCAGATACTTAACCGCTGCTACGTCGAAAAATTCGTAGCCACCCTGCCTAATCTCTCTTATCTGCAATTCCAGCGAATCGGTTATTTTAATATAGACAAAGACTCCACTCCCGACAAGTTAGTATTCAACCGTACCGTAGGGTTGAAAGATACATGGGGGAAAATTAACAAATAGTGATAAGCGATAAGTGATAAGTGATTAGTGCAATGCAGCATATAGCGTAGCCTACTAATCACTAATCACTTATCATTACATTATTAATTACTAATCACTTATCACTACATCACATGGCAAGAAAAAATAATTCATCTGATAAAGATCAGGAACTAAACGAACTCATAGCCGACTACGAAACGGCGAAAAAAGAAAACAAACCACTTTATCTGGATGGAGACCAACTCGCGGATATTGCTGACAGATATGCCCTCAGTCGGCGCTTTGATGAAGCACAGGAAGTAATCAGCTACGGCCTGGAACTTCATCCGGGACATACCGACCTCATGGTAGAACAGGCTTATCTGTATCTGGACACCATGAAACTCCAGAAAGCCAAGAACGTAGCCGAATGCATAACCGAAACCTACGAAACGGAAGTCAAGTTGCTGAAAGCCGAAATCCTGCTGAACGAAGGTAATCTGGATGAAGCGGAAAAATTGCTCGATTCTATTGAAGACAAGGAATCGCTAAACACCATTCTTGATGTGTCTTACCTCTATATGGACATGGGATATCCCGAAAAAGCATTATCGTGGCTTACGCTCGGCATAGAGGAATACAAAGAAGAAGAGGATTTTCTGGCCGCTATGGCGGACTGTTACCGCAGTGGCGATCACGACGAGCAAGCAATCTATATCTATAACAAACTGATAGATAAAAATCCTTACGATCCGTCCTATTGGACCGGATTGGCCAAATCTCATTTTAACCGGCAAGAATTTGAGAAAACCATTGAAGCCTGCGATTTTGCCCTGGCTGCCGATGAGAATTTTGGAGAAGCCCACCTCATGAAAGCCCATAGCTTTTTCCACTTGGAGAATGAATCGAAAGCTATCCAAGAGTATCAGTTGGCACTCAAAGGCCAAAGTATTCCTCCCGAATTCGCCCATATGTTTATCGGATTGGCCTACACTCATCTGGAAAACTGGGAACTGGGCTATCAAAACTACGAACGGGCTTTAAAATTTATCGGAGACGAGGAATCCCCTATCTTGACAGATATATACAGCAATGAAGCATACTGCCTTTCCAAAATGGGTAGATATGAAGAGGCTCATCAAATCTGCGAAAGAGCAAAGGAAAAGACGCCCGAAAGCGCAGAACTCTATCTACAGGAAGGATATATTTATCTGGAAGAAAAAGAAATCGATAAAGCAAAAGAGTCTTGGAAAGTTGCCATACGCTGTGCCCCCGAAGCGGAAACACTGATACGAATAGGCAATTACTATCTAAATTGCAATATGTTGGAGAATGCACGCATGTGTCTCGAAGAAGCCAAAAGATTAGAACCGGAACATCCGAGTATCGATATCCGCCTGGCTTCTCTCTGTCTGATCCAGCAAGATTATAAAGGATTCGAAAAATACAATCAGCTACTGGATCCGCCTCTCAACCTACGAGATGTTCAGGAAGCCATGGCTTTGGATTGTGTCGATGGGGGCATGCGAAAGAAAATCGATCAATTTATACAGGAAATCGATGAATTCAAGAATGAGGATTCGGATGAAGACGAGGATGAAGATGAAGATGAAAATGAATATCCGGATGAAAAAGAAAATGATTAAAACCCAATATTAATAGAAAGCAAATGGAATCTGTAGCCTTTATTCAATGGTGTCTCGATCACCTTAACTACTGGACTATTACTCTGTTAATGGCCATCGAGAGTTCTTTTATTCCTTTTCCGTCCGAAGTGGTCGTGCCTCCTGCCGCCTACAAAGCAGCAGTAAACGATGAGATGAATGTTTATCTCGTAGTATTGTTCGCTACTCTCGGTGCAAATATCGGAGCGATCATCAACTACTATCTGGCCTACTGGCTGGGACGTCCCATCGTCTATAAGTTTGCCAACAGCCGTCTCGGACATATGTGCCTTATCGATGAAGCTAAAGTGCAACATGCCGAAGAATACTTCGACAAGCATGGAGCTCTTTCCACTTTTATCGGCCGTCTCATTCCTGCCGTACGTCAGTTAATCTCCATTCCTGCAGGACTGGCACGTATGAAGCTCGGCACTTTCCTGCTATACACCACTCTTGGTGCCGGTTTATGGAATGCGATCCTTGCCGCCATCGGATACAATTTAGCATCCGTTCCGGGTATCGAAAGTGAAGAACAGCTATTGGCACGCGTAACTGAATACAGCCATGAGATAGGCTATTTCTTTATCGCCGTCGGCGTATTCATCGTTGGTTTCCTGATTTATAAAGGAATGAAAAAAGGAAAATGATTTCCGAATTATGAATTCTGATTTATGAATTACAACTGCGTTGTCATACCGCATGGCATAATTCATAAATCAGAATTCATAATTCAATAAGTCAGAAATTAAATTGTAACCCCACTCCTAATATTTCTTTGAACTGCACTCTCGGTCCTTTCGTTCCGTCTTTCTGTGCAATTTTCACATCATCATCATACACCAGATTAGTGGTCAGAGTAGTCGAGAACCATTTATTGATGGCCATATTGATCTGTACTTCCCAGTTCACGTCGATATTCTGCGGTTTGTGCAGGTAATCGGAATATAAATCCAGACGGGAATAAACCGTCATATTCTTCATGAATTCATACCGCACTTCCCCTTTCAGATTAGCTCCGAAACTGGATAACAGATGCTTTCCCGGATCTACCCCATAAGCCCCTTCATCGGACAGGCGATCGTTCAGCACAAACGTTCCGCGCCAAGAAGCCGGTGACAACACCACGGTGAAAATCTTATTCGGTTCATAAGTAAATCCCAATCCGGTGGTGAGATAGGCAGGGGACATAAATTCGGAAACAGAAATATCCTTGCTTATACTATAATCATATCCGGGCGAGAATTGCGTCTGGAAAGTAGCAAATGCACTGGCATACCAGCTTTTTGCAATAGAATATCCGTAATTAGAGTTCAGGTAGATTTTATCATTGGCTTTCTTCGTCCCGTCTTCGCCGGTCCTGTTCAATCCGTAAGCCAGTTCAAGCCGGTTGTTCCAAAGATGTTTTCCTTTTTTATAATTGGCCTGATAAGCGCCTTGAAAGTCAAAAGCTACGGAGTTATCACCACCGGCAGCCCAGTTTGTCAAACTTACTTGGGTCAGTTTCAACCCTAAATTTCCTTCTCTCGTCCATGGAGAAGTACCTTCTGCCGTCTCCGTTTGAGCCGACACTGTCCCTACACCCAGGAATGCCAGGGCGATGAACCACATTTGTTTTTTATTCATGTTGCTTGGTTTAGGTTATTGATACCTTTTAAAAAAAACACAACCTAACAAGAACTGAAGATCCGGCGAATTACCGAATCCATAGGCCAGCTCCTATTAGGTCAAAATTTTCAAAACCCATGCCCATCCTTAAGCTATGGGCACGGATACGCTCTTTTCATAATGCCTTTTCTATTCTTTCACGGCGGCTAATGCCTTCTCATAATCAGGCTCCTGAGTAATCTCCGGCACGAGTTCCGTATAAGCTACCGTGCCATCTTTGCCAATCACCACTACCGAACGCGCCAGCAAACCTGCAAGCGGACCATCGGCCATGCGTACACCATAGCTTTCGTCAAAATCCGAATAACGGAAATCCGACAGAGGAACCACATTTTCGATGCCTTCTGTGGTACAGAACCGAGCATGTGCAAACGGAAGGTCTTTAGAGATAGCCAACACCACCGTATCTTTCAATCCGGCTGCCATCTTATTGAACTTACGTACCGAAGTAGCACATACACTTGTGTCAAGACTCGGAAAAATATTAAGAACCACATTTTTGCCTTTCAGATCTTTCAGAGAGAAAGAAGACAAATCAGTTTTCACCAGCTCGAAATCCGGAGCTACTTTACCTACTTGTATAAATTCACCGATCAGTTTCACCGGTTGTCCTTTG
>ENA-UOJK01002237-UOJK01002237.1-human-gut-metagenome-genome-assembly--contig:-C116-NODE-2237-length-10876-cov-11.320765_pt1 | contig 10876 bp, 16 predicted proteins | sample MGYA00242348_ERZ723895 | MGnify/ENA metagenome assembly ERZ723895
CTTTTCTTTTGCAGAGGTTTGTGGTAAGATTGAAGTACACAAAAGATAGGAGGATATATACTTTGGCAGGCTGGGATGACATATTGAGAGAATTTAATGAGACAATGTCTCAAAGTGATTTTGTCCGAAGGAAATATTTGAGAAAGCTATCTGAGTATACAGGAAGAAATACTATTGCTTATTATTCTGCATTTCTAAATAAACCCAACGCATCTAATCTTGATATCAATGATTTGGATATGACGGGTTTTATGAATGCCTTGAAGGGGATGGAATGCAGTAAAGGACTTGACATTATATTGCAGACGCCAGGTGGATCACCTGCTTCAGCTGAGGCTATAATTAGTTATTTGCGTAAGAAGTTCAGCAATGACATAAGGGTAATTGTTCCACAGATTGCAATGTCAGCTGGTACGATGATGGCATGCGCAGCGAAGGTAATAATTATGGGAAATCAGTCGAGTTTAGGGCCTGTAGATCCACAGTTTAATGGAATACCAGCATACAATATTCAAATGGAGTTTGAAGAAGCAAAAAAAGATTTGGCTTCTAATCCACAAAATGCACAATATTGGGCAATAAAATTACAACAATACCCCGCTGCGTTTTTAAAAACAGCTATGGACGCAATTGCATTATCGGGAACTTTGTTAAGGGAATGGTTAAGCACATGCATGTTTGAAGGAGAAGATGCGACAAAAGTCGAAGCAATCGTAGCCAAATTAAATGAACATGATGATTCTAAGACTCATGGAAGGCATTTTAATATAGATTTTTGTAGAAATATTGGTTTAAAAATAGTTGCGTTAGAAGATGATAATATATTACAGGATGCAGTGCTAAGCGTTCATCATGCTTATATGTTGACATTAGGAGGCACAGATGTTGTAAAAATTATTGAAAGTCAAAATGGAAAAGCAATAATAAATCACGAATAATAGTTGCATAATATAGTTATTATGTATATAATGCAATAAACAGGAGGATGTGATGAACAATATGAATTATGCAGTTGTAGATCGACTATATCGTACTTTAGGAATCAAAAACGATGATAAGATACCTAAAAGAATATTAAATACAGGAACAATGGATAGGAAATTAAATACAAATTATTCCGCCGTTATTGGTAATAAACCAAATACAACTTGGAGCAATAGTGCAGAAATGACTAAATAGTGTTATTATAAAGGGCCACCTACCAGTGGCTCTTTTTCTATACTCAAAAACAGAAAGGAAGTGAGCCTGATGGCAAAAGGAAAATACGAATATTGGTTATCGCCTGATGGCTTGCTCCGGCTGGAAGCATACGCCAGAGACGGCCTGACAGATGAGCAGATAGCAAAGAATCTGGATATCGTTCCATCTACGCTGTATGAATGGAAACGGCAGTATTCGGAGATTTCGGAGGCCCTAAAAAAGGGGAAAGAGGTTGTTGACATAGAGGTCGAAAATGCTCTCCTTAAACGAGCCCTCGGATATTCCTATGAGGAAAAGAAGGTGGAGGTCAGCGAAGAGGGGACGAAGGTTACTAAAACCATCAAAGAGGTTGTTCCAGATACAACGGCACAAATATTCTGGTTGAAGAACCGGAGGCCGGATCGATGGCGCGATAAGCAGGATATAGAGCACAGCGGACAGATAGGAGGGGTAACAATTGTCAACGATATCCCCAAACCAGACACAAGTTAGGCTGTCGAGTCTGATTGCTCCGTCCTTTTATGATCTGCATTGGGATATAGCAGAGCACAGACACACGCACTATAAACTCGCCGGAGGCCGAGGATCCACAAAGTCATCGTTTGTTAGCCTGGAAATTATTCTCGGTATGATGCAGGATCCGCAGGCGAATGCGATCGCCATGCGGAAGGTTGGCCGGTTTCTCGATGAGTCTGTATTCCAACAGCTCATATGGGCCATTAACGTTTTAGAGGTGACTGACAAGTGGAAAATACGATATTCGCCGCTTGGACTGACGTATACGCCGTTTGGAAACAAGATCATCTTCCGTGGAGCTGATGATCCGCAGAAGATTAAATCTGTGAAGCTGGCGAATGGATATTTCAAGTATATCTGGTTCGAGGAGCGAGCAGAGTTTGATGGCGACTCGGAAGAACGTACTATACTCCAGTCATTGATGCGAGGCGGCCCTCAATACTTTGTTTTCTACTCGTGGAATCCTCCAAAGTCCATGAATAGCTGGGTGAATCAGGATATCCTCCAGAGTAAGGAAAACGCGATTGTACACCACAGTGACTACAGGACTGTGCCGAAAGAGTGGCTGGGAGACGATTTCTTCATAGAAGCTGAAGACCTGAAAGAAACAAAGCCGAAGGCATATGAACACGAATATCTCGGTATTGCTACAGGAACCGGCGGTCAGGTGTTTGAGAATGTCACAGTACGCCCGATCACAGAGGAAGAGATGGCGCGGTTTGACCGGATTTATCAGGGCCTTGACTTTGGCTTCGGAGCGGATCCGGCTGCTTATATAAAGATGCATTATGACAGGACGCGGAAGCGTCTTTTTCTGTTTGGTGAAATATATGCGCCGCGGCTGGGAAACACAAAGCTGGCGGATCAGATTAAAAAATACAATCCGCTCAACAGAGTAGTGACAGCGGATAGTGAGGACCCCAGAGCGATTGATGCCTTGAATGAACTGGGGTTGCGTGTAGTCGGTGCCAGGAAAGGGCCAGGGTCCGTAGATTTCGGTATGGAGTTCTTGGCTGATGAGGTGAACGAAATCATTATCGATCAGCAGCGTTGTCCGAATGCAGCCAGAGAGTTTACAGGCTATGAACTGGAGCAGGATAAAAACGGCAACTTTAAAGGCAGCTATCCGGATAAAGACAACCATTCGATTGACGCGGTCCGGTATGCATTGGAAGATGTAATGACGAGCAGGAAGGCAAAGGTCAGAAAGAAATCCGATTATGGATTACATTAAGGAGGTGATACCATGTACATATACACACTGCCCCGCGAGAACTGGGATGAGACGAACCCGGATAAACAGGCAATCCGCACACTAATAGTAAAACACCGGCGGGAGGCCAACCAGCTGCGAAAGTCTATGAAGTATTATGAGGGAGAGCATAAGATCCTAACGGAGAGCCGGAAGACAAAGCTGGTGTGCAACCACGCAAAGGATATCAGTGACACGGCCAGCGCCTACTTTATTGGCAACCCAATTTCATATAACAGCAAAGAGGATATAACACCGCTCACCGATGCCTTTGAGATTGCCGGTGCTGATGAGGCTGACGGGGACAATGGTCTGGACCTGTCAGTGTACGGCCGGAGCTATGAGTACATCTATCCGATGGAGGGCGAGACGGATTTAACGATTAAGAGCCTGTCCCCCGAAAATACCTTTATGGTATATGACGACACGATCGAACAGAAAGAGCTTTTCGCGGTGTATTACTACGCGAAGAAAGATGATTCTGACAAGAAGAGGGCCATCTACGTAGCTACCGTGTTGACGGAACATTATAAGTGGGTGCTGAACATTGAGAATATCGACTGCCCGCAGGCGTTACTTGAAGAACCAAAGCCACACTATTTTGATGAGGTGCCGGTGATAGAGTATTTAAACAACAAGCTTGCAATCGGTGACTTCGAACTTCAGATTCCGCTGATCGACGCCTATAACGCGCTGATGAGTGACCGGATCACGGACAAGGAGCAGTTTATTGATGCAATCCTGGCGCTGTACGGGGCCATGCTGGGAGATAATGAGGCAAAGGACGCAGACGGCAGGACAGCGGCACAGAAGCTTAAGGAAGACCGTTTAATGGAGCTTCCGAAAGATGCGAAGGCTGAGTATATTACCCGTACATTTGATGAATCGGGCGTGGAAATCCTTAAGAAAGCCATTGAACAGGATATCCACAAGTTTAGCCATATTCCGTGTATGACCGATGAGTCCTTTGGCGGGAATGTCAGTGGTGTAGCCATGGAGTTTAAGCTTCTCGGCATGGAGAACATCACAAAGATTAAAACACGGTATTACAAGCGAGGATTACGGAAGCGTCTGAGACTGTTCTCGGCCTGGCTGGCAAAGAGTAAATCAGTCCAGGTGGACATATCCGGTATAACTCCAACATTCTCCCGGGCGATGCCGAAGAATCTGCTGGAGATCAGTCAAATCGTAACGAACCTCTGGGGAAAGATCAGCAGGAAGACGCTGCTTTCGCAAGTGCCGTTTGTGGAGAATGTAGAGGAGGAGCTGGCGGCAGTGGAAAAAGAGGAAGATGAGGTAGCTAAAAAGCAGATGGAAATGTTCGGACTGGGAAGCAATACACCGCCGCCGGACGATGAAGACGAGCCAAAGAAGAAAAAGCCGGGTGAGATAGATGAGTAGTGCATCATACTGGGAGCGCAGGAAGGCCCGCGAGATGTTTCACTATATGGAGAAGGCCGAGGATACCGCCGATGAGATTGCAAAACTGTATCTGAAGTCTTCAGGATATCTCAGTGCTGAGCTGGATAAGATATTCGAGCGATACAAGCGCAAGCACCATTTGACCGATGCAGAGGCGTACAGGCTGCTTAATAGCCTGCATGATAAAACCTCCATCGATGAGTTAAAAGAGGCACTGCGGACCGGCGACGGCGCCCAAAAGGACATTCTGGCAGAGTTGGAAAGCCCGGCATACTGCGCAAGGCTGGAACGATTGGAGCAGCTTCAGAATCAGCTTGATGCGACAATGAAGAATGTCTATCGCCAGGAAAAGAAGATAAATACCAGCCATTATGTAGACCTTGCCAACGAGGCATATTACAGGTCCATTTTTGATATTCAGCAGCGTACAGGGTTAGGGTTTTCCTTCAGCGCAATAGACCCGGCTGTGATAGACCGGGTCATTAACAGTAAGTGGTCAGGAGCCAACTACTCAACACGTATCTGGAATAATACACAGGCCCTTGCACAGGATTTGAAAGAGGAGCTGCTGGTCAATCTGATCACTGGCCGGACCGATCGGGAAGTTGCCGAAATCATAGCGAATAAGTACGCACAGGGAGCCAGTAATGCTCGGCGGTTAGTACGTACAGAATCCTGCAACCTGGCAAATCAGATGGAAATGCAGTCCTATGAGGAATGCGGGATAGAGAAATACCGGTTCGTGGCTACTTTGGACTTAAAGACTTCGGCGGTATGCCGGGAGCTGGACGGAAAGGTTTTTCCAGTATCGGAGCAGCAGCCGGGAAAAAACTGCCCGCCAATGCACCCATGGTGCCGGTCAACGACGATATGCGTGATCGATGAGATAGACATGTCGAATATGAAACGCCGCGCACGTGATCCGGTAACAGGAAAGACGAATACTGTACCTGCTGATATGACATATAAGCAATGGTATGACAAGAATGTCAAAGGAAACGTAGATGCGGAAGCCAAAGAAAAAGAATTACGAAAAAGAAAAAAGAGCACGCAGGAATAACCTGGGTGTTATTTTTATGCCATGGTCCGGGCAATGAACGGACTGGGGCGGAAAGGATAGATATTATGAGAAAGACAGGATTTACGGGGATCAGCCCCAAAATGAATTTACAGTTTTTTGCAGAAAGCGGAGACGGTGCCGGCGCGGATCAGGGCGAAGGCGGCGGAACTGGAAATAAGCCAGATGAAGGCAGCTCTGACGGAGTGGATACTGGCAACAAGGAACCGAAGAGTTTCGATGATCTCTTACAGAATAAAGATTATCAGGCGGAGTTTGACCGCCGTGTCCAGAAGGCCCTGGGGACCGCGAAAGAGAAGTGGACGGCCCTCATGGACGACAAGCTTTCCGAAGCTGATAAGCTGGCGAAGATGAACAAAGAGGAAAAGGCGGAGTACCTGCGGCAGAAGCAGGAAAAGGAGTTGAAGGAGCGGGAAGCGGCAATCACGCGACGGGAGTTGATGGCCGAGGCGAAGAACACACTGGCAGAAAAGAAGCTGCCTGTAGGGCTTGCAGAGGTGCTTAATTACACCGATGCAGAATCCTGCAATAAATCTATGGCGGCAGTAGAGAAAGCCTTCCAGGAGGCCGTACAGGCTGCCGTTGAAGAGAAACTGAAAGGCGGTGAACCGCTAAAGAAAGCACCGTCAGAAGATGGTAAGGACCTTGCAAAACAGGTTGAAGACCTGATGATGGGAATATAAGAAAGGATGAGAAAAGACTATGGCAATTAACACATTAGCAACAGCAACACTTTTTATGAACACTTTAGACAAGGTGGCAATCCGGGAGGCCGTCACTGGCTGGATGGACGCAAACGCCGGACAGGTAATCTATAACGGAGGAGCCGAAGTAAAGATTCCGAAGATGAGCGTTCAGGGCTTGGGAGACTATGACCGGGACAACGGATACCAGCAGGGCGGCGTAACACTGGAATACGAGACCCGCAAAATGACTCAGGACAGAGGCCGGAAATTCCAGCTTGACCCGATCGATATCAACGAGAACAATTTTGTCACAACCGCAGCTGCCGTCATGGGAGAGTTTCAGAGAATGTTTGTAGTGCCTGAGATTGACGCGTATCGTATTTCTAAAATTGCAACCGAGACAATCACGGCTAACAAGGCTGGAATGATCGAATATAATTATACACCAGGAGCAACCGGGACCTCTGCTCTCCGCAAGATCAAGGAGGGAATTAAGGCAATCCGCGAGCTCTACAACGGTCCTCTGGTGATCCATGCCACACCTGACATGATTATGGAATTGGAGATGGAGCTTTCCGGAAAAATCACGAATACCACATTTTCGAAGGGCGGCATTGATACCGCAGTACCATCCGTTGATGGCGTCCCGATCATTTCCACACCTTCCAACCGTATGTACACAGCTATCAAAATTAATGACGGTAAGACACCTGGACAGGAGCGCGGAGGATATGAGAAGGGGGAATCTGCAAAAAATATTAATTTCTTCATTTGTCCGCGTACTACTCCGATTGCCGTCACGAAACAGGATATCATGCGTATTTTTGACCCGACGATCAACCAGAAGCTGAATGCCTGGCAGATGGACTACCGGAGATTCCATGATATTTGGGTACTGGACAATAAACTGGATTCCATCTTCCTGAATATCAAAGACACAAAGGAGTGATGATATATGAGGTTCATCAAAGATAATGTTGAACGCGTAACTGAATCAGAAGCAATGGCTGACAAATTAAAAGCATTGGGTTTTAAGCCACTTGGTTTAGAAACACTTACGCGGGAGCCGGGAGAAGGGAACACGAATATTGGGAAAATGACCGTCCCTGAACTAAAAATCCTAGCAAAAGAAAAAGGTATCGAGGGAGCGGCATCATTGAATAAAGAGGAGCTGCTGGCGGTCCTGAAGGGGTGATCGTAGTGACCGAAATCGAAAAACTGAAACTGTTGACAGGGGAGAGTGATGAGGACTTACTCTCCCTTTTGCTTGCTGATGCAATAGAATATGTACTGGGATATACAAACCGCACCGAGCTTCCCGCAGCGTTGAATAAGCCGGTCCGAGATCTGGCTGTAATTGCCTACAACCGGCTGGGTACTGAAGGAGAGACCGGACGGAGCGAAGGCGGAGAAAGTTACAGCTTTGACGCGGCGCCTAAACAGATATATGACGTATTGGACCGGTACAGGCTGGTAGGAGTCGGAGGCAGACGGTATGAGGCTAAAAAGAAACCGATTGAAAACGTATAGCCATAGGAGTGCGATTTCTAAAAAGGATAATGAAGGCAACTCGTACATTGAGTATGGGATGCCTTCTTCTTTTGAGGCGGAGGTCTGGCCAGCAAGCGGAAAATTGCAGGCAGAAATGTACGGCCAGCGTGTCAACCATATTCAGAATTGCCGGATTAATGCGGGATATGAGACCGTGGTCGATGAAAAGGGCCATGTCAGTTACCAGATCGGCAGTATGACACTGCATGAGGGGGATGGCATCTGCTTAAACGTCCCGGAAGACCATGAACCGGATTACCGTATCATTGCCATACGGCCATACCGGTATCTGACATTGGAGGTTGAAAGAATCTGATGGCGAAGGGAATTAAAGGTCTCGATAAACTCATGAAAAAGTATGGAGAACTTGCCGAGCAGACGGCGGGTGAGTCTATGGGGCGCGCGGTTGGAGCTTCGGCAAAGTTGATACAGGGTGAGGCAAAGTTATTATGCCCCGGCAACGACGGAGAACTTCGTAGAAGTATCAAAACAAGAGTGGAAACAGCAGAGGAAGGAACGATAGGGGCTGTATATACCAATAAAAAATATGGCCCTTATGTAGAACTTGGTACTGGCCCCCGCGGCGAGGCTGATCATGTAGGGATTTCGCCGCTTGTAACGCCTGCCTATTCCCAGTCACCATGGTGGATTCATGAAAGCCAGATTGATGCGAAGATAGCGGAGAAATACCACTGGTTTTATATAGACACGCCAGAAGGTCGCTTTTATCAGTGCTCAGGTCAACCGGCGCAACCGTTTCTGTATCCAGCATTAAAAAACAATGAGGAGCGCGTCACCAGAAATATTGCAAATTATGTTGCAAGGGAAATCAGAAAGGTGTGTAAGTAATGATTAACGTAAAAGACGAAGTATACGCGGCGCTTTGTACGGTGACAGAGAACGTAACCGATTATTACCCGCGTAGCTGGGAGAATGATATCTCGATCCAGTACATGGAAGAGGATAACAAGGTAGCAGAGGAATCCGGCCGCGGGGAAGTAAAATCCTATGTCAGATATCGCATTGATATCTGGTCAAGAAAGAGTACGTCTGCGGCCGCGGTGGCTGTAGATGCGGCCATATCACCTCTGGGACTTAAGCGAACCCAGTGCATGGACGTAGAGGATCCCAGCGGCTTAAAGCACAAGCAGATGCGCTACGAAGGGATTATTGATGTTAGGAGCAGACATGTATACCACGCAATAGGAAAGGAATGATGATATGTTAGCAAATGGAATTACACTTGAGGTAAAGAAAAATGGATCGGAGAGTTATACAGCGCTTCAAGATTTAAAAGAAGTGCCGGAACTTGGAGTGGACGCTGAAAAAGTAGAGAATACCAGATTGAAAGACAAGTTCAAGCATTCAGAGCTCGGGATCGGAGATCCTGGCGATATGGCTTATAAGTTCGTGTATGACAACTCCGGCGCAAGTTCGGATTACAGGGTTCTCCGTGAAATTGCCGATAGCAACAAAGTAGCGTCCTACCGGCAAACATTCCCTGACGGGACAAAGTATGAGTTTGATGCATACAGCAGTATAAAAGTTGGCGGCGGCGGAGTGAATGCGGCGATTGAATTCACACTTACTTTAGGTTTGCAGAGCGATATTAAGGTCACAGACCCAGCAGAATAGAACAGGGAGGAATAGGCAATGACACAGGGATTTGATGAAGAGTTAGAGGTAAAAGAAGAGGAAAAAGTAGTGAGCCTCGAGGAAAGGAAGAAACGCAGACCATTTGCATATTGGGAAGTGGGCGGACAGACATACAAAATGAAACTGACCACGCAGAATATCTGTCGCCTCGAAGACAAATTTAAGACCAGTCTTTTAAACGTGTTGTTCGGGGCCGGAAGTGTGCCTCCGTTATCGGTTATGCTTACAATCACACAGGCTGCCATGCTGCCGTATAACCACAAGATCAAGTATGAAGGCGTGCAGGCGCTGTTTGATAAATACTGTGAGGAAGGTGGTACTCAGATGACCTTCATGACAGACGTATTTATGGAAATCTACAAGGTGTCTGGTTTTTTTACGGAGGATCAGGCGGAAGAGATGGACAAGAGACTGGAAGAGGCGAAAGACCAGATGTAAGCCTTGTATCTGATATGATCGATGATCTGTTCCCTCTCGCATTGGACTGCGGGATATCCCCGGAACGTTTCTGGGAGCTGTCCATACCGGATATCATCGATATCATGGAGTGCAGCCGGCGTCAGGAGGAACGGAAGGTTAAGCGGGAATTGATGAACCTGCATTTCCTCGCACGGGATATCGGCCAGTTTACAGCCGTTGCAATCCAGGGCAGTGACAAGGTAGAAATTATGGAGTTGTGGGATTTCTTCCCGGATCTGTTTGGACGGGAACACGAAGAAACAGAAAAGAAGATACAGGAAAAGCAGCTGGCGGAGTACAAAGCCCGGTTTAACGACTTTGCAATCCGCCATAATCATGCCAGGGCAGGAGGTGGAAACTGATGGGCGAAGGAATGACACTGGAAAAGTTACAGGTAATCATTGAGGCACAGACGAAGCCATACCGGGACGAGGTAGAGAAGCTGAAGAAGCAGACAACGACAGCGGCGAGCCGTGTTGAGAGGCAGACTGCGAAGATGAAAAAGTCATTCGGTGGACTAGGGAAGGTAGTTGCTTCCGTTCTGGGAGTTGGTGCCATCGTAGCATTTGCGAAGTCGTGTATTGATCTCGGTTCTGATCTGGCGGAAGTACAGAACGTTGTAGATGTCACCTTCGGCAAAATGTCAGGAGCGGTGGACGCCTTTTCCAAAAACGCGATCACGCAGTTTGGCCTGTCAGAGCTGACGGCCAAAAAGTATATGGGTACTTATGGAGCCATGGCGAAATCGTTTGGTATAGTGGAAGAGGCCGGCTATCAAATGTCTGCCTCTATCACTGGCCTGACTGGTGATGTGGCCTCCTTCTACAACCTGTCTACTGACGAGGCATACACGAAGCTTAAGAGCATCTTTACAGGCGAGACGGAATCCCTCAAGGAATTGGGCGTTGTCATGACACAGACAGCCCTTGACCAGTACGCCTTGAATAATGGCTTCGGTAAGACCACGGCCAAAATGACCGAGCAGGAAAAGGTCATGCTCCGGTATCGGTTCGTCATGTCCAGCCTCGCGGACGCTTCGGGAGATTTTGCCCGAAC
>ENA-UOJK01002245-UOJK01002245.1-human-gut-metagenome-genome-assembly--contig:-C116-NODE-2245-length-10847-cov-3.625093_pt1 | contig 10847 bp, 6 predicted proteins | sample MGYA00242348_ERZ723895 | MGnify/ENA metagenome assembly ERZ723895
GTGGGTAGCCGGAGCGATTATATCGGGCGCTTATTTCGGGGATAAGATGTCGCCGTTATCAGACACTACGGTATTGGCGGCCTCCGTAACGGACACGCCCCTTTTCACGCATATCCGGTATATGCTTTATACGACCGTTCCCTCTATGATCGTCACACTGATCGTATTCAGCATCGCCGGATTCTCGAGGGAGGCAGCGGACGCATCCCAGATAGCCGCTTTCTCCGAAGCCTTGAAAGGCTCGTTCCATATCACGCCTTGGCTTATGATCGTACCGATCGTTACCGGAATCATGATCGCCAAGAAGACACCTTCGATCGTAGTGCTTTTCGCCTCTTCCATACTCGCCGGAATATTCGCCTTGATCTTCCAGCCAAACGCCTTATTGGAGATTTCCGGGATCACGGATAGCGGAATTATCGCCTATATCAAAGGCCTGCTGATGACTTTCTATGACAGCACGCAGATACAGACCGGCAACGAGGCCCTGAACTCTCTAGTCTCTACCCGGGGAATGGCCGGGATGATGAACACGATTTGGCTGATCATTTGCGCCATGTGTTTCGGCGGGGCCATGTCCGCTAGCGGCATGCTGGAAAGCATCACACGTATCTTCTTGCATTTCATGCGAGGCCGTACCAGCATGGTCGCCTCTACCGTCGTGTCCGGATTATCCTTGAACATCTGCACGGCGGACCAGTTCATCGCCATCATCCTGAACAGCGAAATGTTTAAAGAAGTATATAAGCAACGGGGATTCGAGAGCCGCCTGCTTAGCCGGACAACGGAAGACTCCGTCACCGTCACCTCCGTGCTGATCCCGTGGACGACTTGCGGCATGACGCAATCTACAATCCTTGGCGTATCTACTTGGACTTATTTCCCTTATTGCGTCTTTAATATCGTCAGCCCGTTTATGAGCATTCTTATAGCGGCAACCGGTTATAAGATCGTCCAAAAGACTGTGAAATAAGGAAATCAATCTATAATTCATAGCGCTATTCAAGGTATTTTTAGTATTTTCGCACCATCATTATTTAAGCGACTGAATGAACAATGGAAAATCATCTTAAGAAGATGCCCTCCCCTCTACTTTCACTAGTGCCTATCCTCGTGCTGGTAGCTCTTTTGTTTGTAACCATACGCACTTTTGGCAGCGACGCGTTGAGCGGCGGAAGCCAAGTCGTATTACTTACCACCACGGCGGTCGCCTCCCTTTTGGCCATGATCTTCTGCAAAGTCAAATGGCGTGATATAGAAGAGGCGATATGTAAAAACATATTGGGAGTGGCCACAGCTATAATTATCCTATTGTTGATTGGCGCTTTATCCGGTAGCTGGATGATCAGCGGTATCGTCCCGACCTTGATTTATTACGGGATGCAAATCATCCATCCGAGTTTCTTTCTGGCCTCTTGTTGCGTGATCTGCGCTGTCGTATCCGTTATGACCGGTAGCTCGTGGACTACCATCGCCACGATCGGTATCGCCTTGATGGGTATCGGTGAGGCACAGGGCTTCGCTACGGGGTGGGTAGCCGGGGCGATCATCTCGGGCGCTTATTTCGGGGATAAGATCTCACCGCTTTCGGACACGACGGTATTAGCCTCTTCCGTAACGCATACCCCTTTGTTCTCCCATATCCGGTATATGATGCTTACGACAATACCGTCTATGGTGATCACGTTGATTATCTTTACCATAGCGGGTTTTACGCATACCTCGAACGCATCCGGGCAAATAGCCGAGTTCGCCGCCTCGTTGAACGAAAGTTTTAATATCTCACTCTGGCTACTGATCGTACCGGTGGTAACGGGTATATTAATCGCCAAGAAAGTACCGTCTTTGATCACCTTGTTTATCTCGACAGCGATGGCGGGGGGGCTCGCGATCTTTTTCCAGCCTCATTTATTGCAAGAGGTAGCGGGAGCGTCGGTAGCGGATGCCTCCTCCCTGTTTAAGGGATTATTCATGACATTCTACGGGAGTACCCAAATCGATACGGGCAACGAGGCCTTGAACAGCTTGGTCGCCACCCGGGGTATGGCGGGTATGATGAATACGATCTGGCTGATCATCTGCGCCATGTGCTTCGGTGGCTCCATGACGGCCAGCGGTATGCTAGAAAGCCTTACGTCCGTATTCCTGCGCTTTATGAAACGGAGGGTCGGCATGGTGGCGTCTACCGTATTCTCCGGTTTATTCTTGAATATCGTTACGGCCGATCAATACATATCTATTATCCTTACCGGAAATATGTTCAAGGATATCTACAAGAAAAAAGGATATGAGAGTCGCCTGTTAAGCCGTACGACGGAAGATTCCGTAACCGTAACGTCCGTGCTGGTACCATGGAACACCTGCGGCATGACGCAAGCCACGATATTAGGCGTAGCGACCCTGACGTATCTTCCTTATTGCTTCTTTAATCTGATCAGTCCGTTGATGAGTATTACGATGGCCGCCATTGGCTTCAAAATAAAGCAACACCATGAAGAAGATCAGAGTATCATTGTTAACTAAAGTCGTTATCGCTATCGCCGCCGGCGTATTGTTCGGCCAGTTTTTACCGGGAGGAATCGCACGTATCTTTGTAACCTTCAATTCATTGTTCGGCAACTTCCTATCGTTCTCCATCCCTCTAATCATATTGGGGCTGGTGACTCCCGCTATCGGAGATCTGGGCAAAGGAGCCGGAAAGCTATTATTGATAACCGCCTTGATCGCTTACGGTTCAACAGTCTTCTCGGGTTTCTTCACGTTCCTGAGCGGATCGGCTATATTCCCGCACATACTACCGACCAACACGGAATTGACGGCGATGGAGAATCCGGAAGATTTCATGCTGACACCTTACTTCGTGGTAAATATGCCGCCTTTAATGGATGTCATGACAGCCTTGCTGCTATCCTTTACGATTGGCCTAGGGCTTTCTAATATAGCGGGAACCACCCTGCGTGACTCTTTCACGGATTTCAAGGAAATTATCATTAAGCTAATCGAGGTGGTTATCATCCCGTTATTACCGCTCCATATTTTCGGTATCTTCCTGAACATGACCGTGAGCGGACAAGTCATGAGTATTATCACGATGTTCCTCAAGGTTATCATAGTCATCTTTGTCTTACATGTATTATTGTTATTGATCCAATTCACGATAGCCGGAGCCATAGCCGGGAAAAATCCGCTCCGCCTCTTGAAGAATATGTTACCGGCCTACGCTACGGCTCTGGGGACCCAATCCTCCGCCGCCACGATTCCCGTGACACTGGCGCAGGCTGTCAAGAATGGCGTACGGGAGAATATAGCGATCTTTACCGTTCCGCTTTGCGCCACGATCCATCTGGCAGGTAGCACCATGAAAATCGTAGCTTGCGCTATGGCTATCATGATCATGGCGGGAGAACCGGTTACCTTCTCCAATTTCAGCGGATTTATCATGATGCTGGGAATTACGATGGTAGCGGCTCCGGGGGGTCCGGGAGGGGCTATTCGGGCCGCTTTGGGTATCTTGCAAAGTATGCTAGGATTCAATGAGACACTGCAAGCGTTAATGATCGCCCTTTATATTGCCATGGATAGTTTTGGCACCGCTTGCAACGTGACGGGAGATGGCGCTATCGCTGTCGTGGTGGATAAAATAGCCGGGAAAAACACCCCATAGTTACCTAGAGTAGCAGGAAGCCATAAGCGCCTCCAAGGTATCGACCTCTTTTTCCCGCATCATCGTAAGGGCGATATGGGCACAGGCGTAAGCGTCGGCCATGGCGTTATGATGTTGGGTAAGGTCGTAACCGCAGTGGGCGGCTACTGTCTGCAACTGATGATTTACCAGAAATGGGTACATCTTCCGGGATAGACGGCAAGTGCAATAGAAGGGATATTTCGGATAGGCTAAGTCATATACCTCGTGGGCGGCTTTCAGGCATCCCTCATCAAACGGACTGTTATGGGCAACAAGGGGGAGATCCTTTAGTTTCGGGGCGATGCTTTCCCAAGCCTCCTCGAAACATAACGCATCATTCGTATCCTCAACGCTCAACCCATGTATAGCCGTAGTCCAACGGGTATAGAAATTAGGGGTAGGACGTACCAAGGTATAAATGCTATCTACTACCCAGTCATCCTCCAATATGGCGATACCTATACTGCAAATACTGCTCCGCTTTCCATTAGCGGTCTCAAAGTCAATGGCTGCGAATCGTTCCATAGATAGATTACTAGTTTTTAATCCGTTTACTATTTATTTGTAGAGACGAGGCGTGCCCCATCTCTACAAATAACCTCTCATTATTTATGGCTCCAGTCCCTTGGTGCGGGGACAGGGGCTAGCGGTTTGCGTTCTTTTAATTGTTTCATGACTTCCTCGATAGCACGGTCTAATTGTTGATCCTCACCGCTCCATTCCTTGATGGGGTCGTTATCGATCAAGATATCCGGATCCACACCGTGGTTCTCGATAATCCAGTTACCCGTCTTCGGATCATAGCTCGTGAAGAAAGGCACACGGATATCCGTACCGTCCATATAAGGAAGCGGGCCGCTAATACCGATGATACCGCCCCAAGTACGGGTTCCAATCAATTTACCTAAGCCAAGCGCACGGAAGCCCCACGGGAACAAATCTCCATCGGAAGCGTAATACTTATTGATCATCCAAACTTTCGGGCCCACCTGTACGGCATCCGGCACGGTCCCGATCAAAGAAGAACCCCGGCGCATCGTCAAACGATACGGCTCACGAGACAGACGTTCCAGAATCATCGGGGAGACATTTCCACCGCCATTCGCACGATCATCGATAATCAAACCTTCCTTATCCAATTGCGGATAGAAATAGCGAGAGAACTCATTCAAGCCTTCCGGCCCCATATCCGGAATATAGATATAACCGACCTTACCGTTCGTCGCCTTATCTACCTTCTTGATATTATCTTGGATCCAATTATAGTGATACAAAGAATATTCTTCCGCCAACGGACTGACCACGATCTTACGAGCGCCCGCCAACTGAGGCTTGCTATTCAAAGACAACTCGGTCGGAACGTTCGCCTTTCCGATCAACAACTTATACATATCGTTCACGCTATTCGTAGGTACTCCGTCTATAGCGACGATATACTCTCCGGCCTTCGCCTCAACACCCGGCTCTGTCAATGGAGAACGTAATTCCTTACTCCAAGAAGCCCCCGGCAGGATCTTTTCCAAGCGGAAGAAACCACTCTTATCCCGAGAAACCTCAGCACCTAGCAGACCCATCGATACCCGTTTAGGACTTTCCACCTCACCGGGGTTCACATAAGCATGCCCTACTCCCAGCTCGCCGATCATCTCGCCAATAATATAATTCAAGTCCAAACGTGTTTTCACGTAAGGAAGAAGGGCGGCGTATTTCTCCTTGATCGCCTTCCAATCCTTGCCATGCATATTCTCCAGATAGAAACCATCCCGGAAAGCACGCCAAGCCTCATCGAAGATTTGCGCCCATTCCTTCGTATAGTCTACCGTGATCTTCATATTCGCCAGATTAACCGGCTTGCTTAAATCCGCTTTACCCTTCGGTATATCGGTTACGAATAGTTGATCGTCCTTAAAGAAAACAGCTTTCTTGCCAGCCGGATCAACCATCATAGCGGCACCGCTAACGGTTTCCTCTTTCTGTTTCTTCAAGTCAAACATCTTCATGCCGCCTTTCGTGAAATAATACACGTTCGTTCCATCGGAATAAAGATCGTAGTAATTCGATCCCGGCAAGGGGAGCTTAACGATTCGATCCGTGATACCCTCTATATCAATCTTTACGACCGGAGTAGAAGCCTCATTCTTTGTCTCGTCCTTTTTAGAGGCATCCGCTTTCGCCGGGGTAGATTCAATGGCTACCTCCGCATCCGTTTCCATAAACGGGGAAGCGGTATCCTTAGACAATAACGCCAGATATACGCCACCCATATTATTATACACATGATTCCATTCCGTTTGGCTATACGTAGGATTGAAATCACGGGCGGAAGTGAATACCAGATATTTGCCATCCGTACTGAATACCGGAGAATAAGACTCGTACCATTTATCGGTCACGGGATATTCTTTCTTACCCGCGATATCGTAGACATAGACGATTGAGAAATTATTATCGGACACACGGGAATAAGTCAACCAATTATTATCCGGAGAGAAACTTACGTTGCGGGCTTCACCTAACAGACTTTGTGAGATAGTTGTTAGCTGTTTGTTAGATACGTCCAAAAGATTGATACGATTTTTACGATCCGTATAGACAATCTTCTTGGAATCCGGACTCCACTGGAAAGTACGGATATACGTATCGTTATTCTTGGTCAACTGGGTAGGCTCGCCCCCCTCGGAATCTTGGAGATACAGCTCGGTCTCGCCGGTAGCGTCGGAGATATAGGCTATATGTTTTCCGTCCGGCGACCATTGAGCGTCACGTTCGTGCGCTCCCGGAGTACGGGTGATATTTTTCGTAACCCCTTTATCTACCGGGATATTGAAGACCTCGCCACGAGCCGTCACCACCATACGCTCACCTTTTGGGGAGAGGCTGGCACTCGTGATATATTTGGATCCATCCTTGATCTCGCTACGTGCGTAGACATTATCGGAGGCAAGGGTAACGTTCACTTTCTCCGGTTTCTTCGACGCCGCATCCATCTTATAGATATAGCCTCCATTCTCGAAAACGATCGTATTGCCGAAGCTGCTAGGGAATTTCACATCGTACTCGGTGAAGTTCGTCACCTTACTTGTTTGTTTTGTCTTCGTATTGTAAACGAACAAGTTCATCGTGTAATCCCGATCCGAAAGGAAATAGATCTCATCACCAATCCACATCGGAAAGATATCTTGCGCCTCATTGTTCGTGATATTCTCTACACTTTTCTTCTCCGGATTATACACCCAGATATCATCGGCCATACCGCCCTTATAGTATTTCCATGTACGGAACTCACGCATTACCCGGTTGTAAGCCAATTGTTTTCCGTCGGGCGAATAGCTACAAAAGCCGCCCTCGGGCAAGGGAACCACCTCGGAAAGGCCACCTTCTTTATTTACCGTATATAACTTGCCGGAGAACCCATCGCTGATGCGGTTGCGGTAAACAATACCATTACCGTCCGGTGTCCAAGTCATCACGATATTATTCGGGCCCATGCGATCGCCCAGATCATCACGGCTATTCGTAGCCGTGTAAGTGATACTCAATGGCTCACCGCCGGAAGAGGGCATCGTGTACACTTCCGTGTTACCGTCGTACTGTCCCGTAAAAGCGATCGTCTTACCATCCGGGGAGAAACGGGGAAACATCTCATACCCCACATACGATGTCAATCGCTGTGCCTCACCACCTGTAGCCGGGACCTTATATAAATCGCCAGCGTACGAGAATACAATCTCTGAACCATTTGTAGCCGGAAAGCGCATTAATCTCGCCTCATCCGCCGCCATCAACAACGTAGGGATAGCGACAGCCGCCAATGCTGTTAAAATCATTCTTTTCCTCATAACCAATCTTTTCTTTTAATCATATCTGTTCTATCCGTTTTTAGTTGGCCCAATAGCGGGTAGGACCTCAAATGTACATAAAAAGATCCAAAATCCAAGTCAAGTCCCTTATATATCCGATCCTAGAAAAAGTTTTAGAATCTCTAATTTATTACTACCTTTGCGCCGGAAATCAAACAATGATACAAATAAGATGAACAAGAAGCTTCTGAACAACTCAAAAAGATGGTATACCCGGGCTTTCTCGGGCAATACGATCGTGCATGTTCATTGGTTCAGCGGTTTTGTCTAAATCCATCCATACTCTTCTTGAGAGGACTTCTTTTTATAGTTCTCTTCTTACACCTACATCTAGGTCTTAATTGCACTCAAGTTTAACTTCTGCGGAAAAGAGGGAGTATTCGTATGCTTCGTTTCCGGGGAAAAGATGTCTTGCGCATCTCAAAATACAATATGCTTATGTTTATCATTCTAGGTCTATTAGGTCTGGGGATAAGCGTCGGTTATTTATGCCGACACGTCCCCGCTTTCAAGGGATTGGAACATTCCATCTCTTATACGATTTTCGCGATGTTGTTCATATTCGGTATTACCATAGGAGCCAACCAATCTTTGCTGAATAATATTGGTGAGTTTGGAATACAAGCAGCCATACTTGCTATTTGCGGAGTATTGGGAAGTCTGGTAGCATCTTTTATCGCTTATAAATTATTTATCAAGAAAGGAGGTCTCAATGAAAAATAACCTAATCGTTATCTTATGTTTCACTGCGGGAATCTTTTGCGGAACCTTCGCCAACACGACTATCTCCACGTATTGCGAAAAACTACCGCAATTCTTGCTATACGCCCTCGTTATCCAAGTAGGATTGAATCTGGGAGCAAACGCCGAATTAGGAAAGATGATAAAGGATATCCGGTTTTCCAGTTTGCTACTGCCGTTCTTTACGATCATCGGCACGTTAGTATTCTCTGCGGCGGCAAGTTTGTTATTGACCTCGTGGAATATATATGATTGTATGGCTGTAGGAAGCGGATTCGCTTATTATTCCTTATCCTCCTTGCTTATCGTACAACTGAAAGAGGCGTCGGCAGGGATAGAGATCGCTTCGCAACTTGGGGCTATCGCATTATTGGCTAATATCATCCGGGAAATGTTAGCTTTATTCGGGGCACCGCTGTATGCCTCTTTCTTTGGTAAATTCGCTCCGGTATCCGTGGCGGGAATCAATTCCATGGATGTCTGCCTTCCGGTTATCAGTCGGTATTCCGGAAAGAATATCGTACCTGTGGCTATTATCCACGGGATTATCCTCGAGATCAGCGTGCCGTTGCTTATCTCGCTCTTTTGCAAGTAGAAGCAGGATTTATCCTCAACACCCGCTATAAACACTAAAGAGGATGCGTACATTATATCGACGCATCCTCTTGTTCCTTTATCCGTACTTCCTCCTCACGGAGGTACTTACGGACCTCTTAATTTATTACTTTAGTATTAATATTAATCCAACTCCCGCCTGTTCATCCGTCACGGATTACTTGGATCGATACCCGCACGGGAATTGTATGATTATCTTATTTTGTTAAATTCTTATTTAACGATAGCCTTAACAGCTTCCTCACCATCAACAGCCACTGCTACGATACCGGCAGGCACGGAGATTGTAGCGTTATCGGAAGTAAGAACGGTCTCAGCGATTACCTTACCCAAGATATTCGTGATAACTACAGACTTACCAGCTGCGCCTTGAACGGTTACGGTACCGTTACCGGCTACTACAGAGATACCTTCTACAGTATCGATTGTTTCGTTATCTGTTGCGATATCATCACCTTGCTCCACATTGAAGATCAAAGCATCGTCACCACCTGTATTCATCTCATCGAAATTAGAAGAACGATCATCAGACAGAACTAAACAACCATTCTGCATTCTCAACCAAGCCGCATATGTAGGAGCGATGTCACCCATAGCAGAATTATTGTAACCAGAAACATGTTTACTCTTCATAGACTCGAACAAGAATGCTCTATCAGCTTCTACCTCATTAGCGGCAACTTCCTTGTTTACGAAACGCATAGACCAAGTCACATACTTATGGTTATCACCAGATAAGATATATTTGTGTGAAACAAATTCATCTTCAGATACTCCAGCCTTCTTAGCCGCAGTCCAAGCATCCTCCTCAGCCTTGTTCAAATCAGCGAAGTTGATCTTCTCGTTCGGTAAGTTCTTGAACTCATCTCTCAAGATATACAAAGTATCAGCTACACGGATAGCTTCCACGAAACCTGCACGATCATATTTCTTCCACATGTAGTCAGCATCTTGCTCCCCATTTGATAATGTTGACCAACCATATTTATTAGCGAAATCATGGAAATTGATCAAATATTTACCTCTTTCAAAGCCCGGAACAGCCGGTTTTGCGTGAACGCAATGCCATTTATCTGTCGGTTTACCTTCTGCGGTAAAGTGATGGTCATCTTCCGTACAAGGTACGCCTTCAACTCCTTCGAAATCATTACGATCAATAGAGATCAAATATTGAGGCTTGATATTACCAGAACCACGGTTTACCCATGCGGTATCAACGATGAATGACAAACCATCCTCAGTCTTATCCGGAGTATAAATACCTAAGAAGTCAATACCTTCTTTCATGAAGTTCTTATTATTCTCAACCTGCAAGTATTCTTTACGGTATTTCTCGATAAAACGTAAAGTATCGGCCTTGTCACCTTCATTACCTTCAAGTTCAAGAGAACTGAAACGACGGTAAAGCGGAGTGTTGTCCGGTTCGATAGCGAAAGCAGAAGTACGAGTCTCGCCTAATACTTGATTCTTCAATGTAGCGGCACCATCATAATCGGATACTCCAGCTTTCTGATAACCTAATACATATTTTGTAGCATTAGGATAATTATCATATGCAGCATTAACAATCGCATAATAGTGCTTTCCACTGATATGGTTGTTTTCTTTGAAGAATGCATAATAAGTCGTATAAGATTGCTGATGACCAGTAGCACTAGAACCTACATTAAACTTATCTTCCTTATTAACTTTCCATTCATTAAGTTCACCTTTACCATCTTTATAAGAAACCTCATAAGCAGTTCTCACTAGAGTCTTCAAGCCTTTAATACGATTCTTAGCCACATCATCGCTAACCTTATAACCGTAAGGGATATCTACAGTCGCAAATATCTTTGAGTTATTATACCAACGCTCAGTCAATGTATCAATTACGAAAGCATCTTTTCCATCCAACACAGTCAACGTAGAGTCTGTAGATTTAGCGATGTATTTATCCGTAGCAT
>ENA-UOJK01002248-UOJK01002248.1-human-gut-metagenome-genome-assembly--contig:-C116-NODE-2248-length-10839-cov-4.118509_pt1 | contig 10839 bp, 7 predicted proteins | sample MGYA00242348_ERZ723895 | MGnify/ENA metagenome assembly ERZ723895
GTATGCCGCTATCCCCTCTATCTTCTCCACGAGGGTAGCAAACGCTTTGCTTTCGATTGCTATTATTTCCATAATCTTTTAATAATTTGGTTTCCGGTTACAAAGGTCAGTCTGTTCGACCGTTTTTCTTTTCACGTTCGTAGCAAGCTGCCAAAGTTTTTTTTCTGGTACAAAAAAACCGCCGCGGAGCCTTATTCGGGCTCTCTACGGTGGCTATATACTGTATTTTCACCAAATGGCGTATCGGGAAAGGTGATTTGGCAACTTGCTATGAACCTGCCAGTCTCTTCCTTGTTTTACAAAAGGTTATCCGTCCGTTTCGTCCATTCGTTTCAACAAACGCTCCTTCATTTGATCAAGGTAAGCTGTCCGGCTGTTCTTCCGGTTACGCATGGCGATAAACGTGTGGTACACGTCTCCCAGGTCAATATGGAACATTTGTTCGAACAGCATCACGAGCTCGACAATGCTCACCCTCCCGTTATCCACGCTACCCATCGCCCAAATGCCATATATCAGTTCCACGGCAGCCGCCTTCCGGTCCGTCCAATGGTGCTCCTTTTCCTGCACGGCATACGCCCCCTCCATTGCCAGCAGCACTTTCCGGTTCAGATAACCAAGTAACATTTCCGCCGCTATCAGTCTTGCGGCCAACAAGTCATAACCGGTTGACATCACCGAATCCTCCTCCAGCATAAAACTTCCGCTTTCCGGGCTCAGCTCCTTTTTGGCACGGCGGAAATAGTAATGGTCCCGGTAAGTCGCCCCGCTCCGGTAATACTGGTAAAAGGGAAGGTATCGTTCCAGTTTCCGCTGGTATTCTTTCATAGCCTTGCGGTAATGCATCCGGGCAATCTCCGGGCAACATGAACAACCGCTCTCGATCTGGTATACCCGGTAATAATACAGCAGGCGTCCCGTCAGGGCAGGCTTGTAATACTTGAAAAAGCAGATTTCCTCTTCCACGTTGGAGAATGGGTGGTTCAGGACATAGTCCTTCAACTCACGGGATCGCTCCCTCAAAAAAGAAACCATCTCCTGACAAGTCCGTATCACTTGCTCTCCTTCCATACGGGAAGATTCAATGCCCATCTTACGTTCGACCTCCTGCATCAAGTTGTTAAAGTACGTTTCTATCATGTTATTCCTTAATTATGGGGCACGTGAGTACCTTCACGCTACCCGATTTATTTTTATGCCTCGATTGATTAGATCGAAGGTTTTCCTTTCGGCCCTTTAAGATGAAAAAACTTTTCCTCATATCGAAAAGACCGGAGAAAAGCCATGATACGGCTTCCTCCGGTCACACCTACAAAACTGGGAAATTCCTTCCCCAATCCCCGGGACCAGACTATTCAAGGTCCCTCACGCAACGCACGTATCCCTTCCTGTTATTCACAAGCCTGTCATTGTCACCCGCCCACTGGGTATCCACGGTCGTGACCCATCGGAGATAACCATGGAGATACATCTGGTAGCCGGCACTGAACGATCTTGCCCCGTTCATGCTACGCTTGGAAAATCCCGTCCGAGAATGGAGAACTTCAGATTCTACTACTCCTAGAGAAGGAAGGTCATTACCGAATTCGTAAACCTCCTTTTTCTCAGGGTTATGCCAGTCGAACAGGCTCCCGCACATGATGATCAATTCCACCTCGTTGGGCACCCGCCAGGTTCCCAGGTCGCTCTTGTCCGCCTCCTGGTAATAATAGGCGCACGGGCTGTTTCCCTGTTCGATGTCCGCCATCAGCGTGCTCCAATCCTGTAAGTAATACTCGCTCTTCCTGTCAGGATTATTCAAATCCTTGGGCTTATCTATCTTATTGGCGATATACTTGGCCACCTCAAACCCGTTCTTGTAAATGGTGTTGCTCTGGGAGTCCTCATCATGCGCGGGCAACTCGTAAATGGCTCTTACTCCACGCGTCATGCTGTATGGCAGGTTATCTGCCCTAAAGACCAGATATTCCTCTTTCGTCCTGTTATTGACAAGAGACTTGTTCAGTTCCTTGCCCAACTCCTCGATGTGATAGCTTTCTTCCCCAGACTCCAGCATCCCCAGATCCCTGATCAACCTCACTTCCGAGTAGGGGGTGCGGTCCCCGGGTGAGTTCCCTCCCTTGTAATAATCAAAGTTTGCGATGGGAGTCACGCTGCGGGACTCCAAGATACAAATATAGGGGTTGGAAGAGTATAAAGAAAGGTTTGTACTTGCCATAAAGGCTCTTGACATATAAAATGCTGTGGCGTTGTCCGAGGGGGCGTGCCCGTGCAGCCTGGAATGTAACGGCAACGCCCGTTCCCCCACGATAAGCATACCGCTCTCGCTCACCGAAGGAATATACCACTTCATCTCGGCGGCCTGCATCCGGCCATCACGGTTATCATCCCGGTTCCGTAAAAACGGGGTGAAACAGGCATATTCGGCGTGGTAATTCTTGGCTGCCAAATTATAATGGTCTCTGCTGAGAGTCAGCTTCGCGTTGTCCACCTTCGTCATGACCTGCCATAACTGGTCTTGTTTACTTCTTCTCATCGGGTCAATCATGACCTCTTGACTGAAGTCGCCCGACCTTGCCATCACCTTCCAGGTATTCGACCAGCCGTTGGATGTATATTTATTATAAAAAGCATCCGGTTCTCCCGGAGCCTTCACCATAAAGTCCAGGTCCGGTGTCTCGTTCACGTTTTCCACCCCCCCCAGACACGCATGCCTTCGGGTCCCTCCGTAAACACCGTCTTGATGGACATCTGACGGATGGAAACGACAGCCTGGTGATAACGTGACTGCCCGTCGGGGGAGATTTCATGCGACGTGTTCACCAGCAGGTCGAAAGTCCGATCCGGGGCGTTGGCAAAGGTTTTCCACAAGTTCTTGTCCTCGGGGGCGCCATCCTGCATGGGGTTCCGCTCGTAGAAATACTCGTTGGCGTAAACCGTCACCTTGCAAAGCCCCGTGGAGGCATTAAATACATAATCGGGCTCTTTGACAAGTCGGTAAAGAAACTGTTCCAGCGAAAGCAGATGCGCCCCCGTGTTGGAGTAATATTCCATGGTTTCGTTTCCATTGTCAGACAGGGTGCTCGGGTGGATGAAGAACGCGAGCCAACCAGTGTCTGCCTTCTTCTCCCCTGAAGGAACGTATCCGTTATCCTCCAGCTGTTCCAGCTCCGCCCTCGTGTAAGAGACTATCTTGTCACAGAACGGGGTGCGTATAGCAAAGGAGATCATCGCGTCGTCCTTCAAACTGCCATCCGGACTGAAGATGGCAAGCTCGTCCTTGTTGAAACGCATCAGGCCCTGTTCATAATGGCAGTCAAAACTGAAGGAGCGGTGAGCGTCATATACAAGGCCTTCCACCCCGGGAGCGGGCTCCTCTTCCCGGTCCTTGTCGGACATCGCCTCCACTACCAGGTCGTTCATCCCCTTGATCGTCACGTTATAGGTATAGTGCACGTTACGTTCTATATCATAATCGTTGACCGGATCATTCTCCGCCGTGTATCCCAGATAAACGCGGTAGGTCACCCTCCCGAAACGCTCCGTTGAGACTTCACCGGTTGTCATATCCTGGCGTAACTCACCCGTGAACTCGATGTAGGGAGCCAGATCCGGAGCGTATTCTGTAGCTCCGTTCTGCACGTTCGGCTTCTCCGTAGCATCGGGAACGGGAGACTTCACTTGTTTCTGCCGCAGGTCATACCCCTTCCTCTCCGCATTGTAACCGGGAGAGGCGGGAGTTATCATTTTTTTTGCCAATTTCCGGTTCTCCGGAAGGTAAAACGTAGTAGTAGTAGTAGCGTCGCCCTCGAACTGGAATAATTCGGACAACCAGTACGAATCCATCTCCATCCCGCCGGCATCCCAGGGAGCCCCGGCGTCACTGCCCTTGACATGCTCGGTGACAAAGGTCGAAGCCGGCACGTTACCGACTCTCCATGTCCCGGGCACGAACGTGAGCCCCTCCCCGGTTTTCAGGTTGACCGTGATTTTCGCCTCCGCACGTTTCAGGGAGACCTCGAGGCGCCTGGTGTCGGGACTGATCTCCTCCGTCTTGGTAACTGACATCAGCAGGTTCCCGTTCGGTCGGAACAGGGTACGGGCGGTCATCTCCGCCTTGACCCTCTGAATGTCCGAAAGGGACGACACGCCAGCCAGGATCCCGGGCTCTACCTGAAACAGCCCGTCACCATCCGATTTATAGTTCGCCAGCAGGACCAGCGTCTTCTCTCCCGAGGTAATGGGGATGTTTTTCAGCAATCCCATGCTCGTGGGTGCATCCGTGTCCTTCTCGCCGGTTGCCGTTTCCAAGGCAGCAGCGGCCTGATAAAGCTCCGCACGGGGATACTCCCGGGAGAACTCCACGCCGCCGCGGGAATCGAAAACCCACAGGTAAAGGTTGTATATCTTTCTCTCCTCGCCTTCCGGCAGGCCCGAACGTGTCTTGGCCCTGTTGGCTGCCGTACCCACGCTGATGTCTACCGTCGTGGGCACGCCTTCCGGGACACCGCTGCCCCGAAGCAGCTCCTCGTCCGTACAGCAGGTAAGAACGGGCAGTAACAAAAGAATGAAACAAGTTATTTTCAGCCTATATGCTTTCATATATAATAAAAATTTATAATGACAAAATCGTGAACATCACTGAAAAGGAGGGAACTCCACATCCTTCCGCTCCCAGGATTCGACCCGGTAGATAATCTCTCTGTCCGCTGCTTCCGGCAAGACCATGAATACCTTATAATCCCGGGTCGGGTAAATGGGGCCGGAATACACCCCGGGAGAACTTTCCTCGGCGGTGTGCGGCGAGAAGGTCAGGGGCCTGGTGTGTGGGGGGTTGTCTCCGGTATGATGCTCCAGTGTCGGCTGTGTCTTAGGGTGAGGGGGTCCTTCCTGCCAGGAATGGGCTTCCGGAATATACGGGGCCAGGTACTGGGGAAGGAAGAACTGCTCGTATTTTTGGGCGTCCATTTCCGTATAGTCAATCCCTCCGCTGGCATTGAGGGGGGCCTCGTAGATGGTCAGTTGCGCTTCATTTTTTATTCCATAGGAATACGTGCCCGTATGCTCCGTGTTCTTTCCCGTTCCCGGGGTGGATCCTGCAAGCTGGCCGCCGTCCGAGTCATTCTCCCTGAAAGAAGGAGACATCAGTACCGGAAAGTTCAAAAAGGCAATCCTTTTATAATTATAAATGATCTGCTCAAAGGGAGCAATGCTTGCGATGTATATTCTGACACGGGAGAAATCACGGAACAGCGGGATTGTGATATCCTGCACCTGCTCCCCGGAAGCGGGCTGGACGGCCGTGGACAGCTTTCCCGAAAGCATGCCCATATGCAACCTGTTGGATATTCCGGGAGCGTCATCCCAAGAGATATTGGAAGTTGTTGTCCAATCTATAATCTTCTCATCCGACGGGGAAGGAGTCACACCATCGTACGGGTTGTCCACCGGAATGCCGAGACTGCCGTCATCCTGCTCCCTGATGATGGCAGGGAATGCGGCTTCGACAATATCCTCCCTGTCCACCTCCTCCATGCCTTCCCCGAGGAAGTCCCATGGAACCGCGTTCTGCAGGATTCCTCCGGGCGTATAATAGGGCAGGTCCTTTCCTGTCTGGTTGGGGGCATAGAAAGCATAGAATTCACTCTCGCCTTTGGGGATGCGTATCTTGGTTTGATATTCCCCCTCCGCGTTGTCCGAACTGAAAGGAAGCAGGCGACTGTACACATACCGGTTCTGCTCCTTGTTGAAAACCATAAGTGCTATTCTGGGCTGTGCGGGGGCTTGGGGAAACAGTGTGCCGGTTTTATACCAGTTGGCCGGATCGGAGGAATATACGTCCAGCATCTCACTTCCCCCGGCTGTTACGCCACGGGTTGACAGGTTCAGCCTGACGGTCACGTCATCCTCTCCGGAAAGCCGTTCCGGGATATCTTCTTCGTTCCGGCATCCTGTCAGGGCAAGGAAAAAGAGCGGCAACACCGTCATCACAAAGTTCCTCAAGGCCCTTACCGTGCGAGTATATTTAGTATCTTTCAGCATAATATTCATCAATCGGTTATGGGAACCACGTCAACGGCTTCCCAGGGTTTTACACTTACTGTCAGAGAACGGGGATTCTGGCGGAAGAACAGTGGAAGCACCGCTTCCTGCCGCCCCGTTATCCGTATCTGGTCGGGATACAGAGCGATATATTCCGCGACATCTACCGTGCAGAGAACCTTATCTCCCTGCATAAGACGGATCGTCAGCGGGTCCCCGTCCTTGAAGCGCAGGGTATTGAAATCAAGCACGAAACGGTCGTTTTTTCCTCCCGTGTAAAACGGAAGGTCGAAGGATGTTTCTCCGGAACGCTGCCCGGAAAAGGAGAAACGGGCTGAGAGCGTTTCCATCGTCAGGCGGAAGCCCGTCCCCTTGTTCTGTTCGTACCAGGTCCCGGCGTTCTCATCGTCGTCGGGAAGGACTACCGCATGGATTTTCACGTGCTGGGAATAAAGTCTTACCACGTCACGGGAGTCGTTCATGACCTTCGACGTGATGGTGGTTTCCCCAAGGTATAGCCTGTCAAACGTGCCGGCCGCCGATCCGTCCTTTTCCGCCAGTTCGGGCCGGGAAACCGACGCTTCACCGTAAGCACCATCCCCGATAACCGTCTCGTTCAACGCGTTGCCCACGGCCACTACTTTATAATCACCTTCCGGGAGCCTGACCTCCAGCGGTGAAAGCAGCTGTTCTCCCTCCAGGTGGTGTTTCTCCACCAAGGCCCCGTTCCCGACGTCAAAGATGAAGACGTCAATGTCATCCACGTATTCCTGCAGATGTTCCCGGTTGTCATCGGCCAGGTAGGAGAAGACGATCGTGTTGCCAAGGCAGCCGCTCAGGTCGTCATACACCCGGTCACATGCGGTCACGAGGTATAAAGCGGCCAACAGGCCCAGCCAGGTCGGTATGTTTCTTATGTTCATACTTTACACTAATTATTATAAATCAATACTGTAATTTTCCCGAAAGAGAGGACACGTTTCCCTCCCGCGGGTAATAAAAAAGGGAGGGGACAAACTTTCCCCTCCCCGAGAGTGCGGGGCGGATTCCGTTACCGGCCTGTCAGGGCCGATACGGGAAAAGCGCTCCGGCAAGCGGCTATTACTCTCTATCTGTATCAGTCAAGGATGGGGAATACGTTCACAGCGGTCCAAGGCTGCACCTCGACACGGACGATGACGTTCACGTTCTCGTCCTCCAAATCCCCCTGTCCGCCCGGTTCGGGAGTCACACCTTCAGGAATGCTCGGGTCAACATCCACGAGGATACCCTGGCCCCCGTTCAGCGCAGCGAGATCCAGATTGATCAGGTAACCGCCCTTGCCGGCTTCCAGATCCGTCGTGCCTGCAGTTTCACCTTCTGCCTTCGCGTAACCGGATATAACGACAAAACGTCTGTCGGCGGATACGCCGTCGTCACCTGTCTTGAAAACGAAAGCAAGTTTTGGAGCGTTGTTTTCCTTACCGTAACCCGTAATGCCGTTCACGAAGAAGTTAAACGCTGCGGCCTTTGCCCCCTGTGCGAAATCGAAACCCGCTGCATTGAAATAGGAGGCCACTTCCGACAAGTCCGTGTTACCCTCGGGTTTGAACGTGCCGTCTTCGAATTTATAGCGGTCTCCGGCGTAGGTCTTGGCCCAGAACCAGTTTGCCTCTTCTTCCACTGTAAGTTGAGGAACAGAGAGCGTTCTGCTGAAACGGTTCATCAGGATACCTTGGTTTGCAGTGGTCACTTCGACAACCTGCAGCCATTGACTCAGGCTGGCCTGTTGGGCAATGTCGGACTTGCCGTCCCATGTCTGGCCGTTGAAGCCTGCGGCATCAGCCTTGAAAGCGGCCCACGCTTCGGCACTGCTCTTTCCCTTATTTTCATCCTTGGCCAGCCAAGTCGTGCACCATTGTTCAGCCTCGGTCTTTTTCCCGTCTTTCCAGATAACCTTGACAAACTTGGTACCGGTCACCTGGAAGCGGTTCATGCTGGCGGTCAAGGTGAGCTCGGCCTTCTTCACGGTACGTTTGTCTTCCTGAGGATTGACGCCATAAGGCTCGGCGCCAACAGTGGTAAGTGTTTCAGAACCGGCATAAATCACTTCATTAATTTGGGCTTTCAGCTGTTGTTTGCTGATTTCAGCAACAGTCTTTCCCTCACCGTCAACCAACGCTCCCTGAGGGTTAGCGATAACAAGTGCCTTTGTCACGCCATTGTCCACGTCAAGGAATTTATAACCTCCCGTCGTTGCCTCTGCACCCACGGCAGTAGCCGAAGTCAGCTTGGTAAAATCATCAGTATCTTTTGTAAATTCCTTCGACAGGACAATGTCTTCCCCAGCCACCAAGTACACATGCAGTTTTTCAACCGATGCCGCATCCTGGTCGTTGGCGGTGTTCTGCAATTCGCCCATGGCGGCACGTGTGCCCGGACCGGGTAATGCCACTGACATCACCACATCAACCGGTTGGTTGCCACTCTCCGGCGCTACCGGATTCTCTTCGTTGTTACATGCAGCGAACAACGCCAACGAGGCCACTGCAAAATACTTCATTACTTTCATAATTCGAATTGTTTTTAAATTAAGATTACTAATACTATATATAACTATGTCTGAGTTACATCTCTATCTGCTGATTGTTTCCACCGTCCCCGGGCTCCCCTGAGAGTTTTTGTTTGCCCTGGGCCATACCGGCTTTCTTGATCAATTCTTCCGCCTTCCTCCAGTCACCTTTCATGTTATAGGCAACGGCCATGGGAAAGAAAGCACGGCTGTCATTCGTTACCGGTTCCAACACCCGCAACGCGCCGTCCGCATCCTGCCCGTATTTCAACAGGGCGTTGGCGTAATTCAGGATTGCCACGGCGTCATCCGGGAACTGCCCGTAGGCCCTCTCGTACACCGAAAGGGGAGACATCCCCCGGGAAGCGTACAGTCCGGCCAGCTGGTACATCTCGTGCTGACTGAGACACTCGGGTTTCGTTTCAAAAATTTCGGGAAGTTCCTCCACCGTGTAAGGTCTCACGTCAAAACTGAGACCGAAAGTCGTGCGCCGCAGTCCCGGGTAGAACTCTTCGAGGAGGAGGCGATAGCTCCTGCCGTCATCCAAGGCACGGATGGCCTCCTCGCGTTCCGTGTCACGCTCGTTATGTCCGATGATAAAAAGAATTTCGTCCCTGTTGACGAGGGTGGAGCCGCTGACCATCGATTTAAGACCCTCCCAGTCCTCCCCGATACCCTCGGTACGATAAACCGGTGCATTTTTCAAGGCGGGGTATTGACGCGAAATATAATCTGAAAGGGTTTGGGTGCGTCGTTGCGCGAGGGACCTGTTGTAATCGAAGCTCCCCTCGGGAGAGGCATAGCCTTTTATATGTACCTCCTTGAGTGACGTTCCTTGAATATTCAGGTTCTCCGAGAGAAACTTCTTCAGCCTGTCAAGCTCCTGAGCATTGCCTGCAAAATCTTCCTGCAGGTCGTGGCGTGCAACAGGAAAGACCACCTTACAGTCGAAGGAATCCTTGTAGCATTTGATCATGACCTTTTCCGGTTCGATGAAACTGTAAGCATAATCCTTTTCCCCGAAGAGGGGGATACCGGCCTGAAAGGCAATATCCTCGCTCTCGTTCGTGCCGCACTCGGCACAGCCGTACGACACCTCCCTGACAACGAGACGCCCGTCAGCCATCCACCGTTCAAAAGGGACGCTCCTTTTCACAGTCAGGCCCGAACTTTCCAGCACCTTGGCGGAACGGACCTCGCCGGATCCGGGGTTACCGGGTTTCAGGTTGCCCAACGCCTTTCGACGCTTGATCACCTTATATCTTCTCTTGCCGGCCACGCAGACCGGTTCGAGGCGGACGCTGTCACGCCCGTCAGCCGAGACATAGACGGGGAACAGGTAAGCGACTTCCTGGCTTCCAAGCCCTGCCAGAGGGAAGACACTGAAAGTAATATCCAACGCATCTCTACCCGGTTCACGCTCCACACGGCTGTTTGAATAATCCCAACGCGAGGTACCTGACGTTGATAAAATGTCCTGGGCGGAAGAAAACAAGGGAAACATTCCCAGGCAGCCCATGATAAGGATTTGCTTCTTGTTAATATGGTAAGGTTTCATTGATATACATTTTTAGCATGATAGAATAAAAAATTGTGTCCCCGGATTCAGGGAGTTATTTCAACATGTAAATAATTGAAATGGCGGCCCTGGTGGGACCTATGTAGTCCGCATCCCCCTTGCCCAGCTTCTGCCCGCAGGTGGTACACTTGTACTTGTCATAACGGGCGTGCACGTAACCGATACCCAAGGAGGCCTCGATATTGAAACGGTTGGAAAGCACCCACTGGTAACCGGCGCTCAACCCGCCTCCCCAGAAATAACCCTCGTAACGGTGGTCCTTCATGTTTCCGTCCCCTTTCTGAAGCACGAAGGGGACATCGACACCTCCGATATTCATCTGGCCGCCATGGGCATGCAACCCGAAGAACCAGCCGTTGAAAACGTCACAGGTCCAATAACGGAGCTCCGGCTGGACAAGCCAGTGACTGAACTTCTTTGCCTTGTACCGGGAAGACGTGGCGTCCCGCGTGTAGAAAAAGAAATTCATACCCACCTGTGTGTCAAGGGTTCATTTACGCCCCATGGAGAACTCCAAGGAGAGGTTGGGAGTTTTCAAGGCATCGTAGGCCAGATTGTTCTTCAAGGCAACCTTTTGAGAGAAGGCACCAGCCGAACAAAGCAAAAACACCAGAAGAAAAAACGGTTTCATCATACTGTTATTCATTGTTTCGTTACTTTATTTTAT
>ENA-UOJK01002257-UOJK01002257.1-human-gut-metagenome-genome-assembly--contig:-C116-NODE-2257-length-10808-cov-5.109086_pt1 | contig 10808 bp, 6 predicted proteins | sample MGYA00242348_ERZ723895 | MGnify/ENA metagenome assembly ERZ723895
CGTCATTTCCTGCACGTGCGAGATAACGCAGATCTTGCGCCCTTGCGTACGCAGGCTCTCCAAGGCATCCATAGCGAGCCGCAACGTCTCCGCATCCAAAGAGCCGAAGCCCTCATCGATAAACAGGCTCTCTACCTTCATCCGGTTCGAGGAGAGAGAGGACAAGCCTAGCGCCAAGGCCAGCGAGACCAAGAAAGATTCCCCTCCGGAAAGGCTATGCACGGTACGGATCTCGTCGCACATATCTTGGTCGATCACCTGCAAAGCCAAGGTATCCGGCACACGCTCCAACCGGTAACGCTGGGATAGTTGCCGCAATTGCACATTTGCGTAACTCAACAAGACATCCAAGGTGTAGCCTTGGGCGATCCTACGGAACTTGGCGCCATCCGCCGAGCCTGCCAATTCATTCAGCTTCGCCCAACGCTCGCTCATCGCCCTCCGCTCCGAGAGCTCTTGCTGGAAGCCGGCTATCTTCCGCTTATTCTCCTCGTGCGTACGCAGACGGAAACTACATTCAGACTTTTGGGCCGTCATTTCCGACAGGGATTCCTCCAGCGTCTTGCCTTCGTAGGTCTCTTGGTAGGCGGCCAACCAGTTATCCAGTTCTTGCCGGCGTGCGGAAAGAAGGCCGGAAGTCTCCACCAGATCCTTCTTGATCTGTTCCGTAATCCCCCGGTATTGCTCCACCTCGCCGGCGTGCTTCGTCGTACTCTCTTGCAGCTCCTTCAAATGGCTCTTCAAGGCTTCCACCCGTTCGTGGAAGGTACGTTCCACCTGGTCGGCGGGCTGGCCTCCCAGCAGGAGATTCCGTTCCGAGCGCAAACGGGTATAGGATTGATTCTTCTCGTCGTAGGCTTTCGCGGCGTCCTCGTACTGCTTGCGCAAGGGAGGGAGGAAAGCCTCGTACGACTCCCGTTCCGCTTTATAGGCGCTCCGCTCCCGTTCCAATTCCCGCAAGCGTTCCCCGTTGGCTTGCCACTGCCGGGCGAAATCCGTCAAGGTCTCCCGGAAGCTTTCCGGCTCCTTGTTCCAGCCCGTCTGCCATGCGTCGTTCCCGAACAGGGCGTTGGCGGCGGATAGGGATTGGGACAGCTTCTCCTGCTGCTCCCGCTTATCCAATTCTTCCCGGTCGATTTGCTCGGACAGGGATTGTAGCTGATTCCTTAATTCCGTCCGTGCGTTCTCGTCCGCGGCGAGTTGTTTATGCAGCTCCAGTTCTTTCTGTTGCAGGGCGGCGAGTTGTTTCCCGCAGGCCTCCTGCCGTTCTTTCCGGTCGAGAAGCCGCTTGAGGCGCAGGGTAGCTTCCGAGATGTGATCCGCCAAGGCCAACAGACGCTCATGCGCCTCGTGAGAGGCGAAAGGATGCTCAAGGCTTCCGCAGACCGGGCAAGGCGTTCCGGCGGTCAGCTTGTCCCGCAGGCTTTTGATATCGCCAGTCGTCACGAACTGGGCTTGCTCCAACAATAAACGCTCCCGTTCCGTACGGCAGGTCTCGATCGATCGATCCAAAGCCTCCGGTTCCAATTCCTTGAGGGCAAGCGCTACGGACTTCCGCTCTTCCTCAATCTTTACCTGTTCCTTGGCGTGCGTCTCCGCCTCCCGCCGCAAGGATTGCCTCCGAACCTCCAACCGCTGGATTTTCTGTCGGATGGCTAGCAAGGCCTTGTCCGACCGCTCGACTGCCCGGCGAGCCGTAAGGCAGGTATCCAGATGAATCAACAAGGCCGACAGTTGCTCGGCGATCCCCTCCTTGCTCCGGTAACGTTCACGCCACGACGTCAGCTTGTCCCATTCCTCCGAGGCTTTCTTCTGCCGCTCTTCCACCTTCCTGAGTTTCTCTTCCGCCTCCTGCTTCCGCCGGGAGAAGTCTTTCATCCGTTCATCGGCCTCGGAGCGGGCTTTCAAGGCAGATTCCAGTTGCACGTCCAGTTTCCGGGCCTGTTGCAATTCCAGTCGCAGACGCTTAGATTCCTCATCCGTCCTCGCCAATCGCACCTCTCCTTGCTCATACTCCTTCCTTACGGTTTCCAGCGATGCCAACGCCCGTTCCAAGAAACGAGCGTTCTCCTCCCGCTGTTTTTCCTTCGAGGCGATCTGGACCTCGGCCGCTTTCACGGCCTCCCGTAAGCTTTGCCGCTCGACCCTCGCCTTCTCCAGACGGGCCAGCTCCCCCTCCAAGACCGAAAGGCGGGTTTGGGAGGCTTCCACCTCCTCCTCCGATAGAAGCTCTATGCCTTGTACGCGGGCGCATAGCCGCTCGTAGGCCTCCTTCGCCTCGGCGTTCTTGGCGAAGATCCGGCGGGAGATCTCCGAGTATTGCTCCGTACCGGTCAGTTTTTCCAGCAAGGAGGCCTTCTCGCCCTGCTCCGCTTTTAGGAAGGTAGAGAAATCGTTCTGGGCCAAGAGCACCGAGCGGGTGAACTGATCGAAAGTCAGGCCGATCAGCTCGATGATACGGGCTTGCAGGTCCTTGTTGGTTCCCGGCTCCTCTTTCCCGGCATCTATATTATATAATGTAAGGCGGGCGGCCTGCAAACGTCCGCTCTCCTTCTCCCGGGCCCGGGATACGGACCAGCGGGTGCGATACCGACACCCGTTCAGCGCCACGAAATCCACCTCGGCGTAGCCCGAGGCCGTCCCGCGGCGCAAGAGGAAGCGGGGGTCGCTTTGCGGCAACACCTCCTCTTGCACGTCCCTCAGCCGCACGTTATTCTCCTTCGCCAGCTCCGTTCGCGGCGTACGGGAGAAAAGGGCGAGGCACATGGCATCCAGCAACGTGGATTTTCCCGCCCCGGTAGGCCCGGATATAGCGAAGATACCCGCCGAAGCCAAAGGCTCTTCCGTAAAATCAATGGAAAACTCTCCTTCCAGCGACGCCAGATTGCGTCCTCTGATCGCCAGCACTCTCATAAAGAAACCTCCCTCATCACCTCATTAAACAATGTCTCTATCTCCTCGGGCAACTCGCCTCCGTATTTCACGGCAAACGTATGTCTCAGCATATCCAGCGGGGCTATCTTTTGCAAATCATTATACGACAAGGCCCGCTCCTCTGCCTCTCCTTCCCGCCGGGGATACGAAGGAACGATGGAGGTGAGGCGGACTGCCTTCCCGACCAACGCCTCCTCTACCCGATGGCGGAACGTAGGGTCCGGCTCCGTCAGCAGGACCCGTATCTCCACGTAAGGCCAGCGGCTCTCATCCTCGCTGACCACCTCCGGCTCCGGAAGCCCGGCGAGGCATCGCAAGACCTCCTCCGGGGGTAACGGGCTATCCGGTATACGCATCAAGTCCGCAACTCTTGGGATCTCGATCGCCTCGGTACCAGCGACCTTCCCCTCCTCGACCGCTACGGCTATCACTTGATGCCGGTAATTCTTCTCCGAGAACGACATGGGAAGCGGGCTTCCGGCGTAACGTACCGCCTCGCGCCCGCCAATCCGTTGCGCTTTATGGATATGCCCTAGCGCCGTATAAGCGATCCCGGCGTCGAAGGTATCCGCAGATACGGACTCCAGCCCTCCCATGATGGCACGCTCGCTCCGGTCGTCGTCCGATAGTTCGGCTCCGGTGGCGTGGAGGTGGCCCAAGGCTACGATCGCCTCGCCGGGGTTCCTCCGGGCATCCGCATAAGCGTAGAGCCGCTGGTACATCCGGCCGATGCCCGCCACATACGAGTCGGGCTCTCCCTCGGACGCCGCCGGGTAATCCCCTTGGCGGAGGAAAGGCACTGCTAGACAAAGCGCCTCCCGTTCTCCCGCCCGGTTCCTCAAGGGGACAACGAGCGATCCGAGATCGATCTCCCCGGAATCCGTCCTCCCCACGATACCTACAATCGAGGTATTCAATTCCTCCAGCAAGGGATTCGGGGCTTCCAGACGGATCGCGGAGTCATGATTGCCGGCGATGATCACGATCTGCAAGCCCGGATTCCGGCGATTCGCCTCTTTCAGGAAACGATAGAAACGACGTTGCGCCCCGGCGGAAGGGTTCGTCACGTCGAACACGTCGCCGGCGATCAACAGGACATCCGTCTGCCGCTCCACCAAAAGATTTGTCAGAAAACCGAGGAAAGCATCGTGCTCCGCCTCCCGGTCGTAGCCGAAAAAGGTCTGGCCCAGATGCCAGTCGGCCGTATGGATAAGTTTCAATGCCATTTATCTTCTTCTATTTTGATCCGGCAAATGTACTTCTTTCCCTTCAGATATCAGATTTTGGTAGAATGAAAAAGACGAATGATCAAGCGTATCCCCCCTTATATACCGGCAGCACGACCGAGAAGCGGCTTCCTTCTCCCTGCTTAGAACTCAGCGCTATCCGTCCCCCCAAGTTTTGTACGATTCCTTGGCAGATAGACAACCCCAGACCGGCCCCTTGGCTGAATTCATCTTGCTTGAAAAAACGGCTGAACACCTTCTCTTGTTCCTCCTCCGATAGACCGATCCCGGAGTCCTCGACAAATATCGCCGCCTCATCCGTGCCCCTCAGATGCTTAAATCCCAACTTTATATATCCGCTATTCGTGAATTTACAAGCGTTTGTCAAGAAATTGGTTATAACTTGAGAAAGTCTCTTTTTATCCGTATAGATAAACAAATCCCCCTCCGCCTCTTTCGAGAATCGTAGGTGGGCGGGGATCAATATCTGATGGGCGATGTAAAGGTCTTCCACCTACTCCTTGACGGAGCAGCTCTCTTTCTCGAATTTCATTTGTCCCGATTGAAGTCTCGAAACCTCCAGAATATCATTGATGAGCACCAACAGCAGATCGCAGCTCTGATTGATCGTCTTGGCAAACAGCTGCTTGTCGGCCTCGTCTAAGTCCTTCTCCGAGGCCAGCAGGTTCGAGAAGCCTACGATAGAGTTCAGCGGCGTACGTATCTCATGGCTCATGTTCGCCAAGAACTTTTGCTCATATCCCCTCATGAGGATAAGCTCTTTTTCCCGTTTCTTCATGTCATTGATATTGATAAGTATACCACTCACGTCTTTGCCTCCCTCCGCATTATCTAACGCAGGCATGGCGCTAAAGCGGAATTCCCACCATTCATAATCAGATCCGGCGAAGCGGGCACGGCATTGGAATACCTCCTTGTCCGCCTTCCATAAGGATTGCCTCTGCAGCTTGAAAGCGATGAGATCATCGGGATGTATCAATTTCCACATCTCCTCCAACTCGATTCGCGACGGCTGGTCACCGACAGGATACTTGAAAAAGAACTCCTCATCCTTGAATTCCCAGATGTATATGCCTCCACACTGTATGGCCAAATCCAAGAAGAAATTCTTTTGAGACAAACGGGAGAAGATCATCTTGACTTGCCTCTTCTCCCGCCGGTACAGGTATAAGACAACGATTAGCAGCAGGATAGAGGAGATCTCAAAAATAGGCCTCAGCCTGTAATACTCAAATAAGGGGGAGCGCTCGGGCAGTAAATAGATCGCTGCGAACAAAGCCGCCAAAACCAAGAATATGTAAAGTAGGTGCTTCATCATTCTTCAAATTTATAAGTCCTCGCGGGACTACGGTAAATTATGAGACCAAAGGTATGAATATTTATTAAACAGTCAATGAAAATCAACGATAGTCTTAATAATAAATAATAATGTTCACACGGGAGGACGAAATAAACCCGTCTATCACCGTAGTCCCGCGAGAACAGCGCCTACCTCTCCCGCAATCATCCATCCATCCCGGCTTATATCTCGTCCGGAGATTCCCGGTCGGAGCCGAAAAAGGCCCGGCCCGGATGCCAGTCGACCGTATGGATAAGTTTCAATGCCATGATGGTAATCTTGTTTTATGGAGGCCAAAGGTAGGGAAAAATCTCAGGAAAGACCTTTAGAAAGGAGGAGAGGATGCGGGAAGGAAGCAAGTTGTCATTTCCGGGTGCCGGAAACGGACGTTTCCATGTATCGGAAACGAGAGCTTCCGGGTATCGGAAACGAAAGCTTCCGGGTGTCGGAAACGAGAACTTCCGACACCCGGAATAAAAGTTAAACCTCATCGGGGCTTTCGCTATCTCCATCACCTCCGCCCACGGTTAATGGATAAGGGAAGCGATTCCGGCGTACTTCCTTCAAAAAGACTTTACTGTTGCCACTCGAGCGAGTAGCCACCTCCAAGTAATACGTGCCATCCTCCAAGGCGGGGATGATAAGCGAGAAGGCCGACGGATCGTTGCGCAACACGGAGGTCATCGGCACGGCTACCGACGTTTGGGAGCCGTCCTTCACGAAGAAGAAGCCCACGGCATCTCCCGTCTCGCCGGCGATCTTGATACGTTGCCCGCTGCCGGTCAATCCTCCGCCCGGGGTCAGTTTCGTATTCACGGCACCGGACGCTACGTCCGTCACGCTGATGATCGTAGGCAGCCCCTCCTCCACGTGGCTGACGATCACGCTGATGTCCGTCAGCTTCGAACGAATCTCCGCCGTGGGCGTGGAACGGAGCACGACCTTGTTGCGCGCCGGGTCGAACTGCGCCTTCGGGCCGATGAACGAGCCCTCCACGCCCAAGCTGTTCGTCGTGAAACCGAACTCCACGGTACTGCCCGAGTACAGCTCCTCCTCGGCCACACCCTTGATCTCACTGTAAATACCTTCAATCTCCGAGGCCGAATATTTCGTACCGAGCCGAGCGGCGGCCAGCTTGCATAAGTCGCCGATCGAACGACTTTGTACGTAAGTGACGTTGAACGTGAAATCGTCCGTGCGCGCCGTCAACTTGTTCTCCACCAGCTTACCGGTGATACTTCTTTTCTTAGGTTCTGCCATACTATCATTCAGATTATGGGCCTCTCTTGGATAGAGACCCTAGTTATTAAACACCCAAATGTAACAATAAACTTTCACTCCGACAAGCGGGAATCGGATTACTATTCACGCTTTCCCAAAAACTATTTGTAAGCAAAACCTAGCCAACTCATAATAATTTGTTACTTTTGCGGTGGTTTTAAATAGGAACAACATAATTAATAAACATACCTATGGCAAAGATTACAAAAGAGGAGGCCCTTCGGTACCATGCCGAGGGCAAACCGGGTAAAATCGAGGTTATCCCGACAAAGCCTCATAGCACGCAAACGGATTTATCCCTGGCTTATTCGCCGGGCGTAGCCGAGCCGTGTCTGGAAATCGAGAAGAATCCGCTGGACGCGTACGAATATACGGCGAAAGGTAATTTGGTAGCCGTAATCTCCAACGGTACCGCCGTACTCGGGCTGGGCGATATAGGCCCCTTGGCCGGTAAGCCGGTGATGGAAGGCAAGGGATTGCTATTCAAGATATTCGCAGGCATCGACGTATTCGATATCGAGGTAAACGAGAAAGATCCGGAGAAGTTTATCCAGACCGTGAAGGCGATCTCGCCCACGTTCGGAGGAATCAACTTGGAGGATATCAAGGCACCGGAGTGTTTCGAGATCGAGACTCGCTTGAAGAACGAGCTGGATATCCCCGTCATGCACGATGACCAGCATGGTACGGCTATCATCTCCGGCGCCGGGCTGATCAACGCCTTGGAGATCGCTGGCAAGAAGATCGAGGACGTGAAGATCGTGGTGAACGGCGCCGGAGCCGCCTCTATCTCATGTACGAGACTGTACGTGATGCTGGGAGCGCGCAAGGAGAATATCGTCATGTGCGACAGCAAGGGCGTCATCTCTACCAGCCGCCCGGACTTGAACGCCGCCAAGCGGGAGTTCGCTACCGACCGTCCGATCAAGACCTTGCAGGAGGCCGTGGTGGGAGCCGACGTATTCTTGGGCCTCTCCGTGGCGAACGTATTGACCAAGGAGATGGTACGTAGCATGAACGCCGACCCGATCGTATTCGCCTTGGCGAACCCGAACCCGGAGATCTCCTACGCCGATGCGATGGCCTCGCGGGACGATATCATCTTCGCTACCGGACGTTCCGACTATCCGAACCAGATCAACAACGTGCTGGGATTCCCTTATATCTTCCGCGGCGCCTTGGATACGCACGCCAAGGCGATCAACGAGGAGATGAAGCGGGCCGCCGTCTACGCCATCGCCGACCTTGCCAAGGAGCCTGTCCCCGACGTGGTGAACGCCGCCTATAAGCTGAAACGAACCACTTTCGGACGCGACTATATCCTTCCGAAAGCGCTCGATCCCCGCTTGCTGACCCGTGTATCTTGCGCCGTGGCGAAAGCCGCTATCGACTCGGGCGTGTCTCGCAAGACGATCACCGACTGGGAGGGCTACGCCAACCATTTGCGTGAGATGATGGGGTACGATAATAAACTCTTGCGCTCGTTCACCGATATGGCGAAAGCGAACCCGAAACGGGTGGTATTCGCGGAGGCGAACCACGTGAATATGCTGAAAGCCGCCGCCGAGGCGAAAGCGGAAGGTATCTGTTTCCCGATCTTGCTGGGTAACGAGGAGCGTCTGGCCAAGATCGCCGCCGAGGAGAATATCAGTCTGGACGGTATCGAGATCGTCAACCTCCGCCACGACCGTGAGACGGAACGCCGCCACCGCTACGCCCGTATCCTTACCGACAAGAAGGCGCGCGAGGGCGTGACCTACTCGGAGGCTTGCGAGAAGATGGTAGACCGTAACGCCTTTGGTATGATGATGGTGGCTACCGGCGACGCCGACGCTTTCGTGACGGGTGTATACAGCCGCTACTCGGAGGTTACCAAGATGGCGGAGCAGATCATCGGTATCCGTCCGAGCTACAAGCATTTCGGCGCCTTGAACATCCTGACGTGCAAGAAGGGTACGTTCTTTATGGCCGATACGTTGATCAACCGTCATCCGTCGGCCGAGGTATTGATCGATATCGCCCGCCTGACGCACGACGCCGTGAAGTTCTTCGCTCACGAGCCGGTGATGGCGATGTTGTCTTACTCGAACTTCGGTTCCGACAAGCAGGGCAGTCCGCTGAAAGTACACGAGGCGATCGACTTCTTGCATAAGACATACCCAGACATGGTGGTAGACGGAGAGATGCAAGTAAACTTCGCCCTCGACAAGAAGCTGCGCGACGATATGTACCCGTTCAACAAGCTGAAAGGACAAGACGTGAATACCTTGATCTTCCCGAACCTAAGCTCCGCCAACAGCGCATATAAGCTATTGGATACGCTGGGTATCACCGAGACGATCGGCCCGATCCAGATGGGATTGAACAAACCGATCCACTTCACCGACGTAGAAAGCTCTACCCGTGATATCGTGAACCTGACTACCGTAGCTGTCGTAGACGCTATCGTTCAGGAGCAGATCGAGAAAGAAGGTTGATAGGGCTTATCCCCTATCAATACTATCCCCAGTTGTAGAGACAGGGCGTGCCCCGTCTCATCCCGGCAAAATGGTATTCTAAATTACTATCAGACGGTGGTGAGACGGGGCGTGCCCCGTCTCTACAACTGGATATATCAATTCTGATAGCTTTCGATATTCGCTATTACCTTTTGCGACAATCGCTCCATACATTGCTCCGAGTGGCCGGAGACTTTCGGGGTATATATGACATTATCGAATTGCGTCAAGGTATCCGCATAATTCCCAATACCTACCTCATCGCATAAGAAGAAATTCCGCTTATGGGCGCTAAGCCAACGTTGTAAATCCGGGACACGGAAAGTAGGCCCTACCGACGTATTGATCAATATCTTCAGATTACCGAACAAACGAAACTCACCCGCCCCCAGAAGAATCGTATTACGAGGTAAGCAAGTACATAAAATATCCACCTCCGGCAGCAACTCCCGCAAAGGCAGGTAAGCGATACCGGCGGCCTCGGCATCCAGCTTACGGGTACGGCTGAAATAATGAACCTCCGCCCCCAAGAAACGAAGAGCGTCAGCGATCATTCTCCCGGTGCGACCCAATCCCACGATGCCTACTTTTTGCCCGCCCAGCTCATACGCCTTATGTCTCCACTGTTTCCCGCCGAAACCATGCAACAAACGGACCAGCTCGCTAATGACATACTCCACGACTCCCTCATCGCCATAGTCGCGGATACCCAAGACCGTTATCCCCCGCTCACGTGCGGCGGCTATATCCACATTCGCGCTAGACTCGCTATAGAGGGTACAGCACATCCCGATGTATTTGATATTCGGGCAAGCCTCGATCACGTTCCTCCGGATCTGTGTATTATAAGAGACGAGCACACAATCTGCGTCCCCGATCCGGTTCACAATCTCCTCATCCGTTTCCGGAATGCCAGTATAAAAAACAACCTCTTTTCCAAGCTCCTTCAAACGCTCCACTCCCCATGTATTCAACCCGGTAGAATCTACCACTACAATTTTCTCAAACATATCTTACTTTATTAATTACCATCTTCAATTAATTATCCCTCTCACAAAGCTATAAATAAAATAGCCGCAAAGGGTAACCTTCAGCACGACACTCAATAAAAAACCAGCGAACGCCCCGAAACCAGCCTTCAACGCATCCCCGGACGCCTTGCCTCCCAAAAGTTCCCCCACGAAAGCCCCCACGAAAGGACCCAGTAAGATCCCCCAAGGCGGAAACACGAACATACCGGCCACGGTTCCCACGGCACATCCCCAATTTCCCCACTTGGACCGTCCGCTATACTTAGTCCCCAGCATGGGCGTAACATAGTCCATCGCCTGTGCCAACACGACCAGCAATCCCCACACGACCAACTCCGTAACCGTAAATTCCGCATAACCCGTAAAATGCAGCAGCCACAAAGCCAAATACGCCACCGGCGGCCCCGGCAAGACCGGCAAAAAACACCCCGCCAATCCCACCAACAAACAGTTAAGGCCTAGTAAAACCAATAAGATA
>ENA-UOJK01002258-UOJK01002258.1-human-gut-metagenome-genome-assembly--contig:-C116-NODE-2258-length-10800-cov-4.334481_pt1 | contig 10800 bp, 8 predicted proteins | sample MGYA00242348_ERZ723895 | MGnify/ENA metagenome assembly ERZ723895
TCAATGATGTAATCGGACTGTTTCTTCAGGAAACTTAAGCGCTGTCTCTCCTCAGCAATGGCTGTCTCGATTCTTCCGCCTGCAGCCAACGGATGATTTCTTCTTGTCTCTTTATAGCGCTTAATCAGTTTGTCATCTTTGCAGTCCATAAAAAGGATTTCATAATCATAGCCTTCATCACGCACCGATTTCAGAACATCCTCCAACATATTCAGATGATTTCTGCTTCGGATATCAATGCCCAGTGCCACTTTCGACATCATATTCTCCTCATGCCAACTGATCTCCGCAAACTTCAGGATCAACGGCACCGGAAGGTTATCCACACAAAAGTACCCGGCATCTTCAAGCATCTTCAATACTGAACTCTTTCCAGCTCCCGACATTCCCGTTACAATTACAAAACGCATCTTATCACCTCGGTTAAAACTCTCCCAACAGTCTGACTTCCGGCTCTATCCTGACATGGAATTTTTCTTCCACTTCCTGTTGGACATAACGGATCAATGCCATCACATCTGCCGCCGTTGCCTGCCCTGCATTGATAACAAAACCACTGTGCTTCTCAGATACAACCGCATCGCCGACACGAAAGCCTTTTAAACCGCAGTCCTGGATCAGCTTGCCGGCAAAATAGCCCTCCGGCCGTTTAAATGTGCTGCCTGCACTCGGATATTCCAACGGCTGCTTCTCTCTTCTTAAGCGTGACAGTTCCGTGACTCTGTCTGAAATGGCCGCAGCATCACCTTTCTTAAAGGAAAAACCTGCTCTCAGAACAACTAACGGATGCTCCATCATCACACTGTGCCGATAAGAAAGTTTCAGATGTTCCTTCTCCAGTTTCAGAATGGCACCGGTTTCATCCATCAGTTCAGCCCACAATATATTGTCGCTGATCTCTCCGCCATAGGCACCTGCATTCATGGTAACACCGCCGCCAAGTGTTCCGGGTATGCCGGTAGCGTATTCAAACCCGGTATATCCCATAGAAGAAACCTGACGTGCCAGCCTGGAAAGCATCACGCCTGCCCCTGCCTCAACCAGTAATTCTCCTTCCTGCTCTTCATACTGTATATGATCCATTGTATGGCAAATATGAAAGATCACACCTCTGTAGCCACCGTCTCCCACCAGAAGATTGCTGCCGTTGCCTGTCACAAAGTAGTCCACATCCACTTCACGGCACAAAGCGATTCCCTTTGCCAGGGCAGATGCATCCGCCGGTTCAACAAAATAATCTGCCGGACCACCAATGCGGAATGTGGTATGCACAGCCATAGGCTCATCTCTCAAAACGTGGTCTGAGCCTGCTGCCTCCAATAATCTATGATAAAAATCCATATAAACCTCTTATCCTTTTATTTCAATCGATTGATCATGATTCATTCTAAAAATTGCAGACCATGCCTGCTGCACCGGTCATCCCCGCATCATTGCCCAATGATGCCAATACAAACGGCGTCTCTGCAGATGCATGAAACGCATACTGCTGATAATAACGCCGAATGCCTTCCGTCAAATATTCACCGGCCCTTGATACACCGCCGCCAATAACAAATACATCCGGATTCATGACACAGGCAATATAAGCTGCCGCACGGCCCAGAGCCTGCATCATCTGCTCTGCCACCCGGCATGCAAGGGCATCTCCTGCCTTAGCTGCATCCAGGACATCCTTGGCTGTCAGCGGGGCATACTGTCTCAAAATACTTGCTTCATCACACTCTGTCAATTGTCTCTTTGCCAGATTGACAATGCCTGTCGCAGAAGCGATCTGTTCAAGGCAGCCCTGATGGCCGCATCCGCAGGTTCCCACAACATTCTCCGGTTCTGTGATCACCATATGTCCGATCTCACCGGCTGCACCATTGGCGCCTGATACAATCTGTCCATTCTGGATAATGCCGCCGCCGACACCCGTTCCCAGTGTGAACATCACAATATTCTGATAGCCTTTGCCGCCGCCCTGCCACTGTTCTCCAAGGGCTGCTACATTGGCATCGTTCGCAGCTTTGACCTTCATTCCTGTCAATGCTGATAATTCGTCTGCTACGCAGACATTCCCCCATCCGAGGTTCACGCAGCCCTGAACCCTATTCTCATTCAGAACCGGGCCCGGCACGCCAATACCGATGCCTGTCACCTGTTCCTTCGTCAGATGACGTACATCCACCTTATTCTGTATGGATGCTGCAATATCACTGAGAATAGCAGCGCCCTGATTCTCTGTTCTTGTCGGAATCTCCCATTTCTCCTGAAGCATTCCGTCTACTGTAAATAAACCGATCTTGACAGTGGTACCGCCGAGATCCACACCAAAACAAAATTGATCCATTAGTCTTCCTCACGTTTCTTCTGAAGGTTGCCCGTCACACGGCGATACAATTCATGTGCTGCATTATACCCCATCTGTTTCTGTCTGTGGTTGATGGCTGCTGTTTCTACGATGATAGCCAGATTACGCCCCGGACGGATTGGAATCGAATGGCAGACAACTTTATTGCCAAGGATTTCTTCATACTGTTCTTCCAGCCCCAGTCGGTCATATTCACGCTCACGATCCCACTCTTCCAGTTTGATGATCAAACTGATGCTCTGGCTTTCTTCAACGCTCTGAACACCGTACAGCGTCTTAACATCAATAATACCGATACCGCGCAGTTCAATAAAATATCTTGTGATGTCCGGTGCTGTGCCAATCAGCTCATCGTTATTCGTCTTCTTGATCTCAACAACATCATCGGATACAAGACGATGACCACGCTTAACCAGTGCCACCGCTGCCTCACTCTTACCGATAGCGCTTGCACCGGTAATCAGAACCCCCTCACCAAACACATCCACTAAAACTCCATGGATGGAAATTCTCGGTGCCAGCTCTATCTTCAGGAAACGGTTCAATTCTGAGAAAAAGGATGATGTGCCGTCATCTGTAGCCAGCACGGGAACCCCGTATTTATTGCCCAGCTCCATAAAAAGCGGACGCGGCTCAAGTCCACGGCAGAAAATCATACATGGGATACCTGCTTTGAAAATCTTCTCTGTCATCTCACGGATATAATCATCATCATGCATCTTCAGATAAGAATACTCTACCTTGCCGATCAGTTGAATGCGGCTGTAGTCAAAATATTCAAAGTAACCCGCAAACTGCAGGGCCGGACGATTGACATCTGTCTGTCTGATCACGATCTTCTTTGTATCCACTTCAGGTGTCAGATTCTTCAAATTAAACTTCTCAATGACTTTGTTCAGTTTTACACTGTAATTTCCTTTGCTGGTATTGTACATTCTATCTCTCCACTCCTGTCCAAATGACCGTCTCTTTTCAATCTTCGCTTCATTTTAACATATCTTTATATTTTCATCAATGAAAATACGCATAAACTGCTCTGGCACTTCCCGCATTCATACTTTCGGCTTTCATCAGTTCTTCCTCATCCGCCTCACGTATTTTCTCTATACTGCCGAAATACTTCATCAGTGCCTTTCTTCTGGCCGGTCCGATGCCCGGAATCTCATCCAGCACTGAACGTACCTGGGTCTTGCTTCTTAACTGTCTGTGATATTCTATGGCAAAACGATGTGCTTCATCCTGCATTCTTGTAATTAATTTGAACATTTCAGAATGCGTGTCGATGGGAAGTTCCACCTGCTGATAATAAAGACCTCGTGTCCGATGGTGATCATCCTTGACCATACCACAGACAGGGATCTTCAGATGCAGCTGATCGAGCACTTTTAAAGCCACATTGACCTGCCCTTTGCCGCCATCCATCATCAATACATCCGGGAAATCCGAAAACTTTCCTTCTTCCCCGCTCACAGTCTCTTCCAGTCCATGCTGAAAACGCCTTGTCAAAACCGCTTACATACAGCGATAATCGTCCTGTCCTTTGACTGTCCGGATTTTGAACTTGCGGTAAGCATTTCGCTTCGGCTTGCCGTTTTCATATACGATCATGGAGCCAACAGTCTCTACACCGCTGATATTGGAAATATCAAAGGCTTCCATCCTTCGGATACCTGCCGGAAGACCGAGCATCTCTGCCAGATCCCGCACAGCACCGGTTGTTCTTGCCTCTTCCAGTCGTATTTTCTCTCTGTCCTTTGTCAGCACGTTTCTCGCATTCTCAGCCGCCAGCTCCACCAGACGCTCTTTCTGTCCGCGCTGCGGCACCACTTCACGCACCTTGTGCCCTTTGCGCCCTGACAGCCATTCCAGAATAACCTCCCTGTCATCTAAGGGATACTGCAGCATTAATGTAGACGGAACAAAAGGGGATGAAGCATAGTACTGCTTGACAAATGCAGTCAGCACCTGGCTTTCCGTATCATTGGCCACACCAGACACATAGAAGTGTTCACGGCCGATCAGGCGGCCATGACGAACAAAAAAGACCTGAACCACAGCCTCATCCTTATCTCTTGCAAAAGCAATGACATCCTTGTCATCCATCTCTGAACTGGTAATCTTCTGTTTCTGATCAATCTGTTTCACGCTGTTTAACAGATCCCTGTATGAAGCTGCCTTTTCAAAATCCATCTTTTCTGAAGCCGCGTACATTTTATCCGTCAGCATCTGGATGACCGGTTCAAAATTGCCCCCGAGAAAATGCAGCATCTGGCGAACATTTTCATGATACTCTTCCTGGGAAATATAGCCCTGGCATGGTGCCTGACACTGTCCCATATGATAATAAAGGCAAGGCCTGTCATTGCCTGTCTCCTTCGGCAGACTCCGATTGCAGCTGCGGATTTTGTAAATTTTCTGAGACAGGTCGATAATATCCCGGACAGACTGTGAACTTGTATACGGCCCAAAATATTTGGCTTTATCCTTCTTCATGGAACGGACCAACATAATTCTCGGAAAAGCCTCTCCCACCGTCACCTTGATATACGGATAGGTCTTATCATCCTTCAGCATTGTATTGTATTTCGGCCTGTGTTCCTTGATCAGATTACACTCCAGTACAAGGGCTTCCAGTTCCGAATCTGTAATTATATATTCAAATCGAGCCACATGGCTGACCATCTGACGAATCTTCGGTGTATGATTTCTGCTGCTCTGAAAATACTGCCGAACACGATTCTTCAGGATAATGGCCTTGCCCACATAGATAATATCATCATGGACATCATGCATAATGTAGACGCCCGGTTTTGCCGGCAGCTTCTTCAATTCTTCCTGAATATCAAACATTGTTTTCTTCCTCCACACAAAGTATTGACAGCACGAATTTATATATTTCATGTAAAAAGGCTGCTGCTTAACACAAACATGTTTTCTCTGTCTGTATTTTGCAGCAACCCTTTTATACTACTATTACTGATATTGATTGCTTAATCTTCTGCTTTTGTCTCTAAGGAGACGTTGATATCGGATTCTGATGATGCCCCATTGTCTGTTTTTTCTTCAATTAAAGCCGGTTCATCCTGTCCATCCGGTTGAGAATCATTCTTTGCCGGATTTGAAACATTTGCTTCTGCCTGCTCGGTTTCCGAATCCGGGATGCCTTTAACTTCACGGAAAATCTTCATAAATTCCTTGCCGGTGATTGTCTCACGCTCAATCAGGAACGCTGCAATCTTGTCCAGGCAATCTCTGTTGTCAGCCAGAAGCGCCAGCGCCTGGTCATAAGCAGCCTTCAGGATCTTCATGACTTCCTGATCGATCTCCGCTGCTGTGGCTTCGCCGCAGTTAAGGGTCGCACGTCCTCCCAGATACTGATCTTCAACAGTTGTCAGACCAATCAGGCCGAATTTCTCGGACATACCATACTGGGTGATCATGGCGCGTGCCAGCTTCGTTGCCTGCTCGATATCATTGGATGCACCTGTTGTCACACTGTCAAATACAATGCTCTCTGCCGCACGACCTGCCAGCATTGTCACCAGTTCCTCACGAATCTGCTTCTCAGACATCAGATATTTTTCTTCCTCCGGTACCTGCATCACATATCCCAATGCACCCATTGTACGCGGGATGATCGTGATTTTCTGTACCGGCTCTGTGTTCTTCTGAAGGGCAGCCACCAGTGCATGTCCGACTTCATGATAAGAAACAATTCTGCGTTCTTCGGCACTGAGTACACGGTCCTTTTTGGCCTTGCCGGCAATAACCACTTCCACGGATTCAAAAAGATCCGACTGAGATACTGCATTACGTCCATTACGAACAGCCAACAGTGCTGCTTCATTGATAATATTGGCCAGGTCAGAGCCAACGGCTCCGCTTGTTGCCAATGCAATCTCTTTAAAATCAACGGTTTCATCCATACAGACATTCTTCGCATGCACCTTCAGAACATCAATACGCCCTTTGAGATCCGGACGCTCTACGATAATACGGCGGTCAAAACGTCCCGGTCTGAGAAGTGCCTTATCAAGGATCTCTGGGCGGTTCGTTGCCGCAAGAATGATAATTCCCTTGGATGAATCAAAACCATCCATCTCTACCAGCAACTGGTTCAATGTCTGCTCACGTTCATCATTGCCGCCGAATCTAGAGTCACGGCTCTTGCCGATGGCATCCAGCTCATCGATGAAAATAATACACGGTGCATTCTGCTGTGCCTGTTTAAACAGATCTCTGACTCTGGAAGCACCTACACCGACAAACATCTCAACAAAATCCGAACCTGATAAGCTGAAAAACGGTACACCGGCCTCGCCTGCCACCGCTTTGGCCAGCAATGTCTTACCTGTTCCCGGAGGTCCCACAAGCAGCGCGCCCTTTGGCAGCTTCGCACCGATCTTCGTATATTTCTCCGGATTATGAAGAAAATCCACAATCTCTCTCAGAGATTCCTTGGATTCTTCCTGACCTGCCACATCCTGGAATGTAACACCTGTCTTGTCCTGCACATAAAGCTTGGCATTGCTCTTGCCGACGCCCATCACACCACCGCCGCCTTTAAATGCAAAACGGTAGAAGATCATCATCACTGCAACCATCAGTACCGTCGGCAATACAAAGGACAAAATGCTGCTCATCACATACGTTGTCGTATCAATGACCTTACGTGAATAGGTAACACCTGCATTGTCCAGTTCCTCATAGAGACGTTCATCCTGAACATTGCCTGTATAATACTTGACATTCTTCTGGTTCTTCACCTCATAATAAATGCGGTCCGAATCCAGTTCCACCTTCGTCACCTTTCCATCCTTGACATCCTGCATAAATTCTGTATATGTCACTTCCTTCTGGGAAGCGGATGCAATCTTGCCGGACAGCATCTGGGCAATAATCATCACTGCAATTGCAAGAATGACCATGATCATAAGACTCTTCTTGTTCATGTCATCCTTCTTATTATTGCCGCCTTCCGGATCCTGATCCGGACGATTGTTGTTCATTTTCTGATTATCCATATATCCTCCTGCCTATAGGCTTATTCATATCCTATGTATTTCCCGCCCTGTTTCACGGGATGCACTTCTATATTATAAGTAAATATTCAAATCAAATCAATAGTAAACAAAACTTTTAACAAATTCTTTACTTTTTCCGCAGCTTTGCCATAGTGAAATTTTACAGTTTTTTCCAGTTAAATTTTTTTCAAAAATTTGTAGATTCTTAAGGAAAGGTGCGCTATAATATTTTAGTTATTTATTGTCTGTATTTTTCAGATTGTAAACTTTATATTTTATTTTTCATATATTAAGGAGGCTCATTATGGCAGTAAAATACGTATTTGTCACAGGTGGTGTCGTATCCGGTTTAGGTAAGGGTATCACAGCCGCTTCTCTCGGAAGACTTCTGAAATCCCGCGGTTACTTTGTCACCATGCAGAAATTCGATCCATACCTGAATATTGACCCTGGTACAATGAATCCATATCAGCACGGAGAAGTTTTCGTCACTGATGATGGTACCGAAACAGACCTGGATCTCGGACATTATGAACGTTTTATCGACTGTTCCCTCAACAGCCGCTCCAACGTAACAAGCGGCAAGGTTTATTGGGATGTCCTTTCCGGCGAACGACGTGGTGATTACGGCGGCAGTACTGTTCAGGTTATTCCTCATATCACCAATGCCATTAAGAGCCGTTTTTATCGGAACCCTGCTTCCCGTGAAACCGAAATCGCTATCATTGAAGTTGGCGGTACTGTCGGAGATATCGAAAGTCAGCCATTTCTGGAATCTATCCGTCAGTTCCAGCATGAAATCGGCCGCGAGAACTGCATGCTGATTCATGTTACCCTGATTCCATATATCAAATCCTCCGGTGAAATGAAGACAAAACCGACACAGAATACTGTCAAGGATCTTCAGGCTCTCGGCCTTCAGCCGGATGTCATTGTCTGCCGTTCCGAACTGCCTCTGGATGAAGGCATCAAAGACAAGATTTCTCTTTTCTGCAACGTGGATGTTCACAATGTTATCGAGAATCTGGATGTGGATGTACTTTATGAAGCACCTCTGGCCCTCGAGAAAGAAAAACTGGCACAGGTTGTCTGCAAACGTCTCGGTATTGACTGTCCTGAACCGGATCTTGATGACTGGAAAGCAATGATCCATGCATGGAAAAACCCTACAAGAAAAGTACGCATCGCCCTGGTCGGCAAGTATGTTCAGCTGCATGATGCCTACATCAGTGTTGTTGAATCCCTGAAGCATGCTGCATGTGCCAACGGCGCAGAAGTAGAGATCCAGTGGGTAGATTCCGAGCTGGTAAGTTCATTCAATGTTGCCGATATTCTCAAAGATGCCGATGGTATTCTCGTTCCCGGCGGTTTTGGTGACAGAGGTATCGAAGGCAAGATCACCGCTATTGAATACGCCCGTACACACAATGTACCATTCCTTGGTCTCTGCCTTGGTATGCAGATGGCAATCGTTGAGTTTGCCCGCCATGTACTGGGTTATACAGATGCACACAGTTCCGAGCTGAATCCGAACACAACGCATCCTGTCATCCATATTATGCCTGATCAGCACAATGTGACAGATCTCGGCGGTACCCTTCGTCTCGGTGCATACAAATGCGTCCTTGATGAAAACTCCAAAGCCTATGCGCTTTACGGCGAGAAAGTCATCGAAGAACGTCACAGACATCGTTATGAAGTCAACAATGAATACCGTGATGTTCTCACAGAAAACGGTATGAAGCTCTGCGGTATTTCCCCTGATGGCCGTATCGTTGAAATGATTGAATTAAAGGATCATCCATGGTTTATTGCCACTCAGGCACATCCGGAATTCAAATCCCGTCCGAATAAACCGCATCCGCTGTTCAAGGGCTTTATTGAAGCCGCTCTGAAGTATGAAGACATCCTTCAGGCCGAAGCTGAAGCTGAATCACCTGCTGATGCAGAATAATTAGCTGAATAATTAATCCGCGTAAATTAAGGACCTTTGAGTAGGAACCGTCTATAGACAGTCCCTATCCCAAAGGTCCCTTTTCTGTCATATCTATTCACATTTTCACAAAAGGCATACGGCATCCAACTAATACTGCATCAGAAGCTCTCTTTGATCTCACCAATTGCCGTCAAAATACCGCCAATAAAAATAGCCATATCTCCGATATTGAAGATAATCCGCTCCAACCGCTTCGATCCAATGCTGATTCTGAAATAGTCTGTAACTTCTTTCTTCATTATCCGATCATACGCATTACTGGCTGCACCGCCAAGCAATAGAGCCAGACCGAGTCTGATCAATACAGACTTTTTCTTATAAAGCGATCCCATCAATCCGCCGGCCAACACACCAATACCGAGAATTGTCACCCCCATCAGCATCTTTGGCTTGTCTTTCATCCATCCAAGCATTGCCCCCGGATTATGAAAGCGCGTAATGATAATATGCCCGCCGACCACCGGTTCATGACAATTCTCCTCTTTGTGTGTATCAATATAGTGCTTAACAAGCAGATCGCCCGCACATACAGCAGCTGCAATCAAAATCCACAGCATTCAGCATCACTCCCATCATTAATAAGCAATGACCTCATGTCCATCTTCTGTGACAAGAACCTGGATCTCCCACTGAGCTGAAGGCTTTTTATCATTGGTATAAACTGTCCAGCCGTTTTTCTTGTCCACACTGATCTTATGCGTACCCATATTGACCATCGGTTCAATGGTAAACATCATCCCCGGTGCCATCACCATCTGTGTGCCCTTTTTATAAATATAGCCAACCCATGGATCTTCATGAAATTCCAGGCCCACACCGTGTCCGCCGATATTCCTTACAACCTGATAGCCATTGGCCACTGCATGATCATAAACAGCCTGACTCATATCGCCCAAAAAACCCCACGGCTTCACCTGCTCAAGTCCCAGCTCGACACACTCCTTAACTACCTGAACCAGTTTTCTCTTCTCGTCAGAAACATTGCCGATGCAGAACATTCTGGATGAATCAGAATAATATCCCTTGTAAATTGTTGACACATCTACATTGATGATATCGCCGTCTTTGAGAACCACCTTCGGAGAAGGAATGCCATGGCACACTTCTTCATTGATGGATGTGCACACACTCTTTGGAAAACCCTCATAATTCAGAGGTGCCGGGATACCGCCCATTTTCGTTGTTGTGTCATAGACAATCTTGTCAATCTCCTCTGTTGTCATGCCTTCCTTAATCTTAGAAGCTACTTCATCCAGAACCGCGATGTTAATCTTTGCACTCTCCTTGATACCGGCAATCTGTTCCGGTGTCTTGATCAGGGAATGATCCGGCACAATATGCCCCTGTGATCTCAACTCCTCAATCTTCTCATCAAAACTCTGATGGCAGTTTTTGTACTTTTTCATACTTCCGCACCAACACGG
>ENA-UOJK01002262-UOJK01002262.1-human-gut-metagenome-genome-assembly--contig:-C116-NODE-2262-length-10789-cov-5.003820_pt1 | contig 10789 bp, 5 predicted proteins | sample MGYA00242348_ERZ723895 | MGnify/ENA metagenome assembly ERZ723895
AGAGTTTGATGGTAGTCCAGACGGGCCGCACCATCAAAGGACTTGTGACAGATGCGAATGGTGAACCACTAATTGGTTGTAATGTAGTGGTCGTAGGAAGTAATGCAGGAGTAATTACCGATATTGACGGTCGGTTTACGCTGAATATTCCTGCTGATGCCAAACAGATAAAAGTTAGCTATATCGGATATGTAGATCAGATTATTAACCTTCATGACCGCTCTGATTTTAAAGTGGTATTAAAGGAAGATAATAATGCACTGGACGAGGTTGTTGTAGTGGGTTATGGCACGCAGAAAAAAGCGACGTTGACAGGGGCGGTAGAACAAATTGGTAGCCAGGTATTGGAAAGTCGTGCCATTACCAATGTCGGTGCTGCTCTGCAAGGAGCCACTCCGGGTTTGGTAGTCACTCGTTCTTCCTCACGTCCGGGTAATGAAGGTTTAAATTTCCAGATTCGTGGTCTGACATCTGTCAATGGAGGTAGTCCGTTGATTATTGTAGATGGGGTACCCGTATTGAATTCAGAGTCATTCCAAAATCTAAACTCGGATGATATTGAGAATATTAGTGTATTGAAAGACGGTTCAGCTTCCATTTATGGGGCGAAAGCAGCTAATGGCGTTATCTTGGTAACTACCAAAAAAGGTAAAGGCAAGACAACGGTTGATTATGGCTTCAATATGCGTTTCACTACCAATGGTATTATGGCTTTCTCTCCCAGTATGCAGGAATATGCTTCCATGTGGCTGGAAGCCAATAAAGAAATGCCGGAACATGACTGGTGGGGCTGGGGAGAAGAAAACCTGAAGAAGATGGCTCAAGGCATTGAAGGTATTTATGAGTCGACTGTAGCCGATTGGGGTACGATGTTCGTTGGTAATGCCAATCGCCTGGATGAATTGTTTGCCCGCCGTTATTCTTACCAGCATAACTTGAGTGTAGCAGGTTCTACGGATAAATCCGATTACCGCATCTCATTAGCTTATGCTGATAACCAGGCTAATCTGGCTACAGCCTATGACGGACAGAAACAGTTGAATTTGCGCTTGAACTACGGAATCAAATTGACTGATTGGTTCAAACTGGAGACTTCAGCCAGTATGATTAAAACAAATACCGAAACACCCACGCATGGTATCGACCGTACACTTTACGGAAACGATGCTCCGTTTTTCCCGGCAAAAAATCCCTATGGACAATGGTACGCTAACTTCGGTAATGTAGGTGATCGCAATGCGGCAGCAGCTACAACGGATGGTGGACGTGACGAGAGAGAGAAGTTGACTACTCGTGTCGATTTTAAAGCATTGGTGGATATTTGGAAAGGAATCACTTTCGAGGGTACTGCTTCATTTCAAAATGAGGAATATCGCAGAGAACGCTATTCGCTTCCGGTACAGTGTTACAATTGGTTCGGCGAGCAGACGGCGAAGTTAGTATATGAAACAACACAAACCCTTAGTACTCCACAAGATGTGATGAATTTTAAAGACTCCCATCAGCCGGGATATTTGGTACAGGCAAATAATGCCCGGTATCAGTACTATTCAGGGTTATTGAAATATAAGCGTACATTTGCCGAAGTACATAATATAGATGCTATGTTCGGCATCAATGCCGAGAAATGGGTGACTAAGAAAGTTGTTACCGCCCGTGAGAAGTTTGAGGATGCCGGAATTTACGATTTGAATTTGGCTACGGGTACACAGGGTAACGGTGGAGGAAAGACTCATAATGGTACCTATTCATATATTGCCCGTTTGAATTATAACTATGCGGAAAAATATATGGTTGAATTGATGGGGCGTCGTGACGGAAATTCCAAGTTTGCTCCCGGTTATCGTTTTAAGAGCTTCGGTTCCGTTTCTTTGGGCTGGGCGTTCTCGGAAGAACAATTTGTAGAATTTTTAAAACCTGTTCTTTCTTTTGGTAAGTTGCGTTTAAGTTACGGTAGTTCGGGTAATGATGTCGGGCTGGGTGATTACGATTATGTGTCTACTGTCTCTCTTGGAACAGCCGGTTTTGGAACTATACCTGCTAATCAAGTATCTTCAGGTTTTGGCGGTTTAATTTCTTATGTCCGTACTTGGGAGAAAGTTTCACAGAAAAACTTTGGTATCGATCTTAACTTTTTCGATAATCGTTTGAAAGCTACATTCGATTATTTTATAAAAGATAATACCGGTATGTTGGTAAATGTCACATATCCGGGTGTATTAGGAGGTAAAGCTCCTAAAACGAATAGTGGTCATTTGAATGTAAAAGGTTGGGAATTCACTATTGGATGGCGCGATCAGATTAAAGACTTTTCTTACTATGCCAACTTTAATATTGGTGATACAAAGAGTCTGTTGAAAGAGATGGAAGGAGCAGATTCTTATGGGGCTGGTTGGAATGCAGCCGTGAATGGGTATCCGTTGAATTCGTACTTTCTTTATCGCACAGATGGTTACTTTAAAGATCAGGCAGAAGTAGACCGCTATTATGCACTCTATGGAGAGGGTAAAGAAGATTTGACTGGTGTAGGAGCAGGAAGTGCAAGCCGGTTGCGTCCAGGTGATACCAAACGTTTGGATTTGAATGGTGATTATAAGATTTCCGGTGCAGGGAATGAGAATAGCGATTTGCAATATCTCGGTGACTCCAATCCACATTTTGTTTTCGGTTTCACACTGGGAGGATCATGGAAAGGTATTGATGTGAACGCAATGTTCCAAGGTGTCGGCAAGCAGTATGTTATCCGTAATGACTGGATGGCTTATCCTTTTCAGACACGTACTGCCAATCAGAACCCGACATATTTGGGAAAGACATGGACAGAGAGCAATCCGAATGCTGAATTCCCTCGCTTGACTACCAATGCGAATCTCGCACGCTGGAATTATCAGAATAACGACTTTATGATGCAGAATAACCGCTATATCCGTTTGAAAACATTAATAGTCGGCTACACATTGCCGCAGATATGGACTCGCAAGGTGAAACTGGAAAAAGTACGTGTTTACTTCTCTGGTAATGATTTATGGGAAGCTACCAGTATTCGAGACGGTTTCGACCCGGAAATGGGAGCAGCCTCCAACAACAGTGGATACCCGTTTGCACGTACTTGGTCGTTCGGTCTGAACATCACTTTATAGTAGCTATGGAAAATTAAATACAGAATAGAAGATATGAAAAAGATAACGAACTATATATTAATTTGCACCTGCGCATTGGGATTTTCTTCATGCGTGAATACGTTCCTTGACTTGGAACCACTGGATGCCAAGACAGATGTGATTTATTTCAAAACTCCGGAGCATTTCCGTGAATATGCTAACGGGCTTTACGGGCAATTATTGGGATGGCAGTCTTCCTATGGAAGTATATTCGATCACATGGATGCGGCATCCGATCTTTCTACTTGTTTCAGATATTCGTATGGTGTGGGGACCGGTGTGATGGGAGTTCCTAATGACGATAGCCGTTGGGGTAATTGCTATGGTAATATTCGTGCCACTAATCACATGTTTGAAAGAGCAGTTTCTTCCTATACAGGTAATTTAGCGGATATTAAAAAAGAATTAGCCGAAGGTCATTTTTTCCGTGCCTATAACTATTTTTACTTATTGAAGTTTTTTGGTGGAGTGCCTGTCGTTACGAAAGTTCTCGACGTGACTTCACCGGAGTTATATGGAAAACGTAACAGCCGTTATGAGGTTGTCAACTTGATTCTTTCCGATTTGGATGAGGCTATCGCAGGGTTGCCGTTGGAACAGAATATAACCTCTGCCGACAAAGGTAAAATCAGCAAACAGGCTGCACAGGCATTTAAGGCTCGCGTGTTACTTTATGAAGCTACCTGGCGTAAGTACAATGGTACTTCTACTGATTTTGAAGGTTCTGCCGGTCCGGCTTCCGATCAGGTAAATGCTTTTCTGGAAGAATCCGTTCAATTATCCGAAACAGTGATGGGAGATGCTGCTTATTCCCTTTGGAATTATAACAATGTTGCAGCTATGAGAAATATGAGCAATCGTTACCTGTTTAATATTGAAGAAGAAGCCAGTAATCCTGCCGGTGCCGGAAGAGCGACGAACAAGGAATTTATCATCGCTTCTGTATATAGTCAGGAAACGCGTAAAGGACAGGTAGATTTGAATCAGGTGATTTATACGGATATGCGTCCCAGCCGGAAATTGATTGATATGTTTTTATGCACTGACGGGCTTCCGGTCAGCATGTCTGATAAGTTCCAGGGATATAAGAATCCGGGGGACGAGTTTCAGAATCGGGATTTCCGTTTGACTTCTTATATAGGTTCATATGCTACGAGCCTGACAGTTGAGAACTGTGGGTATGGTGTTTCCAAGTTTGCTATTACCGATATTCAACGCCAAAGTAAAGATGAATCGGCCAATTATCCGGTACTTCGGTTGGCAGAAGTATACTTGAACTATGCCGAAGCTGTGATGGAACGCTATGGTGAAATATCAGATGACCAGTTGAATAAGTCGATAAATAAAATCCGTGCCCGTGCGGGAATTGCTAACCTAACAAATGCATTGGCAAAGCGAATTCAGGAAGGAGTGCCGGCAAATGCGAGTAAGACAGTCAATCAGGTAATGTTGGATGAGATCCGCCGTGAACGTGCTTTGGAACTCTATATGGAAGGTTTTCGTTGTGACGACCTGAAACGTTGGGGCATTGCGGAAGAGAATCTGAATGAGTCTCGTTGCGGTGCGGTAGTAGGTAATGCCAGCTATCCGACGGCATTTATAGACGAAAACGGGAACGCTACCAGTGCTTTCAATCCGGCTATTTTTACGAAGGGGACGGAAGAAGTGGAAACAGGTAAAGGCAAATTTGCTTGTGTAGTGCTTATAAAATGATTCGACTTCGTATTTATTATGTGATATTATTTGTGTGCGATTCCAAGAAATCAAATTAATCTGAATTCAAATCTGGTACAAAATCCAGGATATTAATCATTCAATCGTTTAACGTATAATACCATAGATTATATGAAGTTTTTATTCAAATATACATTTCACTTGGCAATACTTGCTTGTGTTTCCGCACTTTTCTCCGGTTGTGAGCAAGACCCCAAGTATAGAGTTTATGATTATCCTGTACCAGTAGTGGAGAGCATTTATCCTACGGACGGATATGTCACTACACAGGTAGTTATTACGGGAACCAATTTTGGTGACCGTGCTGAAGCAGTGAAAGTTTTCTTCGGTGAAGCCCAATCCAATAAAGTGCTCGATTGCAAAAATAACCGTTTGGTAGTGGAAGTGCCGGAAACTGCAGTAACAGGCAATCTGTCTTTACAGATTTATAATAAAAAGGTGGAGAATATCGGTCATTATACAGTACTGCCTACACCACGTGTCATTACAGTGACTTCTGATAGTGAAGACGGTGAAGGGGTAGCCGATACGGGAGACAAGGTTACTATAACAGGTGAAAACTTTGGTACGGATCCATCCGATATTTCTGTTAGTTTCAATGGAACGCCGGCCGAATTTGAGCTGGTGGATGAGTCTACTATTGTTGCGACAACTCCTGCAGATTATAAGACAGGTAATGTGACTGTAACTATTCATGGATATACAATGACAGGTAGTGCAATGTTTAATCCTAACTCAAAGGGTGATGTGAAATTGCTTTACATTCAAAACTAAAAGCAGCCGTTTGCCAATGCATATGATGAAAATTGGAAGAATTGTGAATGGTGGTCTCCGGCAGTGTGTAATCAAAATGCAGCATCGTTCAATGCAAAAGGCAATACGACTGTTTCCGGAATGCAATATAAATCAGAAGAAGGCTTAACGTTAGCATTCCAGAATGGATGGGATAAAGAAGCTTATACGAATGGGAAAATGTGGCAGGTTGCTACGCTCCGTCCTGGTAAATACAGACTGGAAGTCACTTATGCATATACATTGGTAGTTACTGATGCGGGGAACTTTATTTCCGTATTGATAGCTAAAGGAGATAGTGAAAGTGATATACCGAATGTCGCTGATCTTGAGCAACTAAATGGAGTTTATGTGGTCTATGATAAAATGGGAACAGCGAATGATTCGGGTACGTTGGTTACACCTTCATTTGAAGTGACGGAGACAACGGATGTTGTCATTGGATTCCTGACTTCTCTGGCTAAAGGTAATTCATACTTTAAGGTGACAGAATTGAAATTGATTCTTGAATGATGTGGAAAAAGAAAAAAGAGTAATTCATCGTGATAATATAATTAAGATTATGAAGAAAATATATAACTATCTGTTTCCCGTTTTTCTCTCGCTTTTCGCATTAGCTGCTTGTGACGAGGATAATGAAGAAATTGTTCCAATGAGTTACACTGATCCTGTGGCGACTGTAACAAAGATAGATCCCGTAGAAGGATATGTTGGGAATGAGTTTACCGTTAGTGGCAGTGATTTTGGTATCATAACAGAAGATGTGAAAGTATTTATCGGTTCCCAGGAGGCAGTAGTAGTCTCTTGCGCCGATGATGCTATCCTTGCGAAAGTGCCGGAATCGGCAACAAACGGAAAGATAACCGTTGAGGTTTTCGGGCAACGTGTGGAGACTGATCTAGTTTATCGTGTACTTGGTAAGCCGGGTGTCAGCGTAGTGAAACCTTCTTATGGTTTTCCGGGTGCCAGTATCGTTTTCGAAGGACAAGAATTTGTTTCTTCTAAAACACTGTATACTTTGACTTTCGGGACTTCCACAGACAAGGCAGAGATTGTGGGTACACCTACTGATACCGAATTTACGGCCAAAGTTCCCGAGACAGCTGTCAGTGGAGTTATGACACTTATTATGGCAGAACAAACGATTGATTTGGCTTCTTATCCTTTCACTGTGTTGAAGCATGCAACGCTTGATACTCCTAAGGAAGACGAACCGGTTCCATCAGGTTTTGCTGGCAGTAAATTTGCAATAACAGGAACCAATCTTGTGCAAGAATTGCTGGATAAGTCTGTTGAAGGGTTGGAGCCTTTGAAAGTAACTTTTTCTAAAGCTGGCGGAGAACCTGTAGAAGCTGTAATAGATACAGATAATTTGACGGATAAGAGTATTCCACTCACTGTACCTGCTTCGTTGGAAGCCGGAGATTATACAATTACTGTCATTACTCCGTTTGAAACTATCGGGACACAGTTGAAATATACGGTATTACCGATGCCGACAGTAACAGGCATTTCAACGAAAGCCGGATATATTAATGCGGAAGTAACGATCATTGGTCAGAACTTTGGTACGAAAGCTGAAAATATTCAGGTCTTTTTCGGAGAAACAGTTTGTGATAAAGTGACACTGAATGATAAAGGTAATATTGTAGTGAATGTTCCCAAAGGAGTTTCATCAGAAGCTCCGGTGAAGATTAAACTGATAATTCAGGGTAAGGAAATAGAGATGGGCGAATCGGGCACATTTGAGGTTTGGGAAACTCCGGAAATCACTTCTGTTGAAACACCGTATATTTATCCTAATGGCACATTAGTAAAAGCCGGACAGGAAATAACATTTACAGGAAAAGGTTTTGGAACGGATAAGAATTCTGTTACAGTTACTTTTGAGGGAATATCCGTACCCGTTACGGTTAAAGAGATTACTACGACTTCTATTACTGTAACGGTTCCGCAAGGTTTCAATGGTGGAAAAGTAACAATGGTGTTTGAAGGTATTGCACAACCCGTAGAGAGTGATATGTTACAACCTCTGCCGGTGGATGGAGATATTTCTCAATATGTACTCATGAACTATGAACAGCCTTTTGAATATGTAAAAGAAGGTGGGGATAAAGGATTCCATAAAAAAGGAGAGTGGGCAAAAGCTGCTTATTGGATAGTTCAGAACTCTAACTTGACTGCTGGTGAAGGAGGTGCTGCTGTTGATTTGGCATTTAAAACGAAATATGGTGATGGAAGTGATGCAGGTTTGGCTTTACAAACAGATTGGGGATTTGACAATCCTAAAAATGATGGTAAGGTATATCAGACTTCTCATCTTCAAAAAGGAAAATATAAGTTGACGGCACACGTTTATGAATATGACGGCAGAGGTTTTACCGGTTATGTTGCGGTTTGTAAAGGTAACGAGATGGCAAATACGAGTGATATACCAAGTAAGAGTCTGGCAAACGCTTCTATTTCGGGTACGGGTGATGTAGTAGTTGATATTCTTGTTGAAGAGCCTACCGATGTTGTCATTGGTTTTGTATGTACGATTACAGTAAAACAAGGACGGGCTAAGATAGATAATTTCAAATTAGAGTTAGTAGAGCAATAAACTATAATTGGGTGCACCGTAATCAATGGTAGATATGGTGTACCATTAAACCAAAAATATGATGAAAAAGATATATTATATAACCGCAGTATTTGCTACCCTGTTTTTGGTAGGATGTGGGGACGGCATTGACCTTCCGGGTGTCAATGTGGAAACTGATTTGAATAAAATTCCTCTTCCTGATAATAACGTAAATTTGGAACAGGTTGAACTTAAACCGTCAACGGAACCCATGCTGCATGAAGGGTTGCATACGGAGGAAGACTTCCAGCGTATCCGGGATAAAAAAGCTGCCGGAGAAGAGCCTTGGGTTAGCGCTTATCAATTATTAGTAGAAAGTCAGTTTTCGCAGAAGACGGCAGATACTTATCCTACGGAATGGATTAAACGTGGAGTTTCCGGTGATGAAAATTATATGAATGCAGCCAGAGGGGCCACTATTGCATATCAGCAGGCGCTTCGTTGGAAGATTGAACAAGATGATGAATATGCGGCAAAAGCGGTGGAGAATCTGAATAAGTGGGTACAGACTTGTGTAGGTGTAACAGGTAATACGAATTTATCGCTTGCTGCAGGACTTTATGGTTATGAATTTGCTATTGCCGGTGAATTATTGAGGGATTATGGAGGATGGGATCGTGCGGACTTCGCAGCGTTCCAGAATTGGTTGCTTAAAGTGTTCTATCCTGCTAATGATGATTTCCTGAAACGTCATCACGATACGAATGCGTTACATTATTGGGCTAACTGGTGTCTTTGTAATATAGCGGCTAAAATGGCTATCGGCATTGTAACCGATCGTCGTGATATTTATAATGAAGGTATTGCCCATTTGCAGACAGGTGATACAAACGGACGTTTACGTCGTGCTATCTATCACGATTATGCACCGGACTATAACTTTGCTCAATGGCAGGAAAGTGGCCGTGACCAGGGACATACATTGATGTGTGTTGGATTGATGGGAATTATCTGTCAGTTGGCATGGAGCCAGGGAGACGATTTCTTTGCTTATGATGATAATCTCTTCCTACGGGCCTGCGAATATGCCGCTTGTTGTAATTACACTAATGAGACTGTACCATATACTACTTATATATGGCAAAAACAGAGTCAATGGGGATATCCGATTCCGGAAGAACAAACAACACTTGGTGGTGGTAAATGGATCAAACGTGCGATATGGGCGTTGCCTTACTATCATTACAAAGGGATAAAAAACATCTCGGATGATAATCTCAAATATACTAAGATTGCTACCGAATATGTAGGAATAGAAGGCGGCGGCGGTTATTATGATGCTAACTCTGGTGGGTATGATGTACTTGGACTCGGTACATTGATGTATGCACAATAAATGAATAATTCAAAATGAATAGATTGATACGAATAGCGCTTACATTTTTACTTGTAATGACTTCAGGAGTTATACAGGCAGAAATTGTCATCTATCCGGTGCCACAAGGCATCTACTATGCCCGCCACAATGACGATTATACAGTAAAAGTACGGCAAGTGGGTGAAAAAGATTGGGTAGACCTTTATGAATATAATGTAAAGGTGGACATGGATACCAAGTCGGATGCAACCATGGTACAGTTTGATTTTTCCGGTAAAGTGGAAGTGCTGGTGCAAAAGAATAACGGGGAACTCCGTTCAGCAGTAGTGCGTCCACTATCTAAAGGTATTCATCCGGAGATAGACGGAAATTTTCTGCTGTTCACATTGGATAAACCACAAAAACTCTCTGTAGAGTTCAACGGTGACCGTTTGAATAATCTGCATGTGTTTGCCAATCCGATCATTGAGAATGTGCCTGATAAGAATGATCCGAATGTGATGTATTTTGAGTCCGGTATACACGAACCCACAGATGTGGCAGGCAAATGCTTCCGTATTCCTTCCAACACGACTGTCTATCTGGAAGGTGGAGCGGTGCTGAAAGGTTGCCTGACTTGCGACAGTGTAGAGAATGTAAAGATTCTCGGACACGGTATGTTGCTTGAACCGCAGCAGGGAATATCGGTGGCATACTCCAAGAATGTACTGATTGATGGAATTACAGTTGTCAACTCCCGTCACTATACAGTTTCCGGTGGACAATCACAGGGAATTACTATCAAGAATTTGAAATCATTCAGTTATCAGGGTTGGAGTGATGGATTGGATTTTATGTCTTGCTCGGATGTAGTGATTGATGATGTTTTTCTTCGTAATTCAGACGACTGTATAGCCATCTATACGCATCGTTGGAATTATTATGGAGATTCTCGTAATATCCGTGTACTTAATTCTACACTATGGGCGGATATTGCTCACCCTATCAATATCGGTACGCATGGAAATACGAAAACAGGAGATGAGGTTTTAGAAGATATATTGTTCAAGAATATCGATATCTTGGAACATGATGAGGACGATCGTGATTACCAAGGCTGCATGACTATTAATGTAGGAGATCACAATCTGGCACAAAACATCACTGTTGAGGATATTCGTG
>ENA-UOJK01002265-UOJK01002265.1-human-gut-metagenome-genome-assembly--contig:-C116-NODE-2265-length-10782-cov-5.380442_pt1 | contig 10782 bp, 12 predicted proteins | sample MGYA00242348_ERZ723895 | MGnify/ENA metagenome assembly ERZ723895
GGGAGACCAGCCGCCGCTGAATGCATCATCCGCGATCCATTTCAGCAGCACAGCATCCGTGCAGTTCTCTGTGCTATGCTCAGCGCCATACACGCCCGGATATACATAGTGCCACAGCTCAAAAATACAGAAAAGCCATTCCTCGGGAAGCTCGCGCAGCACATAATTCCCATCCGCATTTGGCTCTAGATTCTGCTCCAGAATGTCCGGGATTTGAACCATGAGTCCATAGGCCGCCTTTGCATCAGGATAGGCCGTGAAATAATCCTCATGTGCCGCAACACAGCTTGCAAGCGCATCCGCGATCTGATGGAATTCCTCCAAAACGGCCGGATGGAACGTCTTATTTACGATACGGTACAGCGCCTGAAAATACCGCGAGGTAGCGTAGTCCAGCTCCGTGCTGTCTGATCCCGGCGTGCGGGAACAGGCTGTCAGTGAGCTGATGCCCATGCATATCACTGCAAACAATAGTAAGAAGCATAGAGCGCGCCGAAAGGACTTGTAAATTTTCATCTCGTTTCTCCTCCCGGTTAAAAGTATCAACCTCCATGCACTGAAACAGTCGCCGTGGCGCTTGTCGTGCGAATCACAAAGGCAATATTGTTAAAAATATTAAGATATGTCAAATCAGAAAATGCTTCATATGTGCCTGTTCCGGTATTAGGGACATGAATGTTAATACCCATAGCGTTGGGAGTATTATCAAAATTGCTGGTATTTCTGTCAGACATAGTTACATGCAAATATGCACCTGTTCCGTAACAGCTCGTAGTGACCTTCGCACTGACTCCGCCTAAAACAGCTCTCAAACCGTCAATAATATAGCTGTATCCCGCATAGGAGGCTACTGCATAAATCGCTTCAGTCACAAAATTCCATAGATTATTTGTACTCGAAGTTGAACTTGAATCTTGCTCTCTAAACCCATCAATTGTCGTAACATTAGAATCCCATCCAATGCGTCGTACACCCATTTGGTAAGCAGCAATATATGTTCCAATATAGTCACGATTATCTGTAAACTGTGATGCGCCGAACCTTCCCAAATAGGAATTCTGCAGGATCACAATTCGATCGTTAAAATCGTCTACATATACTCGCATCTTCTGCCCTAAGCCGCCCTTGCCTGTATATCCACAATCTCCATCCCCGGTATAACCGTACGAAGTTGCCTGATAGACCAGTGAGCCTGTTGCATAAGTTTCATAGGGCGGTTCCGTTGTAGCAGAAGTCGGGTTCTCAGATTCCATTCCAGCCACTTCATTGTTTCCTTCCACGTTTGCAAGGGCCGTTGCGTAATCATAGTAAGCCTCTGCAATATCTCCAGTCATAACAGAAATGCCGATGGCAAGCAGAATCAAATTTGACTCCGGGTTGGCATTGTAATCCGGCGGCACAAGAGACAGGCCCATGTTGATTCGCTCATCCGTGGAAAATTTACGGAGACAGCCATCCACAGCATAGGTCTTTCCTGCAATATCGACCGAACCACACAGAATACCAGTAACCATCTCAATATCTTCCCGAATCGAAACATTCTTGACATCGCCGCTGACAGTCAGCGGATACAGATGTTCGCCAATGTTCAGTGTGAGATTGACACTGGCAGTACCAGTATTTGTCAACGGATCAATCGTGATTGTATAGGTATAATCCGCACTGCCGCCCGTTTGCGTCGAGGGTGCAGCGTTGTCGGCACTCTGTGCCGCAACCGTGTCATCAACATCAGGGAACACATTGGCGAACTGGTCAAACGCAGAAAAGACTTGAATATCGGACTCGTGGGAATTGTTGGGTTCGACCGCAATGGCGGGCGAAGCAGTTGCAACTGAAAGCGCGAAAATGATTAAGATAGATAGTACTCTTTTTGCAGATTTGCTCTTCATTGTAAGCCTCCTTTAATTAAAAACATAAAAGATAAACAGTTTTTACATAACTAGAAAAGGAAGTATTCTGTGCAGGTTCCGCATTCCATCATCACGTCATCACCTCCCCATTCGAGCGGATGAAAAGGAACTGCACTCCATGAAGCACTTGCAAATGCAGTATAGCACATAATAATAAAATTTCAAAGTATTTTTCAGAAAAATTTTCCCATTTTTCATGCGGCGTCGAAATTTGAAACTGTTGCTTTCGACGAGGCCCTGTACGAACTGGCAGTGCCTTCCCGAGATTCCCACGTCGCTTCGCTCCTCGGAATGACACGTCAGGCGGGTGCAGCGGTGCACCAGAGCGCTTGCGCGGTTGAATGCTCCCCTACTGGGCGCTCAGGGAACGCCGCTACATTGGCGTGTGCGGTCGGCGATCGTGCCACGAAACCTGCAGCCTGCAAGGCGGTCACTGACCGCCGCTACAGACGCAATTGGCGCGTGCCATTTTAACGATAGCCTTTCCAAATCGGCAGTGCCTTCCCGAGATTCCCACGTCGCTTCGCTCCTCGGAATGACAATTCGGAGGCCGTTACCGTTTTAACGGCAGCCTGTTTCTTGCGCCGGTGCGCCGCCGGGCCCGGCTATCCGCTCCCCTGCACGCGAAAAAAAGAAGTCCTGTGACGTTTCCAGTCACAGGACTTCTTTGATCAGCCGCAGCTTCTTCGCGCGCGGCAGGCGCTTGATGGCCGCCTCGCGGCGCAGGGCGTCCCCGCGGGTCCCACAGGCCTCGCTGTAGACCAGCTCCAGCGGACCGCGGCCGCGCGTATACTTTGCACCGTGCCCGCTGCGGTGCGCGGCGAGGCGGCGCTCCGGGTCATCGGTCATGCCGGTGTAGAGCGTGCCGTCACCGCAGCGCAGGATGTAGACCCACCACCCGCTCACAGCGGGATATCGATGCTGACGCGGTCGGTGCGGATGGACTTGCACAGGGCGGAGACCTTCTTGTGGCGCGGGTCGTCGCGATAGCGCGCCACGTCCTCCAGCGTGTCAAAATCCACCTCGAGCGCGGCGTCCCACGCGGCGTTCGGGGCTGCGCTGCGCGCCACATGCATACCGCGGATCCAGTCGATCTGCTCCGGCAGTGCAGAGAGCGCCTGCAGGAACGGCTCCGGATCGGCATCCGGGCGGAATTTCCAGAATACGATATGTCGGATCATGTCTGTTTCTCCCTTCAGGAAGCCCAAAATTCATCCAGGGTCAGCTGCTGCTCCGTGAGGTAGCGCGCGGCCTCGATGCCGACGTAGCGATAGTGCCACGACTCATAGTCGATGCCGGTCACGTCCTCCTTCCCCGCGGGATAGCGAAGGATGAAGCCGAAGCGCCAGCAGTTTTCATGCAGCCAGATCGTCTCCGGCGTCTGCTCCTGCGTGTCGTCGAGGCGCTGGTTGTCCGTCGCAACGATGTCGACGGCAAGGCCGGTCTCGTGCTCGCTGCAGCCGGGCGGCATCGTCCAGCGGGCCGTCTCCTCCCGGGCCTCGTCCTCCGTCATGCCCTCGCTGACGCGGGCTTCGACGTCCTCGTCAAACAGCTGCCTCTGGCTGTCCGTGGAGCGGTAGGCCGAGGCGACCGTGAACGAGAGGCCCTCGGCCCGTCCGGCGGCCAGCATCTGCCTGAGCGGCTCATAGGCGATCGCAGCAATGGAATAGGGCCAGTCGTGCAGCTGCGTCAGCTCCGGCGCATAATCCTCCGCCAGCGGATGCGCGCGGCTCACGAGCAGCAGGAGCGGATCGTCCTTTGAGGGCGGATCGGCCGCCTGCGTCGCAGGGACGGGCTGCGTTTCCGCCGTTGTCTCCCCCGCCGTTTCGTCCGCCGCTGCGGACCCCGGCTGCGGCTCGTCCGCCCCGCAGCGCAGCAGGAGCAGCACCAGCAGGACCGCCGTGCCGAGGAGCGCAAAGCGGCCCCGCAATGGTTTGCGGCGCTGCTGCTTCCTTTTTGTGGTTCTCCTTCGTGTTCTCTGTGGTGTATGATTCATGAGATCAACCGCCTTTCGTGTTCATTCTAGCGAATTCCCGCATCGAATTTGCAGCAAAATCGGCGGTGCGGAAAAATTCCGGGGCGGGATGCCCCGCCCGGAAGAAGGATCAGTCGGATTACACAAGGGCAGCCGTGATGATGGCCATCTTGTAGACCTCGTCGGCGTTGCAGCCGCGGGAGAGGTCGTTGATCGGGGCGTTCAGGCCGAGCAGGATGGGGCCGTAGGCCTCATAGCCGCCGAGACGCTGGGCAATCTTATAGCCGATGTTGCCGGCCTCGATGCACGGGAAGATGAAGGTATTGGCATAGCCCGCGACCTTGGAGCCGGGGAACTTCAGCTGGCCGACGACCGGGGAAACGGCCGCGTCAAACTGCATCTCGCCGTCAATGGCAAGATCCGGCGCAAGCTCCTTGGCCTTTGCCGTGGCATCGCGGGACAGCTGAACCGTGCCGCCCTTGCCGGAGCCCTTCGTGGAGAAGCTCAGCATGGCAACCTTCGGGTCGATGCCGAACGTCTGCGCGCAGCGCGCGGTCTCGACGGCGACCTCGGCGAGCTTGTCGGCTGCGGAGACAACAACGTTGCCTTCCTTGTCGAGCGTGTCTTCATAGGAGATGTTGATGGCGCAGTCGCCCATGGCCAGCTTCTCTTCGCCGCGGACGAGGATGAAGCAGGAGGAGACCAGATGTGCGCCCGGCTTCGTCTTGACGAGCTGCAGGGCGGGACGGACGGTGTCAGCCGTGGAATAGGTCGCGCCGCCCAGCAGAGCGTCCGCATAGCCCATCTTCACGAGCATCGTGCCGAAATAGTTGCCCTTGGACAGCGCCTCGCGGCACTGCTCGGCCGTCATCTTGCCCTTGCGCAGGGTGACCATCTTCTCGACCATCTCATCCATGCCGGGATAGGTCGCGGGATCGATGATCTCCAGGCCCTCGATGTCGAAGCCGCCCTTGACGGCTGCTGCTTTGACCTCTTCGGGCGCGCCGATGAGGATCGGGGTGAGGAAGCCGTCCTTCTTCAGGCGGTCGGCAGCCTCGAGAATGCGGGCATCCGGCCCTTCGGTAAAGACAATCTTGCGCGGATTTGCCTTGAGAATTTCAATCAAACGGTCAAACATGAATCGTTCCTCCAGTATGATCGGGCCAGCGCCCGTATTTCATTGCTTATTATACAACCTGATTGGCGGGAAAATCAAGGGAAACGTCCTGTTCCGACCGGATTTCCAGCCATTTTTTCAAAAACGGGTGGAAGAAGCGGATGGAAACGGCGCAAAGCTGCTGTCCCGGCCCGCCGGACTCCGCCCCGCCGTACTGCGGGTCGCCGAGGATCGGGCAGCCAAGCCACGCGCAGTGCACGCGCAGCTGGTGCGTCCGGCCGGTTAGCGGCTGCAGCTCGAGCAGGGAGATGCCGTGCTCCGTCCGCAGGGTCCGGTAGGCCGAGCGGGCAGACTGACCGTCTGCGCGCACGCAGCGCAGCAGGCTCTCCGGAGACAGGCGCGCGATGGGCACGTCGATCATGCCCTCCGGCGGCTGCGGCACACCGCGCACGGCGGCATGATAGGTCTTGTGCTTCTCCGCTGCAATGAGCAGAGCGTGGGCGTGGGCGTTCTTTGCCAGCAGCACCACGCCGAACGTGTCGCGGTCGAGCCTGCTGACCGGGTGGACGGCGCAGGCCTGCCCGGTCCTGTCATAATAGCCGAGCAGGCGGTTGGCCAGCGTGCCGGTCTGGCGGGAAAACGACGGATGCACGAGCATTCCCTGCGGCTTGTCGACCGCGAGCAGGGCCTCATCCTCATAGAGGATGGAAAGCGGCCCGTCCTCCGCGGGGTAGTCCGGCCGCGGCTCGTCGAGGCACACGCGCACGACGTCGCCGGGGCGGACGAGCCGGTCCGTGTGGGCAGGCTCGCCGTTGACGGTGTAGGCGCCGCAGTATTTCAGCCGCCGCACGAGCGTGGACGAAAGCTGCAGCTCCCGCCGCAGGATCGACAGCAGGTGCGTCTCCCGCTCCGCCGTGCAGCGAAGCTCCATGCTCAGTAGCGCGCGCTCTGCGCGACGTCCAGCACGAACAGCACGACGCCGCCGCAGCGCGTCGGGATCTCCAGCGGCGCGGTGGAAAGCGGGATCGGCGGCATGTTCGGCGAGAGCACCGGCGCCTCATAGCGCATCTCCGTGCGCTCGCCGTGCTTCTTCAGGATGGCCAGCGCCTCGTCCAGGCGGGCGCTCTCCAACCCGATCATCAGCGTGACGCTGCGCTTTTTCAGGAAACCGCCGCTCGAATTGAGCACCGTGGCATAAAAGCCGTGCTCGTTGAGCGAATGGACGGCGTCGTGATAGTCGTCGCCCTGCAGGATGGCCAGAATCATCTTATCGTACTGTTGCATCATGGAAACCTCCTTTTCGATGCGGGGCTATTGCAGCCCAAGCTGGTAAAACGCGACTGCGCTTGCCGCAGCCACATTCAAAGAATCCACCCCATGGGACATGGGGATGCGGACCGTGTAATCGCAGGCGTCGATCGTCGCCTGCGCAAGGCCGTCGCCCTCCGTGCCGAGGACGATGGCAAGGCGCTCCTCCGCCAGCAGGCGCGGGTCGTTCAGGGGAACGGAATCGTCGCGCAGCGCCATGGCCACCGTGCGGAAGCCCTGCGCGCGCAGCCAGCCCATCGAGGGCTCCGGCCACCCGTCCGGGAGATACGTCCACGGGATCTGGAACACCGTGCCCATGCTCACGCGGACGGCGCGGCGGTAGAGGGGATCGCTCCCGGCCTCCGTCAGCAGGACGGCGTCCATATTGAGCGCGGCGGCGGAGCGGAAGATCGCGCCGAGATTCGTCGGGTTCATCACGTTTTCGAGCACGACGACCCGCCGGGCAGCCCGGCACAGGGCCCCAGCCTCCGGCAGGGCCGGGCGGCGCATGGCGCACAGCATGCCGCGCGTCAGATGAAAGCCCGTCAGCTGCGTGAGCACGGCATCCTCCGCCGTGAAAACGGGCACGTCCGCACCGAGCCGGGTCAGAATTTCCCGTGCGGCGGCGGAAACGTGGCTGCCGTCCATCAGGGCGGACACGGGCACACAGCCCGCGTCGAGCGCGCGTCCGATGACGAGGGGGCTCTCCGCGATGAACAGGGCCTGCGACGGGTCCTGCCGGCTGCGGAGCTGCACCTCGGACAGGCGGGCGTAGACATCCAGCTCCGGGGCGGAAAATTCGGTGATCTCGATCAGATTCGGCATGCCGGTATTCTCTCCATTTTTGGGATACCATATTATAGCACATTGCGCGCAGCGATGCAAGAAGCGGACAGGGCGCGCGACAAACGGAAAGTTGAGAATGGAACGTGAAAAGCTATCGCAAGGCCGCCGGGCGAGCATTGTAGGGGAGCGGCATGCCGCTCCCGGCGGCGCACCTACAGCCCGTACTGGCCGCCGTTAAAATGGCAAGCACCTTTTGTCATTGCGAGGAGCGAAGCGACGTGGCGCCCTGAGCGCGAAGCGCGAGGAAGTGCCCTTGGGGTGCAATCTCGCAGCACCCGACTGAATTGTGGGAAAGCGATCGGCGAAATCGTGAGTGCCTTCCCGAGATTGCCACGTCGGCCTGCGGCCTCCTCGCAATGACACGTCAGGGCGGTGCAGTGGTGCACCAGAGCACTTCTGCGGTTGAATGTCCCCTACTGGGCGCTCAGGGAACACCGCTACAGATCCCGTCGGAGGCCATCGCCGTTTTGACGGTGGCCTGTGCGAATCGGCAGTATAACGCCGGGAGGGGCATGCCCCTCCCCTACAACATATACTGACATTTTTCCTGTTTTCACTTCGTTTTTCCTGCTTTCGTTTGTGCATTCCGTCGAATCGCGGCCGAAACGAAAATTTCCTATTGCTTTATCACACTAATGTGCTATCATATTAGCACAATAAATTTTCGGCACGGCCTGCCGTCTTGGAGGAATTCATTATGAACCGTTTTGCCAGATTTGCCGCTTCCGCGCTTGCGCTCTCCCTCGTCCCCGCCATGCTGATGGGCTGCGGGAAAAAAGAGACGGCCGCCAGCTCCGATCTCGATTACATCAAGCAGAAGGGCACGCTCGTCGTCGGCATCACCGACTTCGCCCCGATGGACTATCAGGACGCCGACGGCAGCTGGATCGGCTTTGACGCCGATCTCGCAAAGGCCTTTGCCGAGTCTCTCGGCGTGGAGGTCCAGTTCCAGACCATCGAGTGGGACAACAAGGTCATGGAGCTGGACGGCAAGACCATCGACGTCGTCTGGAACGGCATGACGCTGACGGACGAGGTCACGTCCTCCATGGCGTGCTCGAACGCCTACTGCAACAACGCGCAGGTCGTCATTCTCCCGGCGGACAAGGCCGCAAATTACGGCACGGTCGACTCGCTGAGCGGGCTGCGCTTCGCCGTGGAATCCGGCTCGGCCGGTATGGCGCAGGCCGAGGAAAAGGGCCTGACGTATACGGATGTCGTCGATCAGGCCACGGCCCTGCTGGAGGTCAAGTCCGGCACGGCGGACGCCGCCATCATCGACTCGCTCATGGCGGGCGCAATGGTCGGCGAGGGCACGAACTACGCCGATCTGGCCATCGGCCCGGTGCTGAACGCCGAGACCGGCGAGCAGTACGGCGTCGGCTTCCGCAAGGGCTCGGACGCCGCTGCGGCACTGAACGAATTCTTCCGGCAGCAGTGGGAAAGCGGCGCGCTGCAGGCGCTGGCCGAGCAGTACGGCGTGCAGGCCGCGCTGATCGAGCAGAAGGAATTCTAAGGAACCTCTGAATAAATCGACTGCGGCGCTCAGCGGGCCTTTTGCCCCAACTTATCGGTTTGAAAATCTTGAAATATTGCGCAGCCGTTGGCGGCTTTGCCGCCTTACGGATGCGGCATGCCCCTTGCGGGTACACAAAGTATTCCTGCGATTTCCAAACCTCAATTTGGAACAAAATCCCTCGCTGACCACTCTTGCGATTTAATCAGAGGTTCCCTAAGGCAATACCGCACAATTGCATCTTCGGCCTTCGTCGGATATTTTTCGCCGAATGCGCTTGCTGCATTGTGTGGTCTTGCCCTAAGGAAAGGACAGAACAGTTATGATTCAAACCGTACTTGGCGCTCTGAACGGCGGCTTTTTGCAGACGCTCAAGCTCTTTGCCGTCACGCTGGCGGGCGCGCTCCCGCTCGGGCTGCTGCTGTCCTTCTGCTCCATGAGCCGCTTCAAGCCGCTCAAATGGCTGACGCGGACGCTCGTCTGGATCGTCCGCGGCACGCCGCTCATGCTGCAGCTGCTGATCCTGTATTACGTTCCGGGCGTACTGCTGGGCACGAGCCCGTGGGCGCCCGGCGAATCGGGGCGGTTCCTCGCCTCGGCCATCGCGTTCATCCTGAACTATGCCTTTTATTTCTCGGAAATTTTCCGCGCGGGCATCGAGGGCGTGCCAGCAGGAGGCAGCGCAGGTGCTCGGCCTGACCGGACCGCAGACGTTCCTCCACATCACGCTGCTGCAGATGGTCAAGCGCATCGTGCCGCCGCTCTCGAACGAGGTCATCACGCTCGTGAAGGACACGTCCATCGCGCGCATCATCTCCATGCAGGAGCTCATCTACTCCGGCTATGCCTTCCTGAAGGGCTCACACGGCTATTCCGGCCTGCTGTGGCCGATCTTCTTCACGGGCGTGTATTATCTGGCCTTTAACGGCATCCTGACGCTGCTGTTCGGCCGCATCGAAAAGCGGCTGCAATATTTTTCCTGAGAGGAGGGGCGGACATGGCCATTCTGGAAGTCGAGCATCTGGAAAAGCGCTTCGGCGGGACGCCCGTCCTGCAGGACGTCTCGTTCTCGCTGGAGCAGGGCCAGACGCTGGCCATCCTCGGCTCGTCCGGCAGCGGCAAGACGACGCTGCTGCGCTGCCTGAACGCGCTGGAGCAGCCGGATGCCGGGTGCATCCGCGTGGCGGGCGAGACGCTGTTTGACGGCGGCGTCCGCGCGGCGCAGCGCGGCGGCAGACTGCCGTTCGGGCTGGTATTTCAGGCCTTCCACCTTTTCCCGCAGTACACCGTGCGCGAAAACGTCACGCTGGCCGGCCGCCTGCAGGCAAAGCGCCGCCCGGACTACCGCGCGAACCGCCGCGCGATCCTGCAGCGCATCGACGACGAGGCGGTCCGCCTGCTCGGGCAGGTCGGCCTGCTGGCCCAGCAGGACCGCTATCCCGGCCAGCTCTCCGGCGGGCAGCAGCAGCGCGTGGCCATCGCGCGGGCGCTGGCCCTGCAGCCGGACGTGCTGTGCTTTGACGAGCCGACGAGCGCGCTGGACCCGGAGCTGACGGGCGAGGTGCTGCGCGTCATCCGCAGCCTCGCCGAGCGGCGCATGACGATGATCGTTGTGACGCACGAGCTGCAGTTCGCCCACGATGTGTCCGATCAGGTCATTTTTCTGGAGCGCGGCGTCGTGGCAGAGTCCGGCACGCCGGACGAGCTGTTCCTCCACCCGAAAAACGACCGCACGCGGCAGTTCCTCGCCGCGTATGTGAAATAAGGGCGCCGTAGTATCGTAAGGTGTTGTATGGGCGGGGACAGCCCGGCCCGGCGCACCGCTGCCGACTCAAACGGGCTACCGACAAAAACGTACAAACCGATTGCGTCTGTAGCGGCGCTCCCTGAGCGCCATTGGCAGTTGCAAATTTTGAAGCAGTTCCGCCGACCGCACCCGCTATTGTAGGGGAGCGGCATGCCGCTCCCGGCGCACCGCTGCCGACTCGTACAGGCCCCCGTTAAAACGGTAATGGCCCCCGATTTGTCATTGTGAGGAGCGAGGCGACGTGGCGCTCTGAGCGCGAAGCGCGAGGAAATGCCCTTGGGGTACAATCTCGCAGTACCCGGT